>TARA_B110000467_G_scaffold35404_1_pt1 | contig 23210 bp, 20 predicted proteins | sample TARA_B110000467 | Tara Oceans TARA_B110000467 (sample SAMEA4398341) | marine metagenome | biome: Polar Biome; feature: [MES] marine water layer (ENVO:01000295) within the mesopelagic zone...; material: water (ENVO:00002006), including particulate matter (ENVO:01000060) such as...... | reverse complement strand
GGAATAAGACCAAACTTATATTCTTGATGTTGTAATAATACTAAATTCTTTTCCTTTGAGAAGATATCACTTTGAGTATGTACAGAACATTTAGTTAGAGTCTCTAACTGTAAAATAAACCAATCCACAACAACTGCTGAACTATGTAAATCAATAGTTTGTGAGTTTTTAAGATTATAAGTAATTTTAAAATTTCTTATTTGACTCACAATATTTTTTAAAGACTCTACTTCTTTAGTATCTATATCGCTAATTCCATATAAATCTGGCCAGTCATTATCAATAAGCAGTGTTTCATCAAAAGTACTCCATATTTCCTCTGTGATGTGGGGCATTGCTGGGTTTAAAATCTTTAATGACTTAAGAAATACAGATTTTAGAACATAGGTTGTTTCATCTTTATTTGAATTACTACTTATAAGGTTTTTAGATAATTCAAAATACCAATCAAATAAATCTGACCACAAAAAATTGTAAAAAACTTTATAGGCATCTGAAACTCTGTAATCCTTAAACAATATATCAAACTCATTTAAAACAGTATCAAATCTAGTCAGAATCCAAATATTTTCTGGGCTTTTTATCTCTTCAATTAAATTATTCTTAGATCCATCTGTATATAGATGAACAAATTTTGCCGCATTCCAAATTTTATTTCCAAATTTTTTTGCTGCTACAGTCCACTCCTCATCAAATGGTACATCTTGTCCAGGGGAGGCTTTCTCTATTAATGAGAATCTTAATGCGTCTGCACCATGGTTTTTAGACAACTCTAATGGGTCAATTGTGTTCCCTAAACTTTTGGACATTTTACGACCTTTAGAATCTCTAACTAATCCATGAATTAATATATCTTTAAATGGGATTTCTTTCTGAACATGTAAACCCATCATTATCATACGCGCTACCCAGAAAAATATAATATCAAATCCTGTTACTAGTAGTGAGGTTGGATAATACTTTTTCAATTCATTTGATTCTTCTGGCCAACCCAGTGTAGAAAATGGCCATAAAGCTGATGAAAACCAAGTATCAAGAACATCTTCATCTTGATTTAAAATAGTTTCGGCAGAAAGATTATTTTTTTCTCTTATATCTTTTTCTGAATTTCCTACATATACTTTTCCATCTTGGTCGTACCAAGCTGGAATTCTGTGACCCCACCATATCTGTCTAGAGATACACCAGTCTTGAATATTGTACATCCACTCAAAATAGGTTTTCTCCCAGTTTTTAGGGATAAACTTTATTTCCTCAGTTTCTACTACCTGAATTGCTTTATTTGCTATATCTTTAGTTTTAACAAACCACTGTTCAGTAATCATTGGCTCAAGTACACTTTTTGATCTGTCACCTATAGGTTGTTGAATTGTATACTCTTCAATCTTTTCAACTTGGTCTAGGCTTTCTAATTCTTGAATAATTATTTTTCTAGCTTCAAATCTATCCAAACCCCTTAAATTTTCAGGAATGAATTCATCATTAGATATAGATCCATCAAGATTTATACAGTTAATTTGTTCTAAAGAATGCCTAACTCCAATTTCATAATCATTAAAATCATGTGCTGGAGTAATCTTTACACAACCTGAACCAAAATCAATATCAACATATTCATCTGCAATTATTGGTACTTCTCGATTAACAAGTGGTATTGTGGCTTTTTTTCCTATTAATTTTTTGTATCTTTCATCTCTTGGATTGACTGCAATTGCAGAATCTCCTAATAATGTTTCTGGACGTGTTGTTGCAATTACTAAGTAATCATCTTCGACTTTGTATTTAAGATTCCACAGCTTTCCCTCTTTGGAAGTCATGTTGACTTCAAGGTCTGAGACAGCAGACATAAGTTTTGTATCCCAGTTCACCATCCTTGTTCCCTTGTAAATAAGATCTTTTTCATACAAGTCAATAAACACTTGCTGGACAGCTTTAGAGAGACCCTTATCCATTGTGAACCGTTCCATACTCCAGTCACAGCTCATACCTAGTGTTTTCATTTGGTTTGAAATATTTTCTCCAGAAGCTTCTTTCCATTTCCATACTTCATCAATAAATTTTTCTCTTCCTAGAGACTCTTTGTCAATTCCTTTATTTTCTAGTTCTTTTTCAACTAATAATTGAGTAATGATTCCAGCATGATCAGTTCCGGGTACCCATAATGTTTCAAATCCATTAAGTCTCATATATCGAACAAGTACATCAATTATTGAGTGTTCTAGGGCATGTCCCATGTGAAGAGATCCAGTAACGTTGGGCGGAGGGATAACTATAGAAAATTGTTTATCTGATGGAGCAGGCTTAAATTTTTCTTGCTGGTCCCATATTTCTTGCCATTTTTTTTCTATTCTTAGGGGTTCGTATTGTTCATCTTGCATGAAGTTATGCAGGTTTTGAATCTTTAGAATCTTTGTTTGGATTTAAAACCATTTTGGGCTGTATCCCATCTAAGACATTTTCTTTATCTAAAATAATCTGATCTATATCTTTTCTGGATGGAGATTCATACATCTCATTTAAAAGTATTTTTTCTAGTATTGACCTTAGCCCTCTAGCTCCTGTATTTCTTGCAAGTGCTAAGTCAGCAAGAGCATCTAATGATTCATCAGTAAATATTAATTCAATATTATCTAAGGCGAACATTTTTTTAAATTGTTTTGTAATTGCATTTTTTGGTTCGGTCAATATTTTTACCAATGATTCTTTTTCTAGTTCATTTACATTAGTAACGATGGGGAGTCTTCCAATAAATTCAGGGATGAGACCAAACTTGATTAAGTCCTTAGTTTCAACATTTTCAAAAATTTCACTTTTTTTTACTTTTTTTGATGCTTCTAACGTAGAGGAAAAACCAATAGACTTTTCTCCTAACCTCTTAGTTATAATATCTTCAAGTCCATCAAATGCACCACCAACAATGAACAAAATATTAGTGGTATCAATTTGGAGATACTCTTGTTGGGGATGCTTTCTTCCACCTTGTGGTGGTACTTGGGCAACAGTGCCCTCTAAAATCTTCAAGAGTGCTTGTTGAACACCCTCACCGGAGACATCTCTTGTTATTGATGGATTTTCAGATTTTCTTGTGATTTTGTCAATTTCATCAATATAAATTATGCCTTTTTCAGCTTTTTTAATATCAAAATCTGCAGCATTTATAAGTGAAAGTAATATATTCTCAACGTCCTCACCAACGTAACCGGCTTCGGTAAGTGTTGTAGCATCAGCTATTGCAAAGGGTACATTTAATATTTTTGCTAGAGTTTGTGCCAGTAAGGTTTTACCACTACCTGTTGGGCCTAAAATTAATACATTTGACTTCTGTATTTCAAGATCATCATTGATTGTGTCGTCTTTATAAATTCTTTTGTAATGATTATATACTGCAACTGCCAAGGTTTTTTTTGCATCATTTTGGCCAATAACAAACTCATTAAGAGAATGGTTTATTTCTTTAGGTAGAGGAAGATTTACTTCATTGCTACTTTCAATTGTGTCAATTTTCTCTTCTTCAATGATTTCAGTGCAAAGTTCTATACATTCGTCACAAATGTAGACACCTGGACCAGCAATTAATTTAATTACTTGTTTCTGTGACTTTCCACAGAAACTACATTTAAGAGGTTCAGATGACGATTCTTTATTAGCCATAGTTACTACCCTGTTATTTTATTTTTTGTCGACTAACTCCCTTTGAGTTAGTACTTGGTCTACTATACCGTATTCTAAGGCTTCTTGCGCAGTCATCCAAAAATCCCTATCGGTATCACTTGTAACTTTTTCTACATCTTGGTTAGTAAAATCAGCTAATAACTGGTTAAGTTGAGTCCTCATTGAGACAATTAAGTCAAAATTTCTCTCCATATCAGCAACAGTACCTTCCATTCCACCTGATGGTTGATGAAGCATTATTCTTGCATTTGGAAGACTGTATCTTTTACCTTTAGCTCCACCAGCTAAGATAACTGATGCGGCTGATGCGGCAAGTCCCATGCATACTGTTGAAATGTCTGGCTTAATATAGTTCATTGTGTCAAATATTGTAAACAATGAAGTAATAGAGCCTCCAGGAGAATTAATATACATAAAAATATCTTTTTCTGGATCTTCTGATTCTAAATGTAACAATTGGGCCATAATCGAGTTTGCAACACCGTCATCAATTGGGGTACCAAGAAAGATAATTCTATCTTTCAATAGCCTTGAATATATATCAAAAGCTCTTTCTCCCCTACTTGTATTTTCAATAACTGTAGGTATTACATAATTTGAAGGTATTTTTTCCATTTTATTCTTCCTCTCCTAAATCTGTATCTCTATTGTATACATCCTGTAGGTTTACTTTTTCACCGTCTCTATCAACCGATATACCTTGCTGTAATATATGGAGCATAGCTTTGTTTCGAAGAGATTCAGCTTCTAAGTTCATTCTATGGCTAGTTTGATCAGAATCTTCCTCTTCATCTTTATGGGTACTCATATGTTCATCCACTAAAGCAACATCTTTCTCATCTAGCTTCATATCTAAATCTTCGATAACTTTATCCAGGATTAATACCATTGTTAAATTTCTTGAAGCTTGTTTATTTAAATCATCCCTAAGGGTTTCTTCAGTAAGTCCAGTTATTTTGAAATAATCCTCTAATTGAATATTGCTTTGTTTTAATTCATTTAGAAAATTCTGGAGAATGCTATCCATTTCAGTAATTACTAATTGTTCTGGAAGCTTCATGTCTACTTCTTCAATAAGTTTATTTGTGAGTTCGCCTTGATATTGTGAAGCAATTTGTTGCTTTTTAACATTTTCAATATTAATCACTAATTCTTTCTTTAGGGAATCAACATTATCAAACTCAGTAGTGTCAGCAACCCATTCATCTGTTAACTCAGGTAGTATTTTTTCTCTTACTTCCTTAACTAAAACAGTAATCTCAACATTTTCCTCACTAAGTTGTGGAATTGTATCATTAAATTTTATGATGGCTCCGGGAGCTACTCCCTCTAGTTTTGAATCCAGAGATGGAGTGAGAGCACCAGTTCCAACTTCATAAAGATAATCATTGTAAGTGAAATCTTTAACCTCTACACCATTTTTAGTTGCTGATAAGTTCATCATTGCATAATCTCCTGAATTAAGGGGTCTTTCCACTTTGGAGACATCTGCGAATTGAGACTTTATTCGTTCAATTTGATCTGCGATTTCTTCATCTGTAGGCGTAATGGAATCAACTTCAACAGTTTGACTAAGTTTTGGTAATTTTGAAAGTTTTGGCCAGAGAGTGATTAAGACATTTACCTCAAAGTGATTTTTTTCTTTTTTAATTTCCTTAATTGCTGGTCTAGTTGCAGGTGATATTTCTTCATCATTGAGAATAGAAAATAATGTTTGTGGTAAAAATAACTCAATAGCTTCTTCATTTATATAATCTTCTCCAACTTCCCTTATTACAATGTTGGCGGGTATTTTTCCGGTCCTGAATCCATCTACTTTAATTTGTTTACCAATTTTTTTTATTGCTTCATCTCTATGATCTTCAAGATCTTCGAGTTCCACTTTGATCTCAAGATTCTTTTCAAATTCTGATTCTTTTTTAATTTTATATTTCAATTTTCTCCTTATTTAATAAAATTGGGGTGATCGACGGGATTCGAACCCGCGACATCCTGGACCACAACCAGGTGCTCTAACCAACTGAGCTACGACCACCACGCGCGCTCTCGATAGGACTCGAACCTATAACCTACAGATTAGAAGTCTGTTGCTCTATCCATTTGAGCTACGAGAGCCTCGAGCGGGTGAAGGGGATCGAACCCTCATAGCCAGCTTGGAAGGCTGGAGCTTTGCCATTAAGCTACACCCGCAATAATGCGATTCGTCGGGCTGGTGAGATTCGAACTCACGACCTCCTGCTCCCAAAGCAGGCGCTCTAGCCAAGCTGAGCCACAGCCCGTACGTCTAATTATTGTTCCATGATACCGGTTTTATGGATACAATTAATTAAAAAATAATAGTTAAGTAATCTTAGTTCGGTTAATCTGTATAAAAGGGTCGCTAGCTCAACTGGTAGAGCATCGGACTCTTAATCCGCAGGTTCGGGGTTCAAGTCCCCGGCGACCCACGCGACATTTTAGCGGATGTGGCGGAACTGGTAGACGCGCTGGATTTAGGATCCAGTGAGCTTTGCTCGTGGAGGTTCGAGTCCTCTCATCCGCACAGATTTTGTTAATTAATTATACTTTGACAACTAGTTCTGTAGAACTAGCGGTAGCATAAACTTTTCCCTCTTTATCAAGCAATGATCCATTGACAAAGATAACTTTTCTACCTACTTTTTCGAGATTTGCAGTTGCGGTCACTTCACCAGTTTTTATGGTCATTGGTCTTAAAAAATTAATCCTAATATCAGTTGTCATTGTTATAAATCCTTTATCAAGCTGACAATTCGCTGAAATACTATTGCAAGAATCCAATAAAGTAGCAGCTAGTCCTCCGTGTACAGTACCCAAAGGATTGTAATGAAATTCTTGAGGGGTAATAGAAAAGGTTACTTGTCCTTTATCGTCAATAGCTATAGACGAAATACCCATTAGTGCACCCATGGGAACATTTTCCATTGGTAATTTTCTAAAGAAATCTCTTCTTTGGTCACTATCGAGACTTATTAATTTTTGAACAGCATCATCTTGTAAATTCCAGCTAAATGTTCTTTCATTCATCATCCGCATCCATGGCCCTTGATTGGAGTTCAGAGACTATGTCAGAGTTAGCTAAAGTAGTCACATCGCCTAATTTTCTTTCCTCTGAAATATCTTTAAGAAGTCGACGCATAATTTTACCGCTTCGTGTTTTTGGTAGATCTGCAGTTATAACTATACTTTTTGGCTTAGCTATCGGTCCGATTTTATCACTTACATGTTGTCTTAATTCTGATATTAAGTTCTCATCACCTTTATCTGTACCTATTAGTGAAACAAACGCAGCAATTGCCTCTCCAGATATTTCATCAGATCTTCCGATTACGGCCGCTTCTGCTACTGCTTCGTGAGAGACTAAAGCACTTTCAACCTCTGCTGTTGAAATTCTATGTCCTGAAATGTTCATAACATCGTCTACTCTGCCTAAAAGCCATACATAACCTTCATCATCATATTTTGCTCCATCTCCAGCAAAATATATACCATCATGTTGTGACCAGTAAGTATCAATATACCTCTGATCGTCACCATATACAGTTCTGAGCATTGATGGCCACGGTGATTTGATTGCTAAATAACCACCCTCTCCCTTATCTAATTCAATCCCATTTTCATCTATAATTATAGATTCTATGCCTGGAAGTGGTCCGCATGCAGAACCTGGCTTAGTGTCGGTTATACCTGGTAGTGGTGAAATCATAATAGAACCTGTCTCTGTTTGCCACCAAGTATCGACAATTGCACATTGCTCATTTCCTATATTTTTGTGATACCACATCCATGCTTCAGGATTAATTGGCTCACCAACAGAACCTAAGAGTCTTAAAGAGGATAGGTCATGAGCCTGTGGATGCTCAACTCCCCATTTCATAAATGCTCTGATAGCTGTTGGAGCTGTATAGAAGATATTCACCTTATACTTTTCAATAATATTCCATAATCTTTTCTCATCAGGAGCATTAGGAGCCCCCTCGTACATCACACTTGTAGTTTTATTTGCCAGAGGTCCGTAAACAATATAACTGTGACCGGTAACCCAACCACAATCAGCAGCACACCAATAAATATCCTCATCTTTGATATCAAAGACTGCATGATGGGTCGTAGTAACTCCAGTTAAATATCCTGCCTGGGTATGGACTATCCCTTTTGGTTTTGCGGTTGTGCCAGAAGTGTAGAGAATATAAAGCATATCTTCAGCGTTCATTACTTCAGGTTCACATTCTGTAGATTCATTTTCAGTAATATCTTCGTACCAGTGGTCCCTACCTTCTACCATTGAGATTTCTTGATTGGTTCTTTTAACTACTATTACATTTTCTATATATTCAGTCAATGAAAGAGACCCGTCAACATTTTCTTTTAGAGGTACGATATCTCCTCTTCTCCAGGCACCATCGGCAGTAATTACTAATTTTGCTTGTGCATCATTAATTCTGTCAGCTAAAGCTTCCGATGAAAAACCTCCGAAAACAACTGAATGAACTGCTCCTATTCTTGCACAAGCTAACATTGATACGACAATTTCAGGAGTCATTCCTAAATAGATTGCAACCCTATCACCTTTCCCAACATTTAATTTTTTTAGTGCATTGGATAATTTACATACTCTTTCATATAAATCTTGATATGTAATTTCTTGAGTATCTCCAGGTTCCCCTTCCCAGTAAAATGCTACTTTATCAGCATCAGTTTCAAGATGTCTGTCTAGACAATTGTAAGAAAGATTTAGCTCGCCATCTTTAAACCATTTGTAAAAAGGTGCATTTGAATCATCTAAAACTTCGGTGGGTTCCTTGTACCATGTAATTCTTTCGAGAGCTTGTTTTTTCCAAAAATCCAAACGATCAATTTCTGCTTGTGCAAACCAATCACTTGTAGCATTTGCATTGTTGACAAGGTCTTCAGATGGGCTAAATTTCCTATTTTCTTTTAATAGGTTTTCTATTTTCTCATTCACAGGGAAACTCCTTTTTTATAAGTATAAATAAAAAGAATAAAAAAAATCTACTCAGTTTGTCATAAAATAATAATTAAAACCATCGCAAAGAGCATTCCATGATGCATTGATTATATTTTCGTGGACACCTATAGTGCTCCATTTTTTGTTAGTATCCGTAAATTCTATTAAGACCCGAGTTTTTGCTTCGGTTCCATCAGAAGAATCAATAATTCGTACTTTATAATCAACAAGTTTAATTGTGGTGACGTTTGGATAGTCATTCTCAAGTGCTGTTACAAGCGCTTTACTCAAAGCATCAACAGGTCCAACCCCCTCACCGGTCGTAACATATCTATTTTCATTCACTATAAGTTTTATTACTGCCTCAGAGATGACGTTTTCAGAATTTCGTCTTTCGGAAAATACTCTAAAGCTTTCGAAACTAAAATACTCTGGGACTGTATTTTTTACTTTATTCATAAGTAAATATAAAGATGCATCTGCAGCTTCAAATTGATAGCCAGCATGTTCGAGGGTTTGTACCTCATTAATTAATTCCTTTGCGTCATCATTAGAAAAATCTAATCCAAATTCATTTGCTTTAGTGATTACGCTCGCTCTTCCGGCTAATTCTGAAACAGTAGTTCTTGTGAAGTTTCCGACAGAAGCAGAGTCAATGTGTTCGTATAATGAACTATCTTTAGCCATACCAGAAGCATGTAGACCCGCCTTGTGAGTAAAAGCTGCTGATCCAACATAGGGCTGTCTTGAGTCAATTGAAACATTAACTAATTCTGCGATATGATTTGCAATTGGGGTAAGCTTTTTTAGCGATTCTAAATTTATTGTTTCATGACCCATTTTTAAAGATAAGTTTGGAACAAGAGTGCAAAGATCGGCATTTCCCGTTCTTTCGCCATATCCGTTCATGGTCCCCTGAACATGATCAACTCCTAAGTTGACTGCAGCCATTGAATTTGTAACGGCACATCCATTATCATTTTGAAAATGGACACCAAACTTTTGGTTTTCATATCTTGGTAATATTTCAGATAATATTGTGTGAACCTCAGATGGCAGAGTCCCCCCATTTGTGTCACAAAATATAAAGCAATCTACGCCGGCAGCTATTACTGCATCCATTATCTCTAGACTTGTTTTGGAATCTTCTTTGTAGCCATCAAAAAAATGCTCTGCGTCAAAGAAAACTTTTTTGCCATTTGAAGCAAGATAATTGATTGTATCAACCGCCATATCGATAGCACTTTTGACATCAGTTTGAATAGCTTTAGTAATATGTAGATTTGATGATTTTCCTACGATACAGACATAGTCTGTACCCGAATCAACAAGTGCTTGAACTTGTGGATCCTCGTCTACTTTTGAGTTTAGTTTTCTGGTTGACCCAAAACTCACTAATTTTGCGTTTTTTAGTTTAAGTTCATCTTTAGCCCTACTAAAAAACTCTTCTTCTTTAGGTGACGCGCCAGGCCAGCCACCTTCGATAAAGGCTACACCTAAATCATCCAATAGTTCAGCAATAGCAAGCTTGTCCTTCACAGAGGGTGATATCCCTTCTTGTTGAAAGCCATCTCTCAAAGTTGTGTCAAATATATCTATTTTCATATCTAAAAAAAAACCCCTGCCATGCAAGGGTAACAACGATATGTTCGTTGTCCTTAATTAATAATTATGATATTCATCATGTATCAATATTACTTATTTCTATTCCGTTGTCTAGCAATTATATAACCGAGAAGCAAAAGGCTGAAAAGTAGCCCAATAATATAGACTTGGGTTAATTCTTGTGTGTTTGATGACATCAGAAATGTTTGCTCAAGTAAACCAGAATGTTGAAATATTATTTTATTATCAACAATATTTTCAATTTTTGGTTCAGTTACTCTTCCTGGAAGCTGAATACTTAAACTACCCGAGTAGATATTTTCTATTCCCTCTATCTCTTCATCTGCGCCATTAAGAATTTTTGCAAAAGAACCAGAAATACTTCTTTTATTCCCGTCCGATGAAATTGAGATATCTGATAATGGGAGTAGTAATAGCACAGTATTTTCATCTTCACGGAGTATTTCTAACTGACTTTCGAACTCTTGAATATTTTTAAAATTATTTCGAATTAGAATACCTAATTTATCATTATCCTCATAAATAGTTGAACCAAAGCCATCTGGCATTGCATTAAGTATTGCATTCAGACCACCAATAGATGTTTGACCTGTTTCTACCGCATATAGTTGCGCTTCCTGGTCAAGAAGAATCGCTATTCTATAATCTCCAGAATTATCATCGTTAAGTTCTATTTCCATTGTCCAAGTGGCTTCACAAGCTGAGAACAACCAAAATATGAGCAAGATTAGAAGAGTCCTAGATTTTTTCATTTAGAATTCCTATCATTTTATTTGCAGCAATCTTTCGATGGCTTATGTTATTTTTTTCCAATGAGGTCAATTCTGCAAGGGTTTTGCTGTCATGTTCAAATATAGGATCATAGCCAAATCCATTTAGACCCCTTGGCTTTTGTGTAATTACACCTTCAAGAATTCCTTCTGTGGTAATTTCAGTTTTACCATCATAAAAATAGAGGACTGTTTGGAAGTGAGCACTTCTATCCTTTTTTTCAGATAGATTGGTTAATAGCTTCTCAATATTCTCAATGTCTGAGGCGTTCTCACCAGCGTATCTTTTTGATCGAAGACCAGGCATCCCATTAAGAGAATTAACGAATAAACCAGAATCATCAGAAATTACAGGAATTTGGTAGTGATTATAAATTTCAAATGCTTTTTTTTGTGCATTTTCAAGAATTGTATTTTTATCCTCAACAACTTCGATCAAGTCTTCTTTGTAGATTGTTTTATGAAAGTTACCGCTATCTTTAAATATTGTAGAAATTTCTTTATGTTTGTTTACATTTTTAGTTGCAAGAAGTATGTTCATTAGTTTTTTTGAATAGTGATTATTTTTTCTATTTCTGGTTTCGTTATTTCAAATAACTTATCGAGGTCTTCTTTAGAAAACGGTTTTTTTTCGGCTGTTCCTTGAATTTCAAGTATTTCAAAATTTTCATTTAACACAATGTTTAAATCTACCTGTGCATTTGAGTCATTTTTATAATCAAGATCAACTATATACTCACCATCTACAATGCCGACTGATAAAGCTGCAACATGATTCATCAAGGGATTTTGGTTCATTTCACCATTCTCAACTAATTTATTAAATGACTCATTTAATGCTATCCAAGAACCATTAATTGAAGCCGTTCTTGTACCCCCATCTGCTTCTAAAACATCACAGTCTACAGTTACTGAATAGCCGTTTAGTAATTTTAGATTACAAACTGCTCTTAATGATCTTCCAATCAATCTTGAAATCTCTTTAGATCTTCCACCTTCATATGATTTTCTCGGTACTCTGCTACCAGATGATCCAGGAAGCATACTGTATTCAGCAGTTACCCATCCAGAATCACTATTTTCAAGCCATCTTGGTAATCTATCCGAAATTGAGACTGTTATTAATACTTTTGTGTTTCCTGATTCATAAAGTACAGATGTATTTTTAGAATTGATAAAATCTTTAGTTACTTTTACTTCTCTCATGTTACGGTGATAGCCTTTCTATTTTCCACTTATCATCTTTTAGGAAGTAGGCGAATCTATCATGGGTTCTATTATCTCTTCCTTGCCAAAATTCCCAATAGGCTACATTTATACTAAACCCACCCCAATTGTCTGGTCTTTGAATTTCTTTATTTTTATATTCTATCTCAAGCTCAGCTATTTTTTCTTCAATCTCAATTCTCCCTTGAATTACCTCACTTTGATTTGAGGCAATAGCGCTCAATTGTCCACCTCTTGGCCTTGAGTTAAAATAATCATCAGATACTTCTGATGAAGCTTTTTTACAAACACCCTCAAACCTAATTTGTCGATGAATCTCATGCCAATAAAATATCCCAGAAATATTTGGATTATTTAAAATTTCTTTAGCTTTGGGACTTTCATAATGTGTGTGGAATATCAATTCCCCTTTTATGAGGTCTTTAAATAGAACATACCTAGATCTTGGCTTATTTTCATCAGTTACTGTAGAAATTGCCATAGCATTTGGTTCATTTGCTTCAATTTTTATAGCTTCATCTATCCATTTTTTAAATTGATCGATTGGATTAACAAGTAGTTCATTTAAATTAAGCTCTTTATTACCGTAGTCTCTTCTTAGTGAAGCTAAAGTGTTTGAAATTTTTTCCATTAACTAGCTTTTATATAATTTAATGCTGATCCGGCTTTAAACCATGTTATCTGCTCATCAGATAGAGAGTGATTTGTAACAATCGAAAGAATTTTTCCATCAGATTTTTCAACATTAATTACAACTTGTTTGTCAGGTTCTATATTTGATGGGTCTTGAATTGTTAACTTATCATCTTGATCAATCAATTCGTAATCATCTTTATTATCAAATGTTAAAGGAAGTATTCCCTGTTTTTTTAAATTTGCTTCATGAATTCTTGCAAAACTTTTTACAATAACCACTTTACAGCCTCTAAATCTTGGTTCCATTGCGGCATGTTCACGAGAAGAACCCTCACCATAGTTTTCATCTCCAATGGCTACCCAGTTAACAGAGTTTTCATGGTAGCTTTTTGCCAAATCTGGAAGAGACATGATTTCATTAGTTAATAAATTATTTCCCATCCCTGAATCTGATGCATACGTATTGTTAACACCTATGAATAAATTCTGAGATATATTCTCTAAATGACCCCTGAACTGCAGCCACTTGCCAGCTGGGGAAATGTGATCAGTAGTACATTTTCCATTTGCTTTCATCAAGACAGTTAAAGATTCGTAATTATCTTTATTAAATTCATCAAAAGGTTCCAATACCTGCAATCTAGTAGAATCTGGATCAATAATTATATCTACGTATTCACTTGTTTCTGATGGTTGAATAAAACCCTCGAGAGTTTTTTCAAAACCTTGAGCAGGTAGTTCCTCTGCGATTGGTGGAGATAGTCTAACTTCTTCTCCATTCTCATTAATAAGGCTTTCAGATAAAAAGTCAAAATCTAAAGATCCCCCAAGAGCAAGACCGATAACACTCTCAGGTGAACCAATAAAAGAAAGAGTTTCTGAGTTACCATCATTCCGTGCTGGGAAGTTTCTGTTGTAAGAAGATACAATTGAATTACTCTCTCCTTCTTTGATATCATCTCGCTTCCACTGTCCTATACAGGGCCCACAAGCATTAGCTAGTACTGTTGCTCCAATTGCCTCTAGATCTTTCAGATATCCATCTCTTTCAATGGTTGCTCTTGTTTGTTCTGATCCAGGAGTAACCATAAGAGGAACCTTTGATTTCAATCCTTTTTTTGCAGCTTCACGTGCGATAAATGCTGCTCTACCGATATCTTCATAAGATGAATTTGTGCATGAACCAATTAATGCGCTAGATATAGCCATTGGGTATTTATTTTTTAATGCATCTTCTTTTAACTCTGAGACTGGTCTTGCCAAATCTGGTGTATGAGGACCTACAATATGTGGTTCTAAGGTATTAAGATCGATTTCTATAATTTGATCAAAATAGTCTTCAGGTGATTCTAGAACTTCTTTATCGGCTGTAAGAATATCCATATTTTCAGATGCGAGCCTTGCAAGGTCTTCCCTATCAGTAGCAATCAAGTAGTGTTTTCCTTTTTCATCAAAGGGAAAGACAGAACAAGTAGCACCAATTTCTGCGCCCATGTTAGTTATTGTTGCTTTACCTGTGGTAGATATACTTTTTGTTCCTTCACCAAAGTATTCAACTATTGCGTTGGTGCCACCTTTGACTGTTAGTATTTCAGCTACTTTTAAAATAATGTCTTTCGGAGCTGTCCAGCCACTTAATGAACCAGTGAGTTTTATACCGATTAACTTTGGTATTTTTGTATTAAAGGGCATTCCTGCCATTACATCTACGGCATCTGCTCCCCCAACGCCGATAGCAATCATTCCAATTCCACCTGCATTTGGCGTATGACTATCTGTGCCAATCATCATTCCACCTGGAAAAGCGTATTGCTCAAGGACAACTTGGTGAATAATACCTGCACCTGGCCCCCAGAAACCAATGCCATATTTTTCAGATGATGATCTTAAAAAGTCAAAAACTTCTTTGTGGTTTTTATTTGCAACTTGTAGATCATTACTTGCACCTTCATAGGCTTGAATTAGATGATCACAATGTACAGTTGTGGGTACAGCAGTTTTAGGTAGTTCGGCTTGCATAAATTGAAGAATGGCCATTTGTGCTGTTGCATCTTGCATAGCGACCCTATCAGGAAGAAAATCTCCAAAATCTTCACCTTTGTCAAGAGAAATAGAGGTTATATCTTTTGCGTGACCAAAAAGCAACTTTTCAGCAAGGGTAAGAGGAGAATTTTTTCTCTCTCTTAGGGTTTCAATATTCTTAATAATTTTTTTGTAAGTATTTGAAACTAATTCGACCTGTGTTCTTGATAAGTCCATAGTGATAAGTATATTATTATTTTCATCTAAAGATAAGGTTATCTAAATTCAACACAGGTATTTTGAAAATCACAAAAGTTACACCAATCACCCACTGTGAATTTAGGTTGTAAAGCATCACTAGGATTCCAATGGCCTACTGTTTTTGCTATCGAGTTAAACTTATCTCCTAAAGCTACAACCTGATCCTGAGTAAATCTCCTTTCTACAATTTTTTCTTCTTTATCATTTGTATATATGTGAAGAACAATTACTTCTCTTCCCTTTGTTTGGATAAATGCTCCTAAAGCATATAACTCAGCCTCAGCTGAATGCTGAGGAAGTTGTGCACCAGTTTTAAGTTCTACAACAAGAGGAATACCATCCAATCTGCCAACTAAATCTGCAGAACCCATAAATGTAGCAGCTATTTTCCCATCATAGACTTTATTACTCTTATTTTGGACAATACCATCTGTAATAGCAGTAAAGCCAAGTACTCTTTCTCTTGAAGTTATTTCAAGATTTTTATAATCTTTAATTTGATTTAATAATTGTTGGTATTTTTTAATTACTTCAAGAGCTACTTCTTCATCTTCTTCTAAAAGTAAGTTTTTTAATCTTGCAATTTCTCCAGATTTATGAGGATTTTCGTTGTTCAGGAGCATCGCTCCGGAGAATTTATGAAAACTAATTCCAACTTTCATTGGAAATGGATCAGATTCTTTTTCTTCTTTAGGAATACCATATTGTGTTTTCCATGCGAACTGTCTTTCGCAATTATCTTTATTCAATAAATTGGTTTTTGAGATAACAATGCCCCTATAATTTCTTTTCGTAGCTTCTCCATTAATGCTTGGATATTCTCCACATGATGATGACCTCTGACAAAGTGTACAATGACTTCCAGGAGTAAGTTTTATATTCTCATTGATAAAATCTTCTAGAAGTAAGAAATTATTATCAATGATATCTTCTGCATTTTCAATACCATCTATCTCAACTAGATCATTCTTGTATAAATCTGCGACATAAAAAGTTTCATTCACCAACTTTGCCTTCAGAATTACTGCTTTATCTAAATCGCTAACTCCACTTTTTCCAGTTTTTAACTTCACATATTCAGTAGAAACCTCATCTTCAAATTCGAATTGTGTATGAGCGTTAATAAAAACTTCCTCGTTATTAACAATTCTTGATACGCTACTGCTGGGAAAGTCTGCATTAAGATTTGCGGTATTTTTGTGATAAATATCTCTAAATCTTTTAAATAAGTCTGAAGAAATTTTTCGTTGTAGTTTATCAAAGTACTTAAAATTATTTTCTTCTGCTTGACTGACTGCAACTTCCTCTGGAGCCTGATTTACTAACCAGTCAATGATTGCATCATTAACACTTTTCCACCTTTGAAGATTTGAATTCGGAGTATGAGTTGTATTGTATTTTTTAAACTCAGATCCAGGACATTGGGATATTTTATTAATTTTTGTAGTTGAAAAACTTAATGGGTTTTCACTCATATATTAAAGATACTAAGTTGAAACTAAACTCTGAGTAAATAAAACATATATTTATTACCGACTAAAACATTTTTAAAATATAAGATGTCGTACAATACTGCTACAAAGTGAAGTAGATGTTTACTGAACTTTTAGGAAAAGAGAATTCGTTAAATTTATAAAGATTTAACAAAAGAGTTCTCTTTTCTGCTTTAAGTAGTGAGTATAAAAAGGATTTAATTATCTAGACTTCTGTCATTATTGATTACTAAAATTGGATTATGAAAAAGAGGATAGGTAATAGTTTTGAATCTTTTTTTACAAGTTTATATCCACTCTTTAATAAAGATGAGATAGAAAATTCAAAGGAATACTTTTTTTTTATATTAAAAAATTATCCTGATAAATCTGAAATAATTCAATTGAAGGTTTTCTTATACATATTTTCTTTAGGGATAAGAAAGCTATTTTTAAAAGATAAAAAAATCCCTAATTTTTTAAATAATTTACAAACTACTAACATTACGGTTTTTCGTAAGCTTGGTTTTAGTATCACGGCACTTTTTGGCTTGAGTGCTGTAAGGTCCCTTAATGGTGAAGGTTCTGTATATAAGTATCTTGATTATCCAATTTATAAAAATTCCAGTATAGAAAAAAGAGATAATTCAATACCCGAAAGCATAGAGGTTGTAGTCATTGGAAGTGGAGCAGGTGGAGGAGTTGCTGCTAATTTATTAAATAAAAAATATGAAGTAGCTATATTTGATAAAGGTAATTTTCCGAATGGTGAAACCAATAATGAAACTTTTGGATACCACAATTTTTATGAGACTAATGCAATTCAACAAACTCGAGGATACAAAGTACAACTTCTAGCTGGAATGGGTATTGGAGGGGGGACAAGTATTAACTGGACAACTTCTTTGAGAACACCTGACAATATATTAAGTGAATGGGACTCACTTACAGAGCAAAATAATTACTTTAATTCAGATTTATTTAAAAATAGTCTGGACTACATATGCGAAAACTTAAATGTAGACGTTGCCAATAACAAGATACCTAATAAAGAAATCAAATTAGCCCAAGGTCTGGAACTTAATAAAACAAGTTATAAAATAATTCCAAGAAATACTAATAACACTGAATGCCTTGAATCTGGTTTCAGTACGTTTGGACATTCTGATGAAAGCATAAATTCCTCATATAAATCTTGGTTTGCAAAAGATAAATTCAATGATGAAAATATTTACAGTAATACACATGTTGAAAGCCTCACTTTATCGAAGGGTAAGGCGACACACATTAATATTAAGAATAATGGACAATCTCATTCTGTAGCTGTAGATAAAGTAATATTAGCTTCTGGTTCTTTAAATACTCCAAAAATTTTACTTGATAGTGGCTATAAAAATAAACATCTAGGTCAGCATTTAAAGCTCCACCCTGTTTCAGGTGTTGCTGGAAAATTTTCTGAATTACAAAATCCATGGGCTGGGAGTATGCAGGGAATTTATTCAGATGATAATTTATTCATGAAAGATAACTATGGATATCTCTTAGAAGGTTTACCAATGCACCCGAGCCTTTTCTTTCCTTTTTTTCCAAATAATAAAGATAAATTTGAAGATTTTATTTCAAGTTATAACTACTGGTCTGGTTCAATTGTATTAACCTCAGACACAAGTTCAGGTTCAATTATTAACAAAAATCCTCAACATTTGTGGAAATACAACTTAAATAACTTCGACCATAATAACTTGCTACATGGAATAGAAAGCCTTGTTAGGGCAAACTATTTAGCTGGTGCAGAAGAAATTATGGTTGCAACATCTCCAACTATGCATTGGAAAAGAGATTCTGGTGAAAAAATTGAAAGTTTTATTGATGAAGTTAGAAGAGTCAGGAATGAACCTTTTCGTATACTTCTAGGTTCAGCTCATCAGATGGGTACAGCTAGAATTCATCCAAATCCTTCAGAAGGAGTGGTTGATTTAAATGGTAAGGTACATGGCCTCGATAATGTTTATATAAGTGACTCTTCAACATTTCCAAGATGTTCTGGAGTTAATCCCATGATCTCGATTCAAGCAATGAGTCATTTTTTAACAAGTAACATCTAGATTATGGATAATTTTTTTCTGGAGCAAAATGCTTGAATGCATTTTCTCCTAAGTCAATAAAAAGACCTTTTGACTCTACGTGAATATTTTCTTCACTTCTAATGACGGACTCTGTAGATATTTTTTTTCCATCAATATCTTTTACCCAAGCAAATAATTCATATTCTTTTTCTACTGGAACGGGAATTATATAATTTACTTCAAGATTTGCTGTTACACACATCCTATTGTGAATTACCGTTGCATAACCCATTAGGTCATCTAGTGCAGCTGATAGAATTCCACCGTGGACTAGACCAGGGCCTCCTGCAAAGCGGTCTTCAAATATATATTTAGCGTATACAAAATTATTTTTTATGACAGGTTTCATTCTCATGCTTTGGGGATTTTTGCTTCCACTTACAAATGAAGAGTCCGGATATATATCCTGTAAAAGCATTCCTTCTTCCCAGCCTGTTTTCTCTGGAAGAAGTAGAGCTTCACCTGTAATGTATTTATATTCCATAACAATAAGTTAGTACAATAGTAATTTTTTCTTCAAAGTCATTTACATCTAATTAAGAAATATTAGACAAAGTTTTATAAATATTAACCAGCTTCTTGGAGATAGTCCTCTTGCTGGTGGGCAATTTCACTTTTTAAGTTAGAACCTAAGAGAGAGTTCTGAAGAAGGGTTGATCTTCTGACCTGAAAAGAGGTATATGCATATAGACCAAAAAGAACATCTAATATTAAATGAAAAATAAATAAAGGTACTGATAAAGTCTGAATAGATATGAAAAATGTTGAAACTGCAAGGAGTCCCAGAGAAACAAAACCCTTACGTTGTTTGTTGACCATGTAATCATACTCGGGAATGAATGAGTAGGATGGTTTTTTAGAGTCCTTTATTTCCGGCACTAATACTGCCATCGATAGTGATAATAATAAACTAATCAAAACAAATGTTGAACTCATTGCCCTGCCTCAACTTTCTGCTCCAATACTACATTGTAAAAATTTAATAATCTTTGCTTTAGAATTTATTTTCATCTCCCTCAAATAACCTTTGTAGATTTGATCTATGTTGAAAAATAATAATAATAATAATCAACACAGTTAAAATCTGAACAACTAAATCATTTGTATCAGAAATCACAAAATATCCTGCAAGTGCCACTGTAAATAAACTAGCAAGCGCTGAGATCCTAAATAATTTTGCAATAATTATAAAACTGAAGAGCAGAATTAGAAATATTGTTAATTTAATACTTTCTGTATATTGTTGTGATGGTACGAATATTAAATATCCTAGGTAAGAACCTAGAAATGTTGCAACCCCTTTACCACCTTTAAATTTGTAGTAAACGGGAAAGCAATGACCTAAAACACTAGACATTCCAAAAATAAATGGGTTTACAGTTTTAATGAAATAAATACCAAATAATATGCAGATAACTCCTTTCAGCATATCTCCAATAAGTACACCTGTTGCGTATTTTTTGCCGAGAACTCTTAAGGCATTTGATGATCCAGGATTACCACTACCTTCTTTTTTTATATCTATTCCCTTATATTTGCTCAGTATGATTGCAAAATTTATAGATCCTAAGAGATAACTAACAACCAAAAAAATATAAATCATATATCAATTCTACTTAATAATTTGAGGAGTGTTTTAAAGAAAGAAAACGATAAAATAAACACAGTAAGCAAAATTAAAAGTAAATTATGTCTCAAAATAACTGCCAATCCAAGATTAGATATGAATCCGAGATTGAAGCACGAAGAAATAGAGGATGGCTTGAAAATGAAAATAAACAAAAATATAGTGTTTATGGTTGTTCGAGCTGCAGTGGCTGGCATCTAGCTAGTATTAAATAGTATATGTACGAATTAATTGCTGGTGTATTACAAGGTATAACAGAATTTCTACCTGTATCTTCCAGCGGACATTTAGTAATTTTGTCATCATTGAATGAATCCTTAGATTTGAATACATACGATATTGCTTTTTTGCATGTTGGTACTCTTCTATCAATAATTGTTTACTATCGAAAAAGAATCCTCAATATATTTTCAAGTAAGGAAACTTTTGCAGGTACATCCAAAATAATTTTTGTAGCTTTGATACCAGCAGTTGCAGTAGGTCTTTTCTCTCCATTACAGGAAATTATTGACTCTAATAAAAATATATTACAAATCACAGGTGCAGCTTATTTGATATTTTCTATCCTCTTATTTATTTCAATAAATCTTAAGGGTGAAAATAATATTTCATTCAATGAAATATCCCTCAAGCAATCATTGATTGTTGGCCTAGCTCAAGCATTTGCTCTTGTTCCTGGTGTTTCAAGATCTGGAGTAACCCTCATAACTGGAATGTACTTAGGGATTAAAAAAACTGAAGCAATATATTTTTCGCTTCTTTTAGGGATTCCCACTATTTTTGGTGCCTGGCTCCTTACTTTTGTAGAATCATCATTTACAATAAATAGCTCTATGCTGGCACCTAGCGCTGTAGCTTTTATTTCAGGACTTTTAGCAATTAAGATTCTTGTTGGAATTACAGTGAACTCAAAGATTCAGTATTTTGGAATATATTGTCTTTTGTTATCAGTAATTTGTTTTTTTAATTAATTTTTAAATTAATTGGCTTTTTCTTTGGTGCAATTTTATCTATTTTGTTTGAAAATTCTATAATTTCTTCAAAAATCTTATGTGAAGTAATGTCCTGTAATCTGCCCATCTCACAATAACTAGCTATAAGCTTATCAAGAGGAATCTGGCCTACCAGGGGTACTTCTAGTTTTTCTGATAGAGTTTTTCCTCCTCCTTCTCCGAATGGATAAATAATTGATTCTTCGACTTTCATAAATGACATATTTTCAATCACACCTATGATGCTGGAGTTAACCTTTTTTGACATAATTCCAGCTCTCTCTGCAACAAGTGTTGCATTTGATTGAGGCGTCGTGACAATAATGGTTTCAAAAAAAGTAAGCAGTTGTGAAAGTGATATTGAGACATCTCCTGTTCCTGGAGGCATATCTATTAATAGAATATCAATATCATCCCAAATAACCTCAAATAAGAATTGTTCAATAGCCTTATGAAGCATTGGACCTCTCCAAATTACTGCCTCATCTTGTTTTACAAAATACTCCATAGAAATAACATTTAACTCATTTATTTTTGAGGGAAAAATTCTATTGCTAAATGGTATTGGTGGAAACTTGGCTCCTAAAATCTTAGGTATTGAATATCCCCAAATATCTGCATCAACGATGCCTACCTTCTTTCCTTTACTTGCATAAGCAAGTGCAAGAAGTGAAGTAATGGTTGATTTACCAACCCCGCCCTTTCCAGATGAAATTCCAATGACTCGTTTTCCGTCATTAAATGCATCTTTAATTTGGTCTGGTGTTTTGTCGGCACCTATTTGTTTTAATATATTGTTCATTTCTTCGTCAGTAGGTTTTCTAAAATTAAACTTAATTGAGTTATCTACCGATAAAGCTGACTCTTGTAGTGCAGAACGCACCCATTCAATATCTGTAAAATCTAAAACCTCGTAAGAGCTATCAGTAATTTTTTTTATACTGTTTAACTCCTTTAAGCTTTTATTAAACCCTGGATAAATAATATCTTCAATATTCATACCTATATCTTATGTTCATTTAGTGATTAAATTAAAGATATGTTGAAAAGAAATTTTATTTTATCAGTTTTAGTAATGATTATTTCAGTTACATATTTAAGCTACAAAAATCCAGTTGTAATTGAGCTTGAGACTGTTGATGAAACTAACAATTTTATTGACTTGTCATTAATTAATAATTTTGTGCCTCCATCTGAAAATTTATCCAATGACTCAATAATCATTGTGAATCTATGGGCAAGTTGGTGTATACCCTGTATTGAAGAAGTGGATGAACTTAAGAAAATTTCAAAAGATAGTAAATATTATGTTATTGGACTTTTAGTTGATGACTCCGTACAAAATGGTGAAGAGTTTATAAGTGAATACTCTATTGAGTATCCAAATATACTTCATGAAGAGGATGTTGAATCTATACTTACTAAATTTAAATGGACTGGAATTCCTACATCAGTAGTTCTAAATCCTAATTATGAAATAATAAAAACCTTCAATGGTCCCATCACTTATCAGATGATTTCTGAAATTACAAAGTAATTGTTACTCAGGACGTGTTTATAATTACGTATGGATGAAATATTTTTTTGGAGGGTTGTTTTAATTGGAGGAACTCTTACATTTCTAGGAGTGATGGGAATCTTTACTCTTAAGTTACTTGCTGCCTCAACTGGAAGAAAAAGAATATTAGACTTCTTCATAAGGTAATTGGTAGCGGGGGTAGGATTTGAACCTACGACCTCTGGGTTATGAGCCCAGCGAGCTACCAGACTGCTCCACCCCGCGCTGAATAAT
>TARA_B110000467_G_scaffold162954_1_pt1 | contig 23639 bp, 17 predicted proteins | sample TARA_B110000467 | Tara Oceans TARA_B110000467 (sample SAMEA4398341) | marine metagenome | biome: Polar Biome; feature: [MES] marine water layer (ENVO:01000295) within the mesopelagic zone...; material: water (ENVO:00002006), including particulate matter (ENVO:01000060) such... | reverse complement strand
AGAACAGAGGTCCTGGCTTGAAGGTGAATTCACCCTTCTTTGCGTCGTAGATGTTGGTACCTGTGATGTCAGCAGGGAGCAAGTCAGGCGTGAATTGGACACGCTTGAAATCGCAACCCAACGCATCAGCGAAGGTGTTGGTCATCAAGGTCTTCGCCAAACCAGGGTAATCTTCGAAGAGAAGGTTACCGTTCGACAAGATGTTGATCAACACGTTGTCGATAACGTGGGGCTTACCGATAATCACTTTCTGCACTTCAGCAGCAATCGCTTGAGAGATTGCGCCGACGTGGGTCAAGCGAGCTTTGACCTCGGGTGTGGCTTGGTGCTTCGGCTGGGCCGGAGCGGCCGGTGCTGCTGGTGCTGGGGCTGGGGCCGCTGGTGCTGCTGGTGCTGGTGCTGCCGGCATTGGTGGTGCTGGCGCAACAGGTGCTGCGGGGGCGGCTGGGGCCACTGGCATTGGCGGCGCTGGCGCGGGCGGGGCTGCGGGTGGGGTAGGGGGTTGCATGTCTATTGTCCTCCGATTTTCAATTTCCCCAACGTCGGATGTGCGGGATTACCTCTCGCAATTCTTCGCTGGAATAGATGCGGTTGGAACTGATAAGTTCCACCAAACGCGGATCACGCACCATCTGCATGATTTCCGCTTGGGACTTGCGCATGAATTCATCACGCGTCAAATCATTGAACTGGCGTACCTTGGAGAGCAAAGCCTCCCGGGTGCGCATTTGATACTGGCTGGCGTCGACCTTCTTGGGGCGTTCTCTGAATCGAGTGAGATCGAACACGTGACGCCAGTTTTCTTTCTCTGGTACCACCATGATCGCAATGGCGAGAAGAGCAAACAGATTGAGGACAATCAGCCACTTGAGGACAACGTCACTTGTGAGCAAGACGACGGCGCCCATTGCTTCAGTGAAAGGCGAGGAAAGGGCGCTGGAAACGTGGCGGCTCTCGTCAAACACGATGTAGAAGTTGGAGTTGAATCGAGTCACGGTTGTGGAAATATCCTCATTGTCTTTTTCCATCATGTCCTGCATGAGCGCTTGGAAGTATTGCCCGTTGCCGTTCCAGGTGGTGTCGCCTTGAGCGTCGGAGAGGCCATTGGAATCTGAGTTCCAGCAGTTGTGGCCTTGCTCAACATAGAACGGAGAACTGCACTGTTGGTAACCGAGTTCTTCAGCGATGTCTTTGTCCCAAAGGTGGTTTGCCAGCACGGAATGGTCGGCGACAAAGACAATTGAACCTGTGACAGAGACTTCGCCTTGGTCTTTATTTTCCATGATATCCAAGACATTGATTCCCGGATAGTCAATACGGACAATCAGTCCGGTTTTTCCTTCACCGAGGGTTGGGTTCTTGTCGCTGTTGATGTCGATGTTGCTTGAATCAGCGACGATCACGGCCGAGGTTGAGGCCGCCGCTAGGACATTGATGTCACGGTTGGTGTCGGTTTGGTCGTCAAGGACCTGAATGGCTGTTGGGCGGTGGAACAAGACTGGAAGGCGGCAGTTGTCGTAGACGCCGATGTCCAAGTTGCCTTGTGCACAAGGAATCAAACGCTCATCGCCCATTTCAGTGACGTTGGCACGTAGACTTGCTGCAGCCCAAAGGCGGCGGTAGTCCCCAGGTTGAACTTCATCCAGTTCATTGGTCATTTCGTAGTACCGTTGGTCATCGAGGACCATGTCACCGAAGTACTTGACTCCGAATTGGTCAGCGACCAGTTGAGCGTTGGTGGAGTTGGCTGCAAGAATGACCTTGCCCCCTTTCTTTGTGACAAAGTCATACAGAGCTGAGGCTTCTGCAGCGTCGAAGGGCTTTTCTGGTCCCGCAATGACAAGCATGGTACGGTGAGGGTCCTGCCAGTCGTTGACCAGCATAGGGGTTGACATGGTGTTGGCGATCGAGAAATCTGAATCTGAGAAATCCGCTCGCATCGAAGTCAACTGTTGGTTGGAATATTCATTGTCCGCTGTAGCGTAGGGTGAAAGCACGGTCTCCTTGTTGAAGCTGACCAACCCGATGAGGGCGACGGAAAGCACGAGTGAAGTCATCAACCCGACTTTGAGCCAGGATTCAACGGAGAGTTTTTTGCCTTCTGTTTCTGCCATTTCTCTCCCTCCTGTTCATCATCTCGCGTTGCAATTGCTCGTAAAGACATCTGTCGGAACTTCGCTCCACTCATAATGGTTCTCCATGAGTGCTCCGTAGAATTTTCACTGGACAAGAGGTTCATATACCCCCTGTGCACAAAATTACGAAGGTTATCACGCAAAAGGTGTAAGAAAATTGCGTTTTAATCAAACGATTGTCTTTTTCCGGCGAAGCACACTGCATGCTGCCAGCATGATGATCGCTTCAAAGGCGAGGAAGCCGGGGATTGTGTTCGATTCAACGTTGAGCCCGTCATCCGAGGCATCGCCGTCGTCGCTGTCCCCCGAACCAGTCGAGGGTTTCTCTTCACCATCATAGGCAAACACTTCGACGTCAAAGGTTGTGCTTCGAGCAGCGTCATCGCCCTCTGAGATGAGTGAGATGGTAATTTCACACGCCCTGCGAGGCTGGCTCTCTGAAGCGACGAGCGTCAACGTCGAGAAGGTGTCTTTGCCGTTTCGAGCATCGGTCGTTTCAACGATCGTGTTGGTCAATGCATCCAATCCTTCGACCGAAAGGTGTGGGCAACTTCTCACCTGTGCAGATGCGTCCTTAATGGCATCTTTTGCGTTCCCGAGGTTGAGGATTTGAATCGAAATTTCAACCGACGATCCGGCGTAAAGGTCATCGTTGGAGAGGGTCACTTCAGGCCGCAAGTTGAACATTTTCGGCACGCTTATGTCGCCTTCTATCTCTTGTGTTTCAGTGGAAGTATCGCCGACTTTTTCTTCTGCCATAACCGTCAGCATGGAATTGTTATCAGGGTTGTATTCGCGAACGTCTGCATCGTTATCGGTCACCAGCGATATGGTGAAGCTCTTGTTTTCTCCTGCACCGACTGTGATCGTCTCTGGCCCACTGAAGGTGAATGGAACCCAGGTGTTGACCTCATAGGTCAACTCAAGTTGCACCTGACTCATTCTAGTGTTCTCGACGTAGGCAACGATCTCGCCCTCAATGTCCCAATCATCGTCCAACTCAACGGTGTAGCCATCGTCCATATCTGTCGACCATCCAAGCGTCCAACTGGGCGCCTCAAATTGGTCTTGCGCCACAACAGTAGGTGGCAGGCTTAACCCAACCGTTAGCAGAAATACAAGGAGAAGGGGGAGGGTGCTGCGTTTCATCTTAATCACTCCAGCAACCCTTGTATTGCTCGTTTGGTGAGCACCCGAACCATTGATTTGCGGTACCGAGGTGGCAAGGCGGTGTTGTTGACCGGCTTGACGCTCTTTTGCATAGCAGAGGAAAGGGCCTTCACAGAAGCTGCGCCATTCCAGCCATCGGCAAAGATGGCTGCGACTTCGTCAGGGTGGCAACGTGGAATTGATTCAAGCGCTGTCGTGGCAATGACAAGCGATGCTGGATCGCCTTCAATCCAAGAAGCAGCAACACCTGCTTCGGGGAAATCCCATGTGTCACGAACTCGAAGTTTTTGATACGAGCCTGTTCGCTTTGCTGCATCGTCTGGAAGCGTCACTTTGAGAAGGAATTCTCCTTCTTCAAGCACATTCTTCTTCATCCCATCGAGTTGATAGAACGCGTCAATTGGTAAGGTGCGCGCCCCGTTTGGACCGATGAGGTGCACGCTGGCGCCCAACACCATCAGTGTAGGTGCAATATCGCCTTGGTAGGTGGCCACACAGAGTGTGTTTTGGTTTGGAATGACGCGACAATCAGCGCCTGTACCGCAATCTGCTTTATGGCACCAGTCAATCGATCGTCGCCAATCTTCGCCTTGATTGTACCAGAAGCATCGTGTGTCCAAACAGAGGTTACCGCCCAAGGTTGCGTTGGTTCGAATTAACGATGACGCAACCTTTGAGGCTGCTTGAACGATGACCGGATGCACACCGTTGGCTTCAGTCATGTCCGCCAACCGAATCATGCAACCGAGTTCATTTGCAGAAATGGTCGATGTTCCTTCGATTCGTGCAAGCGAGATGACATGCGGCTTGGTGTTGATGTGCCACTTGTAATTTGGCAGCAAATCGGTTCCACCAGCGACCCAGTCAAAGGATTCACCAGCAGCCATTAACTCGGCTGCAAGTTCACATGCGGCCTCAACTGTCGTTGGGTGGTGGAGGGTAAATGGAGGCATCAGCATCATTCATCACCGCCCATATGTCGTTGTTCTTTTTTCAGCCAAGCCTTTCCGGCCAGCCCAAGTTCGGCAAGCTGCTCAGGATCGGGTTCGGTGGCCGTGCGCCAGCCTTCCACTTGATCTTCGAGTGGGATGTTCGGGTCAAAGCCAAACAAGACGCCGTTGACGTACTGACTGGTATCTTCGCTGCGTTGTCGCGCTTGATCTCGCGTTTTGTGTTCTGCCGCTCGCTTGACCAAAACCGGTTGCAAGTCGCCGTGTGTGACTCGAGGTGATTCAAGATCCAGCGGATCGTCAACATCAGCAGCCTTCATGGCTTTCTCGATGCCTTTGAACACGACATCTGGCGTGAGCGGGAGGTCGCGCAGACGAATGCCGATGGCGTCGTAGACCGCATTGACCACAGCAGGCAGAATTGGAAGAAGTGGCCCCTCACCTGCTTCCTTGGCACCAAAAGGCCCCTCAGGATCGCAAGATTCGACGATAATTGGAACCACATGCGGCATTTCATGCACGGATGGGATTTTGTATTCCAAGAGGTTTGGATTTTGCAAATGTCCGGTGCGGCCATAGACCATTTTCTCAGAGAGAACTTGGCCCAACCCCATGTGGCATGAGCCGATGATTTGACCTTTGACTGCAAGCGGATTGAGGGCTTTTCCACAATCGTGAGCGGCCCAAACCTTGGTGCACTTGATGATGCCAGTTTCCACATCGACATCAACTTCTGCAACATAAGCGGAGAAGGAGTATGCGGGAGCCAAGCCTGCTGCTGCGCCTTTGTGAACGCCACCCATTGGGGGGGAACGGTAGGCACCGCTTGCGATGAGTGCACCCTTGTCTTCCTGTGCCTTGTGCAAGGCTTTCAGGTAAGAAACACCAATTGCAGGGTCGTGCTTGTAGTAGATCCGGCGATCATTGAGCACCAAATTGTTCGGGTGGTAGCCAAGGATTTCCCAGGCAGCAGCGAGTATTTGTTCGCGGATTTCAAGCGCTGCGCGGATGGCTGCGTTTGCGTTCATGAACGTAACCCTGCTCGAATAGGAACCCAAATCCACGGGCGAAGTATCGCTTTCATGGCTTCGAACATGAATCATTTCAAGCGGCAACGCAAGCACTTCGGAAACGACCTGGGCAACAGCGGTTGTCGAACCTTGCCCGATGTCTGCAGCGCCTGTGTGAACGGTGACGCCTCCATCCATGTCCACTTGGATGTGGACCGTTGCGTGAGGGAATCGGTTTGGATCCCAATGGATTGGCAATCCAGAACCTGAGATGAAGAAACCACATCCAATGCCAAGACCCTTTCCAAGCGGCATTTGACGGAACTTACTGTCCCAATCTGAGCCTTCTCGTACTTTTTCAAGGGCTTCGCGCATTCCATTTGAAGTGATTCGGAAGCCGCTGATGGTTCGGCTGTGAGGGGGCAAGAGGTTGGCCAATCGAAGATCGATTGGATCGACCTTCATCTGTTCGGACATTTCATCCAAACCAACTTCAACCGCACATCGAGTGTTCACGGCACCGTGGCCTCGCATTGCACCGGATGCTGGTTTGTTGGTCCAAACGCGGGCGCCTGTGTAATGGAACGAGCCCAATTCGTAAGGCGCTGTAGCGAGCACGCCATTGTAATAGGAAGTGACGTGTCCAAATGAAGCAAAACCTCCGCCGTCGATGAGAGCATCGATGTCAAACCCGGATATACGAGCGTCTTCATCCGCCGTCATCTTGACTTCGATGTGACTCGGGTGCCGCCCACGGTTGATCCAGTACACTTCTTCTCGGTCAAAGGTAATGCGAACAGGTCGGCCTGATTTACGAGCGAGGATGGCTGCGCACATCTCGTGTGGGAAAGGATCTGATTTTCCACCAAAACCGCCACCGACAAAGGTTCGAATGACGTTGATTTGGTGCATTGGCACATCCAAGACCGTAGCGAGGGCCCTGTGAGTGTAATGAGGGACCTGCTGGGGCGTGTAGAGTTGCAACCTGCCGTTTGGATCCCAATGGGCAACAACGGCGTGAGGCTCAGTGAACCCGTGATGAACACCAGCCATTTTCCACTTGCCATGGGAAGAAGCAAGCGGCTTTTCAACAAGCGAGCGGTCTCCGAATTCTTGGAACACTCGCTTTTGAACGTTGGTTCGAGCCAAATGGTACTTGCCTCGCCAGTGAATTGGTTCATCAGCGTCTTCCAAACCTTTCTTCGGATCGAACACTGGTTCCAACACTTCGTATTCGACTTCAAACAGGTTGAGTGCTTCCATCGCCGTGGCTTCGTCAACCGCAGCCACACATGCGACAAGATCTCCGACGTGCCTTACCTTTTCAACGGCCATAGCGTGTTCGTCTTTGGTCACAGGAAGCACACCGAATTGGTGGGGTGAATCTGCGCCAGTTGCGACGGCTAAAACGCCGGGAAGGGCTTCGACTTTGGAGGTGTCAATCGATTTTATCTTCGCGTAATGATGGGGCGAGCGGAGGATTTTGCCAATCACTTCGTTGGCCAAACGTACGTCATCGCCGTACCAAGCTTGGCCTGTTACTTTCGCGTTGGAATCGACGAGCGCGGTCGGCTTGCCAACAGAGGTGCCGGTCCGAGCACGATCGTGCACGTGAGCGCCTGCTGGTTGGGCTTCTTTGCCGCCCACCATCTCAGGGATAAAATCGAGATCCCTCGGCGCCATGGTTGGGTTGGAACCACCCGAGCCAGGAGGGGGGAATGCTTGCTTTCCAGCGACGCGCTTGCCGTCTTTTCGTGTTGTTTTCCCGGCTCCACCGGGTTGCTGACGGTATCCTCCTGACATCACAATCATCTCGCGTGGCCCGGCGGCATCTGAGGTTCTTCTGGCCCACTGGGATGTGGGTCAGGGTGAGGGTTGCTTGCGGGTGCGGCGGGTTCGACTTCGCCACGATGAATAGCGGCTGCGGCTTGAATGGATTCAACAATTTGTTGGTAACCAGTGCAACGGCAAAGGTTGCCTTCAATCGCCTGAGCCACTTCTTGGTCGCTAGGAGCGTTGTTTTCATTGAGCAGCGCTTGGGCGGTGATGAGGAAACCAGGGGTGCAGAATCCACATTGGGAGCCACCATGTTCGGCGAAGCAGGATTGGATCGGAGCAAGATGCGCGCCGTCAGCCAATCCTTCGACGGTCACGATGGAGGTGCCTTCCACTTGCCCTGCCAAACACAGGCAAGAGATGCGGGGGGTGCCGTCGATCATCACGGTGCAGCAGCCACAGGTTCCAAGGTCGCAGCCTCGTTTCACACCCAGTGTTCCCACTTTGTCGCGCAGAACATCGAGAAGAATTGCGTTCGAAGGAGCCAGAACTTCAACCGGCCTTCCGTTGACTTCTGCGGACCAGATTTCCTTCTTTGCGACGGGTATCATTTCAACGTGTTCGGTGCCTACCATGTCTGTCGCCTACGGCGACGTGGGGAGCACCGCATATCAACCTAAGGTAGGATATTTTTCGCTCATGTTGTCATGCTCGCCCGAGGGCGCACCGACACAACATCATCTTGGCCCGCCGGAGGGTCAATCCAATCTTCATCGCCGGGCAAAACTAAACCCTCTCCAACGCCAACAAGCCGACCGGCTAAGTTGCGTTGAGTGATCACCAGTTGGTCCCAATCGACCTCTTCATCGCGCCATGATTGCCAGCGCTTGAGCGATCGGTAATTCACCACGACCTTGGAAAACAGGCGCATGTGTGCTTTGGCGGAGAGGGGCCACCACAAGAAAAACACGCAGAACACGAGGTAGTAAGGCAGGTTCGCCAGCGGTTCCAGAATCCAATGCATTTGGAGCAACTCGTTGATTGGACTGGCTGAATTCAACAGCAGCCAAGTTGCACCTGCAGATGCAACAATCCACCACAGCGGGAAAAACACAAGCGCTGTGAGCACCTTGATGGTGCTAATGATGGACCCGTCCGCTCCTTTCGCCTTCATCCGATTGACCAGCAACGCATTGGCTTTGTAGGGCACGATGTTGCCGAGCATAGCACCCCATGAGATCAGGCCAAACATCCAAGCCCCAGCCCAAGCCCAAGACAAGAAAACCTTGAAGAAACCTGAGGCTGAGAGCCGCTCTGGTTTCGAATCCACATCAAAAGGCGTGATGCCACGGTGGTCCAAGGCTTTGAAGTGAGACTCGGCTTCTTCAACAATAGAAGCAGCTGTATCAGGCTGGTTTGCCGCCATGTAATCCCACCCTGCTCGAACCCTTCGGGCTCCAAGGACGGCATGGGCATAACTCGGCTTGGTGAGCTTGTCTTTGGATTGGCGCGCTCGTTCAGCATAAGCCAAACTCCGCCCTTTCCAAATGAGGGTGCGCTCTCGCCAAGTCGTTTTCGAGAGGCTTGCTCGCTTCAGTTCGACGCTGATGGCGTCTGTAACGCCTTTAACCCAGGCTCGGTCGTTTTGATCTTGAACGGTTTCATCCTCAATCAATTCTGGGATGGGAGGGAACTCCATAGCCCGTTCGATGATGACTGCAGCGCGTTCCCTAAACCGCTGAGAGTTCGAGTAATGTAGGCCGATTGGAACCAACTGAGGCTCGTTAAATCCTTCGCTTTTGGCTTGCCTACGCGCCGCCAAAAGGATTCGCCCCGCCCCTGATCGCACGCGTTTTACGTCCGAGTCAGTGTGCGTGGTGCCTTCCGGGAAAATCATCAAGCGTCCACCCTTGGCGACAACGGAAGAAACACCAGCCAGCATGTTTGAGTTGCGCTCACTTGCACCTGCTTTGTCACCGCTGTCTTGGGACCGTTCCACCGGCACGCCACCCGCAGCGCGAAGCAAGCGGCCAATCAGAGGCAACTTGAACAGCGTGTGTTTGGCAATAATGGAAATTCGACCCGGGAGTGAAGCGTTCATCAGCATGGGGTCAATCAACCCACTGGGATGCCAAGCGATGAAAATGATTCCACCCTCTGGAGGTAAGTTCTCGTCGTCAACGATGTTGATTTCTCGGAACCAAACTGATGTGAGTGAGCGGAAAAAACGGCGCGCTATCCGATAGGCTCGTGGAACGCGCTGGTGATGTTCACCAACAGGGTCTTTCAGCCACCGCATACCGCGATGAATCGGTTGTTGCTTTTATCATCATCTCCGGCGCGAAGGCCGTGGTGTGTGGAATCGAAGATGGCCCTATTCTTCTTTTGAGACCAATTCTGCTTCGAGGGATTGAGATGTTGCAGCTTGTGAATCTTCTTTCAGCGTGGTGAAATCAATGCCTGCCAAAGTGCCTTCTTCCTTGTCGCTGATCGCGCCGGTGACCATGAGGACCACGAAGAAGAGGGCAAAGAATCCAAGCAAGCCCAGCGCGAGCATGGTTGTTGAGATGCCCGAGGATGCTTCCTCTTGGGCTTCAAATGCACTTGCTGTGTCCATGAGCATGATGTTAGCAGAGATCAGAGGTGAGGATGCGTGCCCTCCGCTGTCATTTGCTTTGATGCCACGGAAAGAGATTGTATGGTTGCCTTCGACGTCAATTCCCGGCAAATGCTCGAGTTGGTGAATAATGTCGATGGCCGCCAAAGTACCAGAAGTGTCGCCAGGGGAGAAACTGTGGATGTTCGACCAATCGTCACGCAGGTGATTGCTTCGCCATTGAATGGTGTCCACATCGCCAAGAGCGGAATAGGAGAGGGCGTCACTTGGGAACATGTGGAAGCGGCTGTCCATTCCGGTTTCAGCAGTAATTGATACGTCGAGGGATGTATCGAATTCATAATCACGTTCTGCTGCTTCATAGACCGCCTCGAGTGCTCGAACTTCGCCGTGACCATAGACGTTGTTTTGACGGTTCTTGGGAAGGAGGTCTTCCGCACAAGGCTCGTTTGCAGCCATGTAAACGCACAACCGGTAGGTGGACGTTTCCTGCATGATGTTCTTGATGTCAAACGGTGACAAGTCAGGGTTGGCTTGATACATCAACGCTGCAACCCCAGCAGCCCCGGGGGTGGCCATTGAAGTCCCTGACATGGCCGTGTATTGATCGCCAGAGTTGAAGGCGACCGACATGACGTTGCTGCCCACATAAGCGATGTTCGGCTTCACTCGTAGTTCTTCAGTAGGACCTTGACTGGAATAGACAGCGATGGCTGAATTTTTGTCAAGGGCACCGACGGTGATGGCGTCCTCTGCAGATCCGGGTGTTCCGATTTGGGCCGAAACGCCGTTGTTACCTGCTGCGATAAAGATGGCAATACCCGCCGACATCATTTCATTGGCATAGCGGTTGACGCTGTCGTCTTCTGAAGAAGCCCATTCTGCAAGACCTGGGCCCCCAAGGCTCATCGATGCGCCGCGGATGTTGTACCTGTAGCGGTTCTCAACGGTCCATTCCATACCTGCCATCACTGTTGCAAAGGAACCCGAACCACCTGCATCAAGCACCTTCACGCCAACAAGGAAGGCTTGTGGCGCCATCCCAATGTGCTCATAATTTGGCGCACCTGTTCCGGCGGTCGTCCCCGCACAATGCGAGCCGTGTCCTTGATCGTCGTAAGGGAACACTTCAGTGCCGTTGGTGAGCGTTGGGTTGTTGACGGGGTCGTAGAAGGCAATGACCTTTGGATCGTCTGTTGAATTGTCGTCATCGAGGTCATCAAGACTGGCGTGTGCACCATCAATACCAGTATCGATGATAGCAACGGCCGAACCGGCACCGTCGTACCCTGTATCTGCCCAAACCGTATCAACGCCATGAAGGACTGCGGCATCACCGTTGGCGGTGGTTAAAATGCCATCCAGTTCAAGCATCACGACGCCAGGAAGGGCCGTTGCATCGAGGATGCGGTCGACTGGCACTCGGCCAGCGAGGGCGTCAATCCCTTCCAATGTCCATTGGTGTTGGAAGTCGATTTCCCGTTCAAGCAGAGCAACCTCTGTTTCACCTGGCGTGTGATCGAAGTCGATGATAAGGGGAAGGGTGCCATCTTCGCTCAAAAAGATAGGATTGTCTTTGTGGAATTCAACCATGTCTCCGATTCCGTTTCCGTCTCGGTCCACGGTGGTTTCGACCCACCAACCTTGTTCTTCTGGTTCGCTCAGAGGGTCTGCTTCAACTGGCACAGCCATAGCCAAAGCAGGAAGGAGCAGCAAGCTCAAACAGAGCACAGATAGAGTGGATTGAACCTTGGACATAGCGACGCCTCGATGTGAGACCACAGCGGGGTACTTTTTCAACCCATTGAGGAAATGACTGAATCAACGTCCACCATCTTCGCCCTTTGTAAAAAGGGTAAGGCTGGGCCAATAAACGGGTCAACGCTTTTATCGAAAGAGGACTGGATTTCGTACTGTATGGCGGCACCTCGACGAAACACCAACCCCATCCCTCAACCAACTCCCGGTTCAACAGCCGACGCTGGTACATCTTTGCTCCAACATGCACAACAGACTTCGCAGCCCATGCGCGTCAGAGCGCCGGGCACGGACATCGATGACTCCGAGCGATCACTTATTCGATTCTCTCAAATTATTATGCTTGCAATCGCACTGGGCGCCATTTGGTTCAGTATTTACAACATCGCGTTCAGCGACGAAGGGACAAGCAACGCCGATTTCGCGGTTCTCTTTTTCGGAGGCATTCTATCGGCTGGTTTCGCCATTGGTTGGATTGAGGCTCAAAGTCGCTCAAACGGCCATCAACTCAGAGATGTCCAAGATTACATGCTCGGGATTGGGTTCTTTTTCGCCACGGTTGGTACGGTATGGGGCGCACGGTTTGTCCTCGGTTTGTTTGAAGGGGGCACTGTTTTTGGTTCGCAATCTACAGAAGATGGATGGTATCCGAACGGAAATGGAATCTATGTTCAAACAGCGGCGATCCTCCTGCTGATGGTTGTACAGTACAAACTTTTGCAACGGTACAAAGGCCAGACGAAGTTTGGCTGGGCAATCGCATCTTATGCACCAATGATCGTGTTGCTTGGCGCTGGAATGAACATTTGGCTCAAGTGGTCTGAAGACGTCGTTAGTTATGAAATCGGAATTTCTCTGATCGTTCTGAGCGTGGCTGCAATGGAAATGGCATTGCGTTCCAACAATTCGATCAACCTCACCGTCATCGTCATCGCTTCAAGCATAGCGCCAATCTTGTTTGAGAGCGCTCATGATGTCGAAGCTGCCAAACAGGGTGGAGCTCTCTCTCTGCTTGTGTTCATCATTGCCATACAAGGGTATTATGCTTCGAAAAAGGAATTGAGAACTGACATCATTCAACGGGCCTCCCTCGTGTTGATCGGCATCATTGTCCTCGCAATGCTTTTCGCCCGCTCCGATAACCTCTCTCTTATTCTTGGGCCCCTTACTCCAGACGCATTGGGTGGCTTAAGCCAGCACTTCACGCTCATTGTTGCCCTCTGGTTAGCTGTTCTTGGCTTCTACTTCCCAGCCATGCTTGACCAACGTCTCCCTTGGATCCCGATTGGCTTGGCCTTTGCTCTGATGATCATACCAACCGATGAAAGCACAGTACCGTGGTTGGTTACCGTCGCAATCCTCCCCTACATGTTGCTGGTTTCAACGGCTACACGGCTTTGGGTGGCAAATGGAACCATGGCGATGGCAGCCGTATCTTACATTGTTGTGGACTTGGTGGCGAGCGCTCAAGACATCGCTCAAATTGACACCTATGGGACAGTTGGGTTGCACCTTGTAATCCCGATCGCATTGATTGCTGTCTCTGAATTAGCCAATCGGCGTGGGAAAATCGACATTCAGATACACATGCTGGTCATCGGGTGCATTGCTCTATCCCGTGCGGTGCTGTTTGCCGAGGAATGGTACATGCCTTGGTTTTTCATCGTTTACTTGCTGTACCTTGCCCGCACGGGCTTGGATGGAATTGGAGAGGGTGCATCCCTTGAGCGTCGTTGGAAGGCAACGCTTGGCGTGTTGCTTGCGAATTCGGTTATGATTGCCTTGGTTGCCTTGGGCCGTTTGGAAGTCCCTGAACAATTGATCTTTGGAGGGTACAGTTTCCACGTGTTCGCCGCAGGTGCAATCTCATACTTCCTATTGCTTTCTGGCCGCAACAAGGAATTCGACCTCGGCATGACTTTGGCTTGGTCCGGCAGCACCGCCAGCGGCGCTCCGAAGTACGACCCAGAGACGGAGACTTGGAAGGAAACTAAACTTGATGATGATGCAATGATCGAATGGAGCACCACACACAGTTGGAGCCCACTTGCTCGCAGTTCGTTGATCATCCCTTTCATCATGATGACGGCGGGTATTTTCATAGCAAATGGGATTGAATCAGAAGAACAGATTAGAGGTTTTGTTTCAAAACCGGTAGGCATTCTTCTTTTAGCCTTGCCAATTTCTTGCTTGGTTTGGGAAATTCTTGATTTGAAAACCATCACCTCGAGATCAAGAGCGACCGCAGTGTGGATTCTTTTCGGCATGGGACTTGGACCTTCAGTTTTTATCAACCTCCTTCGCGAAGAAATGCTTGGTATGAGCCAGTACGCTGGCAAGTTCATTTTACCGGCTGCAATTCTGCTTGATCTCACCCTCTTAGCTGCGCCGCTTGTCGTTGCTTGGGCAATCGAACGCCGTGGGCTCGACAAAGCCGGCATCTCCGCTCCTGCGGATCTCGCCGCTATGATTGGGTTGATTGGTATCGCTTGCCTTGACACTACAGGTGGCTTACTGATGATCCCAATGCTGGCTCTCGTCACGTACCAATCGGTGCGATACGGCCACAGTTTGGCGTTGATTCTGGCACCCTTAGCATTGGTTCTCACCAACAACATCTGGTTGGATCTCCAAGGCTTTGGCTGGAAGTTGTCAGAGACCTTCCCCTCGTGGGGCCTTGATGAGCGGTCGATGTTCTACAGCCTTGGCCTTTCTCGGCTCAGCGGGGTCTTGGTCGTCTTGCAAATGTCTTACATTTTGATGGCTCAATTCTCAAAGAAGGAAAATAAGCACCAAAAGGCATTGCCTTGGCTGGGTGCCTGGGTCTGGATGGCCATTGGACTGATGGCTTGCTTCCCTGGCATGGACTGGTTCTTATGGATGCCATTGTTCTTCACCGGAGCCCTCATGCTCAACGCTTGGTTCAACGGCCAAGTCCAATATTTACCTGTGCTTGGATTTGCTCAGTTTATTTCCCTGATCATCGCTATTGGAGGCCAATCTTGGGGCAACAGTGAGTTGGAGATTGTTTCTTGGGCGGCGTTGCTTACGGGCGCTACCGCTCTTGGGTTTTCTGTTTTGCACGAGAGTGACATTTTGTACAAGAATTTCAAGGAAGGCCAAAATCTGGAAAACAGCACCTCCGTATTCATCCACCCCGAAACAATCGAGCAACGCCAAGAGTTGAATGAACAATTCCAGTTGGTGGGCTACCTCGGCCTGACGTTGAGCTTCACTGTTCTTTTGGGTATTGGTACGATGGTGGGCGCTTTGATGCTCACGAAACAGGTGGCAACCAAGGGCCAATACAACATCATTTTGTTGGCACCGCTTGCCCACAGCCTCGCCTTCTATAATTTCTTGATGCAGGCAGACGTTCTCCATTCCGATCTCAATCTTTCGCTTGTTGGAGGCCTGTTAATCGCTGAAGGCTTTGCTTTGACCTACGGCTCGATTAAGAACGATGCAATCTATGATTACGCTGGATTTGACTGGCTAAATGATAATGCCTTCTTCGAATTCACAGACCGAATGGGCATGATCGGGGTTGGAACCATCATTGCAGGGATTTTCTTCCTCATCAACAACCCAGATTGGGACACCCTCACTTATGGGTTGACAACCGTGGTGTTGATTGGCGTCGGGATCCAAGGTTACAGCGACGACTATGATGCACGATGGCGCCGTGTGTTTGGTGGTTACGGCTCGATCTTTACAGCGTTCATCACTGCGTTCACCCTTGATGGGTTAATGCAAAACGTGAGCATTATGGGCGCCGCGATCGTTGCAATGGGTTGGTTGTTCATGAACAGCAGTCGCTTAGGCGACACAAATGAACTCTACATCCCAGATCCGAATGCGGTTCAACCGGTGATGGCGAGCGAACAACCTGCGCAACTTGCCCCTCAAGAAAAATCACAGCCAGAACCTGCAGCCGCCCCTGCATCAAAGGAGGCTGTTGAACTGGTTGAAGAAATTGAACTGGTTGTTCCAAAATCAACGGGCCAAACCGCACCAAAGAAGGAGAACCTTCCTTTGCAGATTCCTCAGCCAGTGCTCGCTGTTAAAGAGCGAGTGAAGACCCGCCATGGATTTGAGATTGAATTGCCTGATGACATGTTTAACACCATCTTGTCGTCCATTGACTTGACGCCGCATGAAGGGTACAAGCCAGTCGTTTCGTTTGGCCCCAGAGGAGAAATTGTTCTGGAATTTGAGGCGATTTAATCAGTCTTTGAATCGGGTGCCTTCGGTACCCGTCACGTGGGCCTGTGCTGGCAACGACGGGAAGGCTGCCCAATAGGACTCTCTTAATTGTTGATTGACATCCATGCATGCAACTACGTCCCCGGGGCGGTCTGGCAGTGGTTCACTGCCGTTGAGGTGCTTAATGATCGGTTGAATGTTGGATAGATTCACCAGCCCCCAGCCGGTTTGTGTGCAGGGTGCGACGGGTGAAATTGGCATGGTTCCCGAAGTCGGATCCCAGCCGAGGTCCGGGTACCATGCTGAACGGTTGAGCGCTTCACGAACCTCTGCGTTCGAGACAGTGAATGCATTTCCGTCTCCATCGGTCCCGTTGACGAGTTGCTTCGAACGTGCGTCGGGTGCAGCACCTGATGAAGCATCATTGAACTCGTCCCGAAGCGCCTCCAGAACAAAGGAAAGAATGCCTGCTGTGCGAGGGGTTGCGAAGGATGTGCCTGAAGTTTCATGGTAGCCATCGGTGTCTTCATGGTTCGGCAACAACTGTGTCCAATCTGCGGAGATGTCAGGGTATGAACCCGACATGATCTCCTTTTGGTCGTCGCCCTCTTCAGCGTAACCAGCGATGCCAATCGACCATGGTGGACCTGCAGTGGCGTCTTGGATGGCAGGGGATGGGCTGTTGTCTGCAGCACCGGTGTGTATTTTCCCGAACTCAACAACAGCTGATTCCGTCGCCCGTTCGATGCCTGGAACAGGCACTGACCCGGGCGCCCCGAATGAAGTGGTGATGATGTCAACAAGAGGTTGATCCGCCGCAGATTGTACAGCCTCTGAGGAAAAACCTTCAACGAAGAAAATGATGGCGTTTGGATTTGCGTTCAAAACCGCTCCAGTCACAGCGGAGCCGTGACCGTCGTTAGGGTCGTCCAGGATCAGAATATCGCTGTCGCCATCTGGAGAACTGCCGATGATTTTGGTACCCGGGAAGTAAACGATGTCGCTTGCAGTAAGGGTGTCCCAACATTCGCTTTTGTCCGCTTCATAGCGTTCTTGCCATGTGCCTTCAAAGGTCAAGGTACACACCTTGTTGACGCCAAGACCATCCTGAATCCATTGAGGATAGGTCTCATTGGTGCGGTAATGATCGTGATACACATTGATCCCAGTGTCAATTGGTGCGACAACAGAAAACGCTCGCCAATCATCGCCTTGTGGCGTCGTTTGTGCAGTTGTCTGCGAAGCGGGGGATTCGTTCAACATTGCCAAAACTGTAGCAAAAGAAACGACTAGAATCGTCGCTAAACTGAGGGCCATCAACTGCTTAGCCCCCATCGACTTTGCGCTTAATTCGCTGACCAAAAGCACAGCCTCCTCAGTTCCTGCCATGAACATCCCTCCACATCAGTGCCTCAAGAACCCTGCGCCCCATTGAAGAACCGCCACCTTGTGGCCGTTCTATGAGCAAAGCCGGAGAACGCTTGGTTTGGATTGATCTTGAAATGACTGGCCTGGACGTCACCCGCGAATCGATCATCGAAATTGCCACGGTCATCACAGACGGCGAACTCAATATTCTTGCTCAAGGCCCAAACTTGGCCATCAAGGTGGACGATTCACTGTTGGCCGAGATGGATGAATGGAACACCAGCCATCACACCTCAAGCGGCCTCGTGGACCGTGTGAAGCACAACAGTGTCAGCCTCGAAGAAGCAGAACAGCAGACCCTTGAGTTCGTTCAAGAATGGGTGCCCGCTGGCGTTGCGCCACTGTGCGGAAACAGCGTTTGGAACGACAAAAAATTCATGGAAAAGGAAATGCCAAACCTCGTCGAACACCTGCACTATCGAATGATTGATGTTTCCACGGTCAAAGAATTGGCCCGCAGATGGTATCCAGAAGTGAAGCGATATGAGAAAAAAGGCGCTCACCTGGCCCTTGATGACATCCTCGAATCGATTGAGGAACTGCGCCACTTCCGTTCTCGAGTGTTCAAGGATTGAAGTTCAAACCCGCCATGTGGCGTCGCTTGGATTCACGCCTTTGTGAAGTGACATAATTTGAGCCACAACCGCAACTGCAATTTCTTCGGGCGATTCAGCTCCAATGTTGACGCCAATGGGGCATATCACTTGATCAAGAACCTCTTGTTTGACACCCTGATTCAAAGCAGCCTGTTCAAAGGCCTGCCATTTTGATCGGCTCCCAATCACACCAACTCGAGGCGACAATCGGCCATCAAGAGGGGCGTTCTGATCCTGTAACGCAGCCAGAAGGCCCAACAAGCGAGTTTGATCTTCGGCCCAATCATGACCAAGCAGCAAAACATCCGAGTACCGACTGAGCGTCATTGCGTCGTGATGTTCGACAAAAGAAGATGCTTCCATGTGAAAGTGATCTTTGGCCTGAGGGAACAGGTTTGCGTTGCAAAATTCTTCACGGGTATCGTGAATGGAATGCGACCATCCAAGCGCCTCAAGGGCCGGAGCAATTGCTTGGGCGCAGTGGCCTCCTCCAATCAGCAACACGTGTGGCATTGGAACAAGAACCTCCATACTGAGGGTAACGCGCCCCCCACATAGGGAATCTAACGCCGTTACTTCATAGCCCTTCGCACCTTTATTCAAACCGAATGTGTGCACTTCACCAGCAGGCAAGTTATGCTTGCCAAGCAGCAAGGCGCTTCGCTTCAGCACTGTCATTTCAAGACCAGCCCCCCCAACCGTACCGACCCATTCCTCATCCAAAGAGCGCATGGCAAGTCGAGCGCCTGCCTTGCCTGGAACGCTTCCAGAAGTATCGATGACGCTTGCCAAGACGACCTTGTGGCCCGCCTCGAGTTGAGCCAATGCCCAAGCGAGAACGGTTGCTGTCATATTCATCGCTTGAAGCGCTTACACATACCCTTTGCCCTTGTGCTCGGTGCTTATTCAAGCAACACTGATTCAAGGCCCAGCAAAGCGTCTAAATCTTCTGGAGCGTCGATGTTAAGCCCAATGTGCGGGCAGGAACCTTGCACAAGTTGCGGCGCAATGAGGTCTCGAAGAGGTGTCTGGGGTGGCGCAGCGAGCACAGCCTCAATGTCGGGGTCATGAAGGAGCAAGGGATGGCCGGATCGGCCCTCATACGCCAGCGTTGAGGTGGCGGCTTGCCCCATGAGCAAGCGAGCATCGTTCGAAGTCCAACCCGGGCGGTCAACTGGGGCGATGACGACGCGCCTTGGCATGCGTCCCTTGTCCCCCATAAGCGACATGATGCCGCATTGAACACTCCCTGTACGCCCTTGTTCCGGCTTCTTGTTCACAACCACCGTCGCATCCACGGCCTTTGTCATGATTTCAAACAGCAGAGACTGGCGAGTGACGACGACGATTGGGGTGCAGCCTGCTTGTTGCAAACGTTGCACTGCAAGACCGACGAGGGTTGTCGGGCCAATGGGGACCAGTGCTTTTGGTTGACCCAACCGGCTGCTTGCCCCAGCGGCGAGAACAAGCGCTGGGCATCCCCGGACCATGGTGAGGGCTTAGATTGGGGTGTCAAGGCCTTTTCGATTTTCCTTGAAATACACTGACCGTTCTTTGCCTGTATGAACGCAAGCGTATCCCCATTTACAGAACCAGAGCAGCGTTCGCTGGAACTTCTTGCCAGCATCATCGAAGCAAACCCTTGGGCGGAGAGTTTGAGTCAAGAAGAGCATGAAATCAAAATTAGGGTGCAAGGTCAATCGAAGCGTTGGTACCTTATTTCGGCTGCACGGCTCAAAGGTGCTATGACGAGGCTTTCCATCGACAGTTCGAACCCTTGGAGCGTGAACGTACAAGGGGGGGCCCGAAAGAGGGATATCATCCATAAAAATCAGTACTGCGCAAACCTCTGCCTCAACATTCGTCATGCATCTCCGCTGCCTGTTGGGGATCAACTCGCAGCGCTTGGACTCTCGCTTCACAATGATCTTACAACAGCAATGACCATTCCTCTGCTTGCTCAATTCCTCATTTGTCCGCGTGAAGAACTGGCCAAGATCATGGTGTTTCAAGATGAAATGGTTGTGTTTCACTCGATGGCTTTCGGCAATGAAGGGCCTTTTGGTGCATTTGAAGACCATGAGGAGTTTGAAGAAGAACCAGACAATGTGCACGGGGGATGGGATGAGAGTTTCTTGGAGATTGAACCCTCGGAATCCGTCCCCTCACCTCAAGAAACTCGAGACAGGACCGCTGTTGAAGCAAACCCTCCGTTTCAGGACCCGCCACAACTCAGCGAAGAGGAACTGGCTGAACAACGGATGTGGGAAGCCTATGAACAGCACATGGAAGAATTGGCTCAAAGCAGCCGTTGGGACGATAGATCGCCTTAATTCGGCTCACAGGTCTTTAGTGATTTCACGGCCAATAATCATGCGTTGAACTTGCGATGAGCCCTCGTAGATTTGCATCACCTTTGCAGCCCGCATCAACCGAGCCACCGGGTATTCTTCTGAATATCCATAGCCACCGTACACCTGGACTGCATCAGTAGAAACTTCCATTGCGGTGTCAGCTGCAAATCGCTTTGCATGGGCAGCGGATTCAGTGTTGCGAATGCCAGCATCAGATTCAGCGGCCGATTTCCAAGTTAACATGCGAGACGCCTCAATCTTTGTTTTCATGTCAGCCAGCATGAATTGAATCGCTTGGTGTTGATGTAAATGCTTTCCAAACGTCTTGCGCTCTCCCGAATATTGCAATGCGTGTTCGTAAGAGGCGCGCGCCAAGCCCGTTGCGTGAGCGGCAATGTTTGGACGTGACACGTCAAAGGCCTTCATGGCGTTCATCCACCCTCCGGATTCAGAACCGCCAATGAGGTGTTCGGCTGGCACCCTTACGTCATCGAAGTTAATCGAGCGAGTGTCTGAGCATCGCTGGCCCATGTTGCTTTCTTTCTTGCCAAGGCTGAACCCTGCTGCATCCTTCTCGACGATGAAGCCAGACATGCCACGGTAACCTGCGTCCATGTCTGTTTTGGCAAGAACGAAGAAGAAATCTGCATGACCAGCGCCAGTGATCCACATTTTTGAACCGTTGATGATGTAATCATCACCGTCACGAACTGCGCTTGTTTTGCACGCTGCGACATCGGAACCAGCTCCAGGTTCAGTTACAGCGTACGAGGCAAGCGCTCCTTCTTCTGCAACCTTGCGTAGCCATACTTCCTTCTGAGCGTCTGTTGCCCCGGTGATAATAGGAGCGCATGCGAGGGCTGTGGCGTAAGCTGCTGTTGCGAATCCAGGGTCGCCCCATGCCAGTTCTTCATTGACGAGGACTTCCTCCATTGATCCAAGACCAGGGCCTCCGTATGCTTCCGGGATGTGGAGGTTGAGCAAACCCATTTCGTGGGCTGCGAGGATTGTTTCTTTTGGGTAAGTGGAGGTCGCGTCCCAGTGTTCTGCTTTAGGACGAATCTCTTCCAAAGCAAACTCACGGGCGAGTTCCTTCAACATCTCCTGCATTTCATCGAGTTGGAAGTTGACCATGCCAATGGGAGAAGGCCGCCCCTTATGTCTTCATTGTTTAGGAGAAGACAAGAACACCACGACGGTGCGCTTCGAGGGTGATGAGGAAGATTCCATAGATTGCAATCATAACCCATCCTTCCCACTTCTTGAATTCGTAGGAAGTGCGCATCATCAACAAAGCAGCAAAGCAACCAAAAATGGTGAATGGCATGATGATGTAAAGAATGAGATCGTGCCCCGCATCCGTGATCGCGAGGGGGTAAACCAATCCAGCAATACCGACGGAAAGCAACGGGTCGGTAATGTTTGAACCAATGAGGGTCCCAATCGCCACGCCTTGGCTGCGTTTTGCAGCCATCAAAGCAATGGTAAGTTCTGGAAGAGAGGTCCCAATGCCAAGAATCGTCGTGCTGACAATCGCATCTGGCACTTTGAGTTCATGTGCAATTTGAGCCACATTTTGAATCAATTCATTGGCAGCATAAACGGCGAACGTCAAGCCCACAAGCACCATGAGGAGGTAGGCCGCTGTACTCCAGGAAGTGCCTTGAACTTCAACTTGGATTCCATCTTCCATCTCTTCTTTTTGAATTTCCTTCCTGTTGGTCAACAACCATGTGATGTAAAGCAAATAAAGGCTCACGAGGATGGCAGCTTCCCATTGCTGTAGCGTCGCTTCTGTGATCAAAAAGAGGCTGAGGATGAGAACGGAGAGCACCATGATTTGGCCATCTCTTTTCAACCATGACTCCCTAATTTTCAAGCCCTTATTGATGACAACAACACCCAAAATCAAAGTGATTTGAACCAAAATCGAACCCAGAATGTTTCCAATAGCCGTATCTGCAAACTCCGGCGCCTCGGCAATGTTTGAAGCCGATGAGGCTGAAATGAGGATTTCAGGCAGGGAAGTTCCAATCGAGACGATGGTGAGGCCAATCACCACTTCGGGCAGGCCAACCCTGCGAGCAAGCCCCTTTGCACCTTCGATGAAGAAATCGGCGGAGAAAATCAACAAGAAAAGGGCGAGAATAACCACGCTAAGCGCAACAATCAGGTTGTTAAGACTAATTCCGTTTGAGATTAATTTCACGGCTAAAAGGCCAAGAAAGAGGCCCCCAGTGGTGACAAGGGTCTGGAAATGAACCAGTTGGGGAATCCCCATTACCTCCTGGTCGGACCCCATGTTCAACGGTCGATGCCCTCCTTCTTCACCATTCTCCTTCAAGTCAAGCGACATGGGTGATTGAAAAGGGATTTAGAGCATGGCTGGCTCCAGCAAACCATGTGGCAACGTGCCCTTGCCGAATTTGGTGGCACGTGGTTCATGGTGTTCATTGGATGCGGGAGCATTGCACTTGGAGCGCCAGGTTGGTTGGTTTCATTGGCTTTCGGAGCAGCAGTTACTGCTGCAATCCTGGTGCTCCAGCCGATCAGTGGCGCTCACATCAACCCTGCAGTGAGCATTGCCTTCATGCGAACTGGCCACTTGGAACGTTCGGCATTGATGCCTTACATCACCGCACAATTGGGCGGAGCCCTGCTTGCAGCATGGATGCTGAATGGAGTCGGTCCAACTCAACTCGCAGACGGTGTAAGCGTTGTTGAGGCCACTGCCATTGAAGTGTTCATCACCTTCATGCTGATGGCTTCGATCTATTGGATTGTGATCAAGTCCAAAACTCATGTTTCAATTGCCTTTTTTGTTGGAGCTACGGTTGCTGTGCTGGCTTACTTTTTCGGACCCCTTACCGGTGCCTCGATGAACCCTGCAAGAACATTTGGACCGAACATGATGGATGGGTTGTATTCAAGTATTCCGTTCTATAGTTTTACGACAACCGTTGGAGCCTTAATCGCAGCGGAGGTTTACCTGCGCTTTTACAAGAACCTACAGGCTCAAGACTGAGCGGTAAAACGGACAACATCCACGACATGTTCAGTCGATGGAACTGTGAAGTCTTCAAGCGGTGGGGAGAATGGAACCGGTGTGTCGATCGCACCGATGACAACGGGTGCTGCCTCAAGTGCGTAGAAACTTGATTCCAAAATACGACTTTGCACAGTGTGGCCAAGACCTCCATTCCATTGCCCTTCTTGTAGAACAACCAGCCGACCAGTACGGGTGACGGAGTCGATACAAGTTTGTGCATCAAAAGGAAGCAAGGTTCGCAAGTCGACGATTTCGACTTCGATGCCTTCCTTGGCTAGAGCATCAGCTGCTTGTTTGGCGACGTGAATCATCGCGCCCCAAGTCACGAGGGTGATGTCACGGCCACCACGGATGACCGCAGCCTTGCCGATTTTGAGGTGTCGTTGTTCTTCAATCGCTTTCTTCACCGGCTCTGTGTCGACCTTTTGGTTGATGTTTTGACCCCAACCTGTCAAGCCACCTCCAAGGCCGTAAAGGCCAATGTGTTCAAGCATAATCACTGGATCATCGAGTTCAGCGCCTTCCATGAGAAGGTCATAGGCGTCTTGTGGAGAACCGGGTGCGATAACAACCATTCCAGGGTCGTTTGC
>TARA_B110000467_G_scaffold13043_1_pt1 | contig 24585 bp, 23 predicted proteins | sample TARA_B110000467 | Tara Oceans TARA_B110000467 (sample SAMEA4398341) | marine metagenome | biome: Polar Biome; feature: [MES] marine water layer (ENVO:01000295) within the mesopelagic zone...; material: water (ENVO:00002006), including particulate matter (ENVO:01000060) such as...... | reverse complement strand
TTATTTTAGAAAGAGGTTTGTAGCGCTAAACCTTCGAGTAGAGTTCAAAGCTCTATCTCACCGCCACATTAAATAGAAGCCCGTTAATCAAAAGATTGACAGGCTTTTTGCTTACTGAATATAAAAAATATTATTAATGGGAATGCAAAATATCCGATCTCAACAGTGAATGTTGTTGATTAAGGTCAAGTGAAATCTAGAAAATATGACTATTGATATTCAGTCGAGTTACATCAGTAGTAAGATAACGGCCTTTATTTCAAAACTAAGTTGTTACCATGATAGAAGATCTAAATAGCCGCTACGGCTTAACTCCTGTGCATAGCGAAGTTGTCGAAGCATGCAAAATTGTTAAACCATGCCATGCCTTAGATATGGGCTGTTCAAATGGTCGTAATGCTCTGTATCTCAGCCAACTCGGGTTTAATGTTACCGCGATAGACACCAATGCAGGGGCTATTGATATGCTGCAAAGTATTAGTCTTGAACAAAATATGAATAATATTAAGCCGCAGGTGTACGATATTAATAATGCAAGCCTTAGTGAAGACTATGGTTTTATTTCCTGTACCGTAACGTTAATGTTTATCGACCCATCTCGTGTTGATGACGTTATAGCTGATATCCAAAAGCGAACGCTGTCTGGAGGCTATAACTTAATTGTATGCGCCATGAGCACTGAAGAGCACCCATGCCCAGTACGCTTTCCATTTACCCTAAAAACGGGGCAATTACGTGAAGCTTATGATGGTTGGGAATTTATTAAGTACAATGAAGATGTTGGTACTATGCATAATGGGGCAAAATTACAGTTTGCGACTATGTTAGCGCGAAAACCTGACTAAAAAACTAATTGCCAGTATCTACAAATATAACCGTGCTATGGCCACATATTTACTGAGACAAAAGCCAAATACCTAGAATTAAAAGTAGATAATTCATTACTTTTAAAAACAGTTGTTTATCTAAATGTTGATTAATTTTAACCCCTAGCCAATTACCTAGGAACGCTAAAGGAAAAAAAGCCAGTGCGGTTAATATCGTATCAAGTGATAGTAGCCCTAAAGAAACAACAGCGATTAATTTAACAATGTTCATGATGGCAAAAAAGGCGGCTGCGGTTGCAACAAATTTCGTTTGCGCTAAACCTATAGCGGTAAAGTAGATGATTAAGGGCGGGCCGCCGGCGTGAACTAATGTACTGGTTATGCCTGACGTTGCAGACATAACATACGCGCCGAAGCGATTATTAACCAAGCTGAGTTGCCGTTTTTTAAAGCCCATATTTTTAACCGCAAAGGCAATACAAATAAAGGCGATAAAAAAACGTAGATGATCTGCGTTAACAAAGTCCATCAGTAAATTAGCGCAGACAATACCGATAATGGCGCCGGGTATTAACTTGGCCAATAGCGCTTTGTCCCACTTTTTCCAAAAACTTTTTACGCTCATCATATCTGCGATAATCAGCAAGGGTAGCATCAAGGTTATTGCTTCAATAGCGCTGAATTTAAACATTAAAATCGGTACGGCAAATATGCCAAGTGCACCCGCAAAAGCTGATTTGGAAATACCAATAAGTAACACTACACTAGCGATAAGTATTATTGCTGATATTTCCATATTAATTACAACTTTGCCTTTATTAAATTATTTAAACTCAACTTTCTATTTCCAAACATCCATAAGTTAAACGATGGGTAAATCAAACCATAGCGCTTCAACACCTGAGTGTGCATTTATTTCTAGTACTTGTTCGGCTTCAACCGCAAAGCCATCACCGGCTGAAAATTGTTCAGTGTTAGCTTTTAATTGGCCTTTAATGATATGTAAATAGCCAATACGTTGTTTGGTGTTAAAGGTAATATCTTCACCTTTTTTCAACACTAAACGTGACAAGCTTGCATCTTGGTTGATTGACAAAGCGCCGTTATCACCATTAGGGTTAACTAATGAGGTTAATTGACCTTTTTGGCGAATACTCTTTTGCTGATAACTCGGTTTAATGCCGGTGATATTAGGTTGTATCCAAATTTGCAAAAATTTTACTTTATCTTTTTTTGAAGCATTAAACTCAGAGTGCATTACACCACGACCAGCACTCATACGCTGCACGTCACCGGCAGGTACTTTATAGCTGTTTCCAGTACTATCTTCGTGTTGTAGCGCGCCTTCGATAACATAGGAAATAATTTCCATATCGCGGTGACCATGTTCACCAAAACCTTTACCTGGCATAACCATGTCATCGTTGATTACCCGTAACACCGAAACACCCATATGTTTTTTGTCGTAGTAATTACCAAACGAAAAACTATGTTTGCTATCTAACCAGCCAAAATTTGCTTTGCCTCGATCTGCTGACTTTCTAATATATTTCATGGATAAACGCCTTCAATTGATTTACTTGAAGTGATTATATCGTTCTTATTTACAGCTTAAAATTAGCATTATTAGTATATGTTATTCGTATTTTAAGAATGTTTATAAAGTCCTTATTGTTAAGTGTTTTGCAAGTTCAGGCATTGTAACCTCAGCTCTGTTATAAAACTTCTAGCGGCAGGGCCAAGTGAGTCACCATCTTTAAATGTAAGATAAAGTTGGGTAGAGCGTTGTCTATTCTCATTTAACTTTAAGGGTATTAGTTGCTTATTGTTCAGGTGTTGCTCAATTAAGTTAACAGGTAACCAAGCAAAACCTAAGCCCTGACAAATCATGTCAATTGAACTTTGCAAATGGCTAACTGTCCAGCGCTGATTTGCTTCTAGCCAGCCTTCACTGACTTTGTTGTCTTTATTTAGCTGTGCTGAATCTCGCACCACTATTTGTCGGTAAGACTTCAGGTCTTCTAAGCTGAGCTTGCGCTTAAGTTTATGCAAAGGGTGAGTAGGGCTAGCAACAGCGTTAAAGGTGATATAGCACAAGCTTTCACTAAAGCCAGCACCTAGCGAAATAGGTGATATAGCAATTTCAACATCATCCTTACCTAGTAACTCACTAGCGCCGCTGAGTATGGTTTCAATTAATTCAATTTGCAGTAAAGGATATTGTACGGAAACATTTTCAAGTACTTGATATAACACCGAGCGAGGAAATATTTCATCAACAGCAACTTTTAGTTTAGTTTCAATGCCTTGGCTTAAGGTGTGGCCAATAGCTTCAATTTTCCTAGCTTCTGCTAGTAAATAATCTGCCCGTTGCAACATTAATTGACCGGCTTCTGTTAATACTGTTTTTCGGCCAACTATTTTGAATAGCTTTACATCTAATGACTCTTCTATTTTGCTAACCGCATTATGAATACTTGATTGGCTTTTATGAACACCTTGTGATGCTTGATTAAAACCACCAAATTCAACTACCGCATGAAACATACGCCATTGTTCTAGAGAAATCCTCAGCATTTTACACTCGCTTAATTTGTTATTGGCGCTGTTGTAACAGCATTTTTGTCACTATCTTCACAAGGGCTACCGTCACTATTACGACAAGTGTTTAGCTTATCTTGCTCTGCTTTATCTGTGCTTAACACTTGTTTTAAATCTGCAGTGCGTTGTCTTACCGCGATACCGTAGCTGTGATCATCACCCCATAAGCTAGCTAAAGCGACTAATGATTCGTTATCATGCCGGGCGAATATTCTACCCGCGCGTTCAGCATTTTTCTGCTCATTACCTAACAATGCCAGAGCTTCGACCCCTAGATTAAGCGCGGAATCAAAGGTTTCGCGTTTAAAAGCAGTAATGCCAAGATTCATTAATTGGTAGGCATGGCGACGATCAATTGCCCGCGCGACAATTTTTAACCCAGGGTAGTGCTTTTGGGCCAGTGTCGCTATTTCCAGTATTTTATCCGCATCATCAATTGCTATCACTAGCAGTTGTGCTTCATTAGCGCCTGACGCTTCTAGCAAGTCTTTACGTGCTGCATCACCATAAAAAACTTTGTTGCCAAAACGTCTTAATAGTTCTATTTGGCTCGGGCTATGGTCCAAAATTGATAAATGATAACCTTGTGCTGTCAATAAACGACCAATAACTTGACCAAAACGACCATAACCCGCAATGATGACATTTTTAGTGGCTTCTATTTTTTCAGGTTCATCAAAGGCTTGCTGTGCGTTATCTTCTCGGTTGATTATTTTTTCATAAAACATCAATAGTAAAGGGGCCATTAGCATAGATATAGCAACTACTAAGGTGGTTAACTTGGTTTGTTCAACAGTCAGAATTTCTAGTGAGCTGGTGAGAGAGAGCAAAACAAAGGCAAACTCTCCACCTTGCGCTAGGGCCAATGTGAACAGCAACTTTTGTTTGCTTTTAATGTTAAAAACGTAAGCAAGGGCATATAACACCAATGCTTTAATGACAATTAAACCCATGACAAAGATCATGACGTTGCTAAATTGCTCAATTAATAGCGGAAAATCGATTGATGCCCCTACAGTGATAAAAAATAACCCAAGTAATAAACCTTTAAAAGGTTCAATATCAACTTCTAATTCATGTCTGAATTCACTTTCTGCTAATACTACACCGGCTAAAAATGTGCCCAGTGCTGGTGATAAACCAATTTTTTGCATAACGACAGCAATAACGATCACTAAAAATAAGGCAAAAAGGGTAAACAGCTCGCGCAAGCGTGTTTCCGCGATATAACGAAAAAGTGGTGCAGAAATATATCGACCAGAAAAAATGATCGCGGCAATGGTCGCTAAAGATATTAATACCTGAGCGTAAACAGGTAAATGTTCAATTAAATTGCTATGGCTGGAGGCAACATGGCTAATTTCAGTAAAGGCTAGCAAGGGCAATAATGCTAAAATCGGAATAACGGCAATATCTTGAAATAGCAAGACTGAAAAAGCATTTTGTCCCGCTTCTTGTTTGATCCAACCTTTTTCAGCTAAGGTCTGTAATACAATTGCGGTTGATGATAACGCAAGCATTAAGCCTATAGCTAAAGCCGTTTCCCAGCGTAAGTTTAAAATAAAATAGCCAACAACAAAAAATAGCGAACTTGTCAGCAAAACTTGCAGTCCACCTAAGCCCATAATGGAATGCCTAAGTTTCCATAACCTTGAAGGTTGTAGCTCTAAGCCAACTAAAAACAACATCATCACCACACCGAACTCAGCAAAGTGCATAACATCAGTTTGATCGCCAACAAGTCCGAAGGCAAAAGGCCCAATAATAATACCTGCAATGAGATAACCTAGCACAGAGCCTAAGCCTAATCGCTTTGCAATCGGCACAGCGACAATGGCTGCGGCTAAATAGATGACTGCCATTTCTAACATATGATTCTCTTTTTAATAATGTTAATTAACAACTGCATTTTTATAATGTTAGTACTTTTTTTAATATACATAACCTTGGTTTAGCTCTTAATCTATTCACCTCTCTACACTGTATTATACCCACAGCTTAGCGCGTTAATCTTATTAATCAGCTTGCGTTATTTATGCTGAACGTTTAATTGTGTTAGTTTTAAACGATTTGTGTGTAAATTGGTCTTTTCTGTTAATCGCTCGTTCAAAAGCTCAGGCAAATTGGCTTTAGACAATGTACTTGTTAGAATATTTAGCGCGTAATTGACGAGTAAATGATCCTGATCTAATTACCTAGAAAGATTTATAGAAGCTTCACTTATCAGTAATCGAATAATAAGATAAGCTAAGTCATCGTAAACCTTTACTAAATTAGCACTGACGCTAGTGCTAAGAGTTGATTGTTCGCCAGACTTACTCAGAGATATGACTAAATAAAACTCAGTATTTTAGCTCATCATTTACTATGAGCTAAATGTAGGACAAAATCCCTTTTCCATGCAATGTCAGAATCATTAAAAATGATGTCATCAGGTTGATAGTAAGGGGTTATAACATCGTGTCGTAAGGTTTCAGCAAGGCCGGTTTAGTTTTGGTTATTTATATTCAGTTTACATTTGGTTTTTTGAGAATAAAATAACTGTAACGTCCTAATTAAAATGCACATTAAGGGTTGTCGTGATTTCAAAATTACCTCGCTGGGTAGAATATGGTTCATTTTTGCTTGCACTCATTGCTGGGCTTGTTAATGCTATTGGCTTACTTGGGTTTAAACATCAATCTATTTCACATTTATCAGGCACAGCCACACTGATTGGCACCGGTATGTTCAATTCAACGGCCTCGGATGTACTGCATTTATCAATCGTTATTGTTAGTTTTGTTATTGGTGCTGCGATATCCGGTTATTTTTTACGTAATGGGGCTTTAAAGTTAGGCCGTAATTACAGTGGCTTACTTTATGTTGAAGTGATATTTCTTCTTGGTGCGACATACTTCTTAACCAATGACTCTCTTAACGGCCATTACTTAGCTTCAGCAGCTTGTGGACTTCAAAATGCACTTGCGAGCACCTTTAGTGGCGCTATTATCAGAACCACTCATGTTACCGGTATATTTACCGACTTAGGTATTATGTTAGGAGCTAAGTTGCGGGGCGAAGTGTTTGATAAACGCAAAGCACTGTTGTTAGTTTTGATTATTACCGGTTTTATCATGGGCGGTACTTCAGGCGCATTCTTTTTTAGCCTTTATAAATTCCACGCGTTATTTATTCCTGCGGGCTTATGTTTGTTATTGGCTTTATCGTATTCACTCTACAATGCCAAGGTCAGCAGTTAAACCTAGTCGTCATTTTCAGCAGCTCTGTGCAGCGCTTAATAGTCACGCTCGTTTGAAAACTATTTGGCGTCAAGTGACACAATTGCCGCTAGTCCTTGGTAAAATGTACTTACAGTGCATAATTTTCTGATGTTCTCACGCTGATTTTATACTTATCCCGAAAAAGTTTTGGTAGAATTGCCGCATTGAAATTTAGCTAAGGAATTGAACTTTGTTTGCTGGTCGCTTTAATCATATAAGTTTTAAAGGTGATATATTTGGTGGTGTCACAACAGCAATTATATCTTTACCTTTAGCACTCGCTTTTGGTGTTGCCTCTGGCGCAGGTGCTGAAGCCGGGCTTTGGGGCGCCATTTTAGTTGGCCTTTTTGCGGCTTTATTTGGTGGTTCAACCTCGTTAATATCTGAGCCTACGGGTCCAATGACCGTGATCATGACGGCGGTTCTCACCAGTATGATGGCAAAATACCCAGAATCAGGTATGGCGATGGCCTTTACCGTTGTGATGATGGCGGGGGCTTTTCAAATTTTAATTGGTACGCTCAAACTTGGCAAATATGTCACTTTAATGCCATACAGTGTGGTTTCTGGCTTTATGTCAGGTATTGGGGTTATTTTAATTATTTTGCAGTTATCACCACTGTTAGGACAAGCGGCTCCGGCCGGCGGTGTTTTAGGCACTATTTCAGCGCTACCTAATATTTTATCGAATATTAATTTTAGCGAGTTACTATTGGGTATTTTAACGCTAGCGGTGTTGTTCTTTTTCCCAAAACACTATCGTAAATATGTGCCTCCTCAGTTGGTAGCGCTCGTTGCCATTACCTTATTATCCGTTATATTTTTTGATACTGACAGCATTCGACGTATCGGTGAAATACCCGCCGGTTTACCCTCAATTGTTATCCCACACTTTAATGCCGATATGTTTATGACCATGATTGTCGATGCACTGGTACTAGGCACATTAGGTTGTATCGATACCTTATTAACAGCGGTTATTGGTGATTCATTAACCCGAACCGAGCATGACTCAGACAAGGAGCTTCGCGGACAAGGCCTTGCTAATATGATTTCTGGTTTATTTGGCGCATTACCTGGTGCTGGTGCCACTATGGGCACAGTAACAAATATTCAGGTTGGCGCTCGTTCACCTTTATCAGGCATTGTTAGGGCGCTAGTACTTGCCTTAGTGGTGTTAATTGCGGGCGGGTTAACAGAGCCTATTCCTATGGCTGTACTAGCTGGTATTGCAGTTTATGTCGGTTTTAATATTTTAGATTGGAGTTTTATACAACGCGCACATAAAGTCAGCTTACAAGGCATGATGATCATGTACGGCGTAATGCTACTTACCGTGTTTGTTGACTTAATTGTCGCGGTAGGGCTTGGCGTATTTATTTCTAATATCATTATTATCGAGCAATTAAGTAGAGAGCAAGCAAGACAAGTAAAAGCCATTAGTGATAACGATCAAGATGTTGTGCCATTAACAGACAGTGAGCGTGTGTTACTTGATAGAGCCAATGGCAAGGTGTTGTTTTTCTATTTATCAGGACCAATGATTTTTAGTGTTTCAAAAGCTATTTCTCGTCAACATAGCCGTGTAGGTGACTACCAAGCTATGATACTAGATTTAACCGATGTCCCTATGTTTGACGTTACCGTAGGCTTAGCACTTGAAAATGCGATTAAAGATGCGCAAGAAGCAAACTGCGCTGTATTCTTACTTTGTCCGAATCAACAAACTCGACAACAATTGGCTAAATTCGAATTATTAGACAGAGTACCTAAGGAAAACGTTTATGATTTTCGTCATGAAGCACTTTTAGCATCATTAGCCTATGTTGAAAGTCTCTCGAGTGATGTGAGTTAATTGATGGTGTTTTAGCCCAGTATTATTTGTCGATAACTCAGATAAACAAAATAGCAACAAAGTATGCCAACAGCGGTAAAACTTACATTACATTTTACCGCTGTTGGCTATCGCTTAATATCATAAGTACTTACCCAAAAATTATAAAATTGACATCCGCCGATTAATCTAAATTATCATACTCTTAACTGTAGTTAATCAAAATCTCATTCAAGCTTTAAGCGCTTATTCTGTTCTATCTGATAGTAATCTAACGATTATAATCAGCTTGAACGGTCACTCAAAAATCACTTGAACGACTGTTCATAGATCTTTATAGTAGAGGCAACGTTAAGAACCGACATTCCAGATCTAAACAATTGATAGGTTAAGTATGATTAAATTTTATTTTCACCCAACACCAAATCCAATGAAAGTTGCTCTGTGCTTAGAAGAGTTAGCCTTGCCTTACGAGTTGATACCTGTAGACACCTTAAAAGGGCAGCAACATACAGCTGAATATCGGGTAATGAATCCAAATGGTAAAGCACCAACAATTGTCGATAATGGCAAGAGAGTATTCGATTCTAATGCTATTTTAATGTACTTGTCTGAAAAAACAGGATTATTGGCAGGTAAAACAGAAGATCGTAGTGAAATGCTTTCATGGTTAATGTTTTTAGCTACAGGTTTAGCACCATTTTCTGGTCAATCAGTACATTTTAGACACGCAGCTCCTGAACAAGTACCTTATGCTATTAATCGCTACTTATTTGAAGCTAAACGCCATTATGAAGTGTTAGAAATACATCTGGAAGGGCGTGAATATATTGTCGGCGATGAATATTCAATTGCTGATATTTCTGCTTGGGGCTGGATTGATAAAGCAACCGTAGTGTTAGGTGAAGATGGTTTAGCAAGTTATCCAAATTTAAAACGTTGGTTTGAGAGTATTAATACTCGACCTGCAGTGGAAAAAGCACGAAACATTGCCAAAGATATAGCATTTAAATCAGATTTTGATGATGAAGCTGCCCGCGCACTTTATCCGCAAAACTTCACCGAATAAGCATAGAATTTTAGGACTCATAAAATGAAAGAACAATATACACCCCCTACAATATGGACTCATGACGCTGAAAGCGGTGGTAAATGGGCAAGTATTAATCGCCCAGTTTCTGGTGCTACACATACCAAAATACTCCCTGTTGGTGAATATGCTTTGCAGTTATACTCAATGGGTACACCCAATGGGCAAAAAATCACTATCATGTTAGAAGAACTACTTGCCCTTGGTAAATCTGCTGAATATGATGCCCATATGATTAAAATTACTGAAGGTGATCAGTTTTCATCAGGCTTTGTTGATATTAATCCTAACTCTAAAATTCCTGCTTTGGTTGATCATACCCCTGATGGCGCTGAGACTGTATTTGAATCTGCGTCAATTTTAGTTTATTTAGCCGAGAAATTTTCAGCCTTATTACCTGAAAAAAGTACTCAGCGTACACAAGTGATGAATTGGTTATTTTGGTTACACGGCTCTGCTCCTTATTTAGGGGGCGGTTTTGGCCATTTCTACGCTTATGCACCAGAAAAATTTGAATATGCTATTGATCGTTTTACCATGGAAACAAAACGCCAATTAGATGTATTGGACAAACAGTTAGCTAAGCATGAATTTATTGCTGGTGACGAATATAGCATTGCCGATATAGCCACTTGGCCTTGGTATGGTAATTTAATTTTAGGTAAGCTTTACGATGCAAAAGATTTTCTACAAGTTGCAGACTATAACCATATTCAACGTTGGGCTAAAGCTATGCTAGCTAGACCGGCTGTGCAACGTGGTTGCATTGTTAATCGAACCTGGGGAGAAGCTTGGGAACAGCTTGAAAATCGCCATAGCGCTGAAGATATCGATAACGTTTTAGCGCTTAAACCAGTTTAGGTGACGAGCAATAGCTTTAAATGATAAAATTAAAAATTGAGTAACATTATTGTTACTCAATTTTTATCATTTATTTATTATTAAGCAAGAGACTATTAAGTAGATATGAGTACGAAAGCAAAATTTGATCGCGCAGAGGTGATTGAAAAAGCCAAGAACCTTTATTGGCAAAAAGGCTATCACGCCACATCAATGAGAAACCTACAAGATGTTATCGATATGCGTCCTGGTAGCATTTATGCGGCTTTTGGAAGTAAAGATAACTTATTTAAAGAAGCTTTAAATTGTTACGCTCAAGAAAGCACTGAGCATCTTGCTAACTGCATTGCAGCAGAATCTAAAGTACTGGAAGGGCTTAAATTATTCATAAATAGCGTAGCAATATGCAATGGAGATTCAGCGCCAAATGGTATGTGCATGATCGTTAAAAGTATTGCAGAATTGACACAAAACGATAGTCCTGAGTTACTTGCCGTAGCAAAAACAATTTTAGTCAACGTAGAGGCGTCGTTTACTGATATATTTCGTCAAGCCATCAGTAACGGTGAAATCAAAACAGATAAAGATCCCGCAGAATTAGCCCGTTTTTTTCAAATTCAGCTTATTGGTTTGAAAACCTATGCGCAAATTGCAAATAATAGCTCAGTAATAGAAAAATTTATTGATGATATTTTTAATCAATTACAAGATTAACCATGATTTACATCTGTAGTGCCATTTAATTGCATTGGTAAAACTTATCATTATTATTTAACACTACCATCTAATAACGTTTACTGTGATCTCCGATAACGTTAGGTTTGCCATCAATAAATTAAGATCGCTTTGTGCGCATTGGTGCATAAACGAAATTAGAATAACTAACTCGCTTTTGCAGAAATTTAGAATAATAAAAAAGGCCTGCTTGCGCTTTCAAAGCCTGATACTGAACCATATAATGGTTGTTGAGTTAAAATAGTTTTTTTCCGCTAACTTTATCCGTTATGAAATAATAAACGAACTTGAGAAAAGTAAAATAACCTCAACGTTGTTATAATCCATGGCACCGCAACAGTTGATAATTTTGATATAATTCTTATATTTGAACCATCGATAGCATTTAAAACAGGAAAGTATTTAGTGGTTGAAAGTATTGTATTAATGTTTGAAAATATTGTCTTAGTGGTATTTTTTTCTTATTTATTTGTAGCCACCTATCTTTGTAGTCTCAGTTCTGGCAATCGCTTAAGTCATAAACTACTTGCAGCTTATTTACTGGTTGTAGTCATTGATTTGAGTAACATCATATTTAACGACTTTTACCAAGCATATCCCGATCTAGATATGCTCAGATATAATATTTCACTGTTTATGGGGCCTACTTTATACCTTTATGTTAAAGCAGCTATTTATGATGACTTTACATTAAAAATTAAACACTTACTGCACACCATTCCTTACTTCATAGCTTGTCTCGTGATGATACCCAATTTTTTCAGTGTAGATAATGCTTCAAAACAGCTTTGGTATGACAACTTCACTGATGTGCCTGAATTAACCTTTATTCATTTCATGACGTCTATACTACTGGGCTTTTACCTTTTTTTTATTTATAAACATATAATAAGGTATCGAAAATTTGTTGTAGAAAATTACTCTGATGCAGATAGATTAAACAAACGTTGGTTAACCCAATTGATATTTTTGTTTACTCTGATCTATCTCATAGGTTTAGGGAGAATGTATTTTAGGTTCTCTATTTACCAAAATTATGAATATGAAAGATTAGTGCAACTAATCATGATTATTTTGGCGTTATTGAGTATTTGTTGGATATTGTGGCAAGCACTGCATAAACCCAACCTCTTTACCGGAGTAAGTTCAACCATAGAAGTTATTGATGAACTGGTTGCGAGCCAAGAAAACTCAAGTGATCCTACGATTAGTGTTATCGAAACTGAAAAATATGATGCGATTGTTTCAAGGTTAAGGGACTACATGCAGCTGCGCAAACCTTTTTTAGATCCCTCTTTGAGCGTAGAAACTTTGGCAGAACAAATTAATCTACCTAGCAGTGAACTTTCACTCACTATCAACAGAATCATTGGGCAACATTTTTTTGATTTCGTGAATTCTTATCGAATCAATTTAGCCGCCGAAATGCTGCTCACAGATGAGCAACAACAAAAAACGGTATTAGAGATCTTGTACGAGGTGGGGTTTAATTCAAAATCATCGTTCAATACCGCCTTTAAAAAACACCTTTTGATGACACCTTCTCAATATCGAAAATTACATTCATAAATTATCAAGAAGAATGAATTAATTTTCATTAATCGCTCTACCCCAATATAAATGCAAGGTCCGACTTTTTTAGTCGGTCGAATTCTCATGAGAACTACGCCATTATAGCCTTCAATGTTAACGCCATTTCGATTTAACGAAAGGTGGAACGATCGCCCAATAACGACTGCCTCCATGACTAAGTTAGGAGGGAAATATTTACTATTGGGTTTCATGTTTAGTATATAAAGGATAAAAAATGAGCAGGTCAATTGGTTATAATACAGCAAAGTTTATGAAAGCTAGTGTACTTTCACTAAGTCTATTAGTGGGGCTAACAAGTAGTTTGGTACAGGCCGACGAAATAGACGATTTTCTGCGTGCTGAAATGCTCGAAAGAAAAATTCCAGGTTTACAACTGGCTGTTGTTAAAAATGGAAAAATAATTAAAACCGCCAGTTATGGACTCGCTAACATTCAAGATGCTGTTGCGGTAGACGATGACACGGTATTTTCGATTAACTCAATTACTAAAGCATTTACCGGTGTCGCGGTAATGCAATTGGTTGAACAAGGTAAACTTGAACTATCAGCCAAAATCTCTAAATATTTAGCAGATTTACCCGTTGAGTGGCATAACGTCACAGTAAAACAGTTATTGACCCATACTTCAGGGCTTCCAGATATTATGAACGGTGACACGGGTAAGTTAATTTCTAATGAGGGTGCAAAGGCGTCATGGGAGTTGGTTAAACAACGACCGCTAGATTTTGCAGCCAATAGCCAGTTTAGTTATAACCAAACGAATTATTTGCTGATAGGTAAAATTATCGACAGTGTGAGTGGTCAAAATTTTATTGACTATATAACGCAAAATCAATTACGCAAAGCAGGCATGAAAAGAACTGAAGAAGCTGGTTTTTCAAACCTTCATGACGTTATAGCGCACTCGGCGCGTCGTTATACTTATTATTATGGAGCGGGGGAAATTGCTAACGTAAAAGCGATTGACTTCCCTGAGTTTCTTCGTACTGCGGCAGGCATGAGTTCTAGCGCTAAAGAAATTGCTACTTGGGTAATTGCCTTACAAAACGGAGAACTCTTAAGTAAGCCTTCAAGTATCGAGACTCTATGGACACCAGCGGTACTCACTAACGGTAAAACAAAAGGTTTTAATAATTTGTTAAATGGTTATGCATTAGGATGGCCTGTAGTTGCTAGGCATGAACATCCAGCTGTTGCGCCTTCAGGAGGGAATCGTGCCGCATTTTTTGTTTACCCAGAAGATGATCTGTCTATTGTGGTACTCACCAATTTAATGGGCGGCCTTCCATCACTCTTTATCGATGAAATTGCCGGTTTTTATATTCCTCAAATGAAAGCGGAAAATGGTTTTGGTTTGCCTCCTGCCATAAAAACACTCTGGAAGTCTTTAGAGTCAAAAGGATATGAACAGGCGGTTCAGGTTGTGAAAGAGTTGCAGAAGACTCATCAACTAAAGCTTGAAGAGGACGAGTTAAATACCTGGGGTTATAAACTGATTGAGCAAAAGAAGAAAAAACAAGCGCTAGCCATTTTTAAATTGAATACCTATCTGTTCCCCTTAAGTGCTAATACACACGATAGCTTGGCGGAAACTTATTGGTTGTTAGGTGATACAGATAAAGCAGTTGAGCATTATAAAAAAGTACTTGGGTTAAAGCCGGATAATAAATACGCTAAAAAACAATTAAAAAAGCTTAAAAAAACCTAAAAATGGAATGTTTCATTTTATACATCAAAGCAGTAATACGTAGAGAGTAAAGCTTTTTATAGTTCTTTGATATTATCTGTGGTTGAAGGTTTGTGGTATAGCGGTAATTTGGTAGGTGTTCTAAAGTTAATATTTGCCTTGAATTTAGCTTCTATTTAAAGACAAACAAGGATAACAGTGCTGTCATATCATTCAAATATGACAGCACTAAAATGAATTCTACCTGAACAAAGATTGCTCAAAACAGATTTGGTAAGTTGTCGGACTTTGCAAAACAAACAACAACATGTGCCAAATAACTCCATCATTTAGGGAGACGTTAGAGGTATAAAATCTAATCCGAATTAACTGTAATATCCAACCAGCTAATGACTATTTTAGGCTCCTTGTGACTGCTAGATATAGTGATTTTGTTTCGAAAATCATGACCGCTTGCTGCCCCTGAACTGTCGTTATAGTACTAAAATCTTAGGACTTCAAAGTGGCCAGAAGTTTACGTTAGCCGTTTTCAATTTATCCAAAGACAACAGTCCTAATAAGGCAGACATAACCTGGTATAGTTCGATGTCACTCGCTATCAGATGCAAAGGCAATTGAGTGGCAATGGTGCTAGAGGCTTTTCAATTAACCACAGTTTACATGAATAAATCAATGTGTTGTCAACATTAAGCCAAGCATTCCTAAAACAAATCCCAGTAAGGCACCCATGGGTGGTGCCCAATGTTTTTCTAACTTAACTTGTGGTGCTAAATCTTGGAAGATAGAGTAAAGAATACCACCAGAAGCAAACAACATAATCGCTGAGATAGCCTGCGGAAATTCTGACAGCCAAAAGTAGCCAGAAACACCAGAAATAGGGCCCAGTATCGCCATTAACGCAAACACCGTAATAATTTTTTTAGGTTTATACGCCGCGGTTGAATTTAATTCTCGATAAGCACTAAAACCTTCAGGTAAGTTTTGTAGGGCAATAAGGGCTGCCAGTAAATAGGCATTACTACTGCCAGTAGCAAAAGCAGCGCCAAGAGCAATAGATTCAGGAATAAAATCAGACAACATAGCTGCAAGTTGGCTAGCTGGTGTATTGATTTTTTTAAGAAAAATATCGAGCAGCATAAAACAAACAACACCTGAGAGAAACCAAATACTTGCCGATACTGGTTTAAGGTTAGCAATACCCTCCGGCACTAAAACCAAAGCGACAGCAGATAAAAGTGCACCACCACCAAAAGCGGTAATGCCATGTCTTAACTCGTCTTCAATCCACTGATTATCAATTTTTTCTAAGTACGCTAACACTGCCCCTAAAGCCATGGCTAAACCGGCAAGCAGGGAGCATGTGATAACAATTAATAAAGTGTTCATGTCTACATCCATCATGCGCTAATTATTTTCGACGGCAGTTAAAAATGGTTCTAATTCAGTAACACTGACCTTAAGCTTTTCAAGTGGTTACGTCAACAATGCCGGCAGAGAACTTTAAGCTCAACTGGAAGATAATGATTGGATTTATCTCAGTGAAACGCTCAATTCAATAGCCCATTCAATAACAATTATTTCGTGGGCTAAGTTAACGTTAATAAGCTTGTGAATAGCCAACTCAATATAGTTTCATGTCAATAAAGCAAATAATTGTAACGTGATGGCTGGGCAATATTTAATATTATTTTTGTGCTTTAAAAATTTCGTTTAATTTTCCTGCTAGACGAACGCCTGCTTTCGACAATTGCTGATTTAATAAAGGCGTGTTTTTGTAAGCGTATTGGTAGCCTATCTCCATGTCTTCTGGGAGGTTATATACATTTCCTCTAATAGATTTTGAGTCTTTAGCCCAATCTAGGTAATCCGACTTTTGCCAAGATTCTACAGTATCTTGAGGATAATTATTTAAAAATTCGGCATATTCGCTATATGACAGTTTTTGATGCGCTATCAATGATGTATCCCATACAGCATGAAGTCTGGTATCTTTTCCAAACCACTTAACGGTAATGTCATTGCCGCCACGGTCATCCCTGCGACCCACATGCAGCGGTTGATGTATATCACCAGTAAAATGAATAAAAAATGCCAATGCTTGCCACTTTTCTTCACGCGTAAGTGTCTTGTCTCTCAGTTGAAGTTCATAGTCAGATAAAGCTTTTAAAATATCGCCTTCTTTAGAACGAGTAAATCCATCAAAGGACTCATCATCATCGACAGAAACATAATGCCAAGGTTTTGCAAAGTCCCAGTGTTTATCTGAACGTATTTCATCAGGCCAAGTGGCTAATTTTGCTAAAGGATCACCATTAGTTATTTCCATAAGGGCAGCTTTAGCTTCAGGGGTTAAGTGTTCTTCTGCTATATCGGCAACAATACGGTGCCCATTTTGGCCAAGTGCTAATGTAGAAGTACTTAAAAATGATAGTAAGAGTATTGCACTGGCGTTAATTTTGTTTCTCATCTACAGAGTCCTAGAAGATATTATTTGTGCAGTAAGTACTAAAGCACATATTTACGGGGTAATTTACCTACTTTATCGTTAACTGACCATAACCATTGATAATATTTATTCATATATAAGTTAGATTGTAACTTTAAGCAGAGGTGATTATAAACAATGGTAAAGGTATAACCGCAGAACTTTATCTCGCTTACGGACAACTTATGAGTACGTGAATTTAGGCAATAAAAAAGCCTTGTAAAAACAAGGCTTTAATATTTTATATTTGGTCGGAGTAGCAAGATTCGAACTTGCGACCTCACGTCCCCCAGACGCACGCGCTACCAAGCTGCGCTATACCCCGAATGATAAGCTTAATGGGGATAAAAGCTTATCATTGTATAATAATGATTTACGCTTCAAATGCAATTAAAAAACACATTCTACTCGCTAAGCGACTAATTATTGTACGTTATTTCCTTGTTTACTGAATTGCTTGATAAAGTGCACGCCATCAATCATCAGTGGAAAGTCAGGTTTAGCGGTAATTGGCGCGGTAAGTTGAATAGAATAGCTTTGGAAATTACCATTTTGGTCAACAAACATTGACTTGTCTTTATTAAAAACGACGATGCCATTATCCATAGTATTAGCAATAATACGGTCATGACTTAACTCTTTAATATCGGTACCATTACTATAACTTTTAGCTTCAACATCACATGATAGCCAGCGCTTAATTAATGTTGGCTGTACATCCATGTGGCTAGTTAATTTGTCAATAGATCTGTTTTTACTTTCAGGTAAAACCAGTAGCGCTGGTTTAATGGATAAACTTGTGTCAAAAGTATGATTGCCAATAGAACTGATCCAAAGAATATCTTTTTGCTGCTTCTTATTTTGAGCTGATATTAATGCATCTAAAAACAATTCAAACTGATAGCTATTATTACCTTTGAAATAGAACACATGTAAACCTGGCGCATAACTATTAAGTTTATCAGCAAATATCAAACTTGAAATATCATCTAACTTTGTTTTCTCTGAAAATAATGTATCGGTTAGGGTTAATAAATCAGTTTCATTAGCTGCAGGTTTGTCGTTACCCTCACCAACAACCGTGAATGATTTTGCTAAATCTTTTCTCGCCATAATTTGAAATAGCAGGGGCTGTGCCTGTTGTTCTGTTAACGCTTTTTTATAAATGCTAGGTAGGCTGTAAAACAGGTTAAACCAAGCTTCTTTTGGTAACGCGTTATCGACATGATTATCAAGCGAGAGCTTGCCGTGCTTGATTCTGTGTTTAATTTTATCTAATTGCTTAACTTGCAGTGTTTGATCCGATATCACCATAAAAACAGATTGTTTTAATGCGTTATCGCTCGGGCATTGCCCTTGGTAAAGCGGATATTGAGGCACTGAATCCGTAAAGGCAAGTGGACTGGTACGGCGAGCAATATAGTCAACTTCATCAAACATGCCGTATTTAGTTAATAAGGTTTTCGCTGTTGACGGATATGACAGCGGTAATACCGTATCTTGACGTAACACATCATACTCAAGATTAGCGTCGGCCCATATGTGAACAATATGACTTAAAAAGAAAAATGCCACTAAAGGAATAACAATAAAACGGGCAAAGATTGTTTTTTGTAATTCTTTTAAATGCTTCCATGCGTAATTTGAGGTGATAAGTTCAAAAGATAAGATCACCATGGTCAACACTAAACTTACAAACCAGAATGCGCGACTATTCTGCTGTATTTCATTGCTAATAAGCTCAAGTATGGGGGCACTTGAGGATATATTTAAATGATAACCTAATCGGGTATAGATATAAGCGTCGAGTAATAATAGTAATAACTCGGCGGTAAAAACGATAGAAGCGACAACCCGTATAAACCTTGTCCTTGGAAACAAGAGGGTGATCGGAAACAAAATGAGCACAAAGCTCATAAAAGTTAAGAACGCCATATGGCTTAACCAAGTGGTCACCAAATAGGTTTTACCTAATAAGGTTTCAGGCATTGATTCACTTAAAATATAAATAGACGATAATAATATCGCGGCAATAATATTAAAAAAGGTGAACCAATGGCTCCAGCTAACTAACTGTAATAGGCGCTTACTATAGGGTTTTGATTCAAATGAAACCATTGCGTCGTTAAATTCTCTTATTATTGTTAATAATTGTCGCTTTCAAGTTATACGTTTTATTTAGATTTTTGTATAGATTGTTTTAATGCACCGGAAAAATTGTCTACTATAGCTTCACGTTGCTCTTGTGGAATATTATTTACAATAATTTCTGTTAGGGTGTTTCCTAGGCACATCAGCGCTAGATCAGGGGTTGCAGACTCTTTTACAAGTACATTATGCAAATCTTTAATAATTTTTTCTACACGTTCGTTGGAATACTTGGATACAATAGGCATCTTAAACACTTAATGGTAATTTAATAAACAAACGCTAAGTTTATCAAATGCCCGAACAATATAATACTGACCTTTATCTATGAGCTTAATAATTTCGAACATTGCACTGCATTTTTTAACAAAAAAAGAAGAAACTGGTGAAGTTTTACTCAGGTTAGGTCCTGAAGATGTCGCCGCAAGCAGCAAAATTGAAAGTTTTGTTGATGCCTTACATAAAATATATAACAGTAAAGGCAGTAAAGCATACGGACATTTTTCTTCAATGCCAGCTGAGGGTGATAGCGCTCGGTTTGTTGATATTATGGAAAGCTATTTAGGTGATACGCAAAGTTTTCACCAATTTAGTAGTCAAGCAGCCAATTTACTGAAAAATGAACTAGAAAAATATGATCTAGCTGAAACCGGCTATTTAATTGTTTGTCATTACGAATATATGGGTGGCCGCTATTTGCTCGCCGCAATTATTCCGATTTCAGAGCATTATTCAGTTGATGGTGAGTTGAATATTTCTGCCGATCAGCACTTAGACACCAATAAATTGCAACTTGCCGCTCGCATTGATTTATTTGATTACCAAAATAATGCTGACGGTAACCGTTACATTTCGTTTATTAAAGGTCGCGCGGGTAGAAAAGTATCAGACTTTTTCTTAGATTTTTTAAGTTGTGAAGAAGGCTTAAATTCAAAAGAACAAACGCAAACATTGGTACAAGCCGTAGAAGACTTTGTGGCGGTTAATCAATTTGATGCCAATGAAAAGCAACAAACACGCAAAGAGCTATTAACTTACTGTAAAGAGCAAAAAGAATCGGCACAAGATGTTTCATTACAAGAACTAGGTAATGTCATCAAAACAGAAGAAAGCAGCCAAGACTTTTATAAATTTTGCCAAGAGCAATCGTATCCTATCGAGGAGTCATTTCCTCATGATCAAGCGGTTGTAAACAAAGTCACTAAATATTCGGGTTACGGTAATGGTATCAGCTTAAGTTTTGAGCGTAGTCATTTTGGCCAAGATGTAGTGTATAACCAAGCTAATGAAAGTATTACTATATTTAAAGTACCGCCAAACTTAAAAGCTCAGTTACTTGCCTTATTAGAAAATAACGCGAAGCAAAGTCAGCCAGCAATAGAGTCTATTACTGATGACTCAGAAAGTGAATTCTAACGCTAAGAGAACTCACCAACACCGTAAAAATACATAATATATTGCCTGATAATGGCAATAGAGAACGCATAGCATTAATTAGGAAAGAAAATGACAACGATCACAATCACCCGTCCAGACGATTGGCATGTACATTTGCGCGATGGCGCCGCTTTAACTAACACCGTAGCTGATATTAGCCGCTATTTTGGTCGTGCGATTGTAATGCCGAATTTAGTGCCGCCAGTAACCAATGCTGAACTTGCAATGCAATATCATCAACGCATTATGGCTGCTAAGCCAAGCGCTCAATTCCAAGCGTTAATGGTGTTATATTTAACGGACCAAACGACAGCTGAAGATATTAAAACTGCCAAAGCCTCAGGTATAGTGTATGCCGCAAAGCTTTATCCAGCAGGGGCGACAACTAATTCATCTTCTGGTGTTACTAGTGTTGATAATATTGCATCAGTATTAGCGGCAATGGAAGACGTTAACATGCCGTTATTAGTGCACGGTGAAGTTACTGATCACGACATCGATATATTTGATCGTGAAGCGGTATTTATCGACACTATATTGCGTCCATTAGTGGCGAAATACCCAACATTAAAAATAGTGTTAGAGCATATCACCACTAAAAACGCGGTTGATTTTGTCAAAGCCGCCGGTGATAACGTTGCAGCAACAATCACCGTTCACCACTTGCTATTTAATCGTAATCACATGTTAGTTGGCGGTATACGCCCACATTTTTATTGCCTGCCAATACTTAAGCGTAATATTCATCAACATGCGCTTATTGAAGCTGCTACAAGTGGCAGTGCTAAGTTTTTCTTAGGTACAGATTCCGCACCACATCCACAAAGTGCCAAAGAATCAGCTTGTGGCTGTGCTGGTGCTTATACTGCACATGCGGCCATTGAACTCTATGCCGAAGCCTTTGAACAAGCCGGTGCGCTTGATAAATTAGAAGCATTTGCAAGCTTAAATGGTCCTAATTTTTATAACTTACCCATTAACGACGATAAAATTACTTTAGAAAAAGTGTCATGGCCTGTACCTGCTACTATGGCATTTGGTGACGATGTTGTTGTGCCTATTCGAGCAAGCGAAAGCATTGCTTGGCAAGTAAAGTTGTAGGAGATTATAAATGCAGTTATTTGTAAATGACTTGACCGTTATCGACTTTTCTTATTGTTGTACTGAGCGCGGTATTGTTGGTGAAAGCTGGATAGTTGATGTGTTGCTTGATGGTAGTTTAAATGAAATGAGCATGGTGCTTGATTTCGCTGTCGTTAAAAAGCAAATCAAGGCCATTATTGATGATGCCGTTGATCATAAGTTATTGCTACCTATGTTAGATAAAGCCATAACCGTTAGCGATTCAACTTATCGTGAAGGTCATGAATTTGTTGATTTTAAATCCAAGCAGGGCAGTTACAATTTACAGTCACCTCGCTGTGCATTTGCTAAGATTGCATCTGATAAAATTGATATTGCTTCGGTAACGAACTACTTAGCCGAGATTATTCTTGAGCAATTACCAAAAAATGTTCAAGGGTTAACCTTAAATTTACGTGCTGAAAACATTGATGGCGCTTTTTATCATTACACGCATGGGTTAAAACTTCATGATGGTAATTGTCAACGTATAGCTCATGGTCATCGTTCAAAAATTCATATTTATCAAAATGGTCAACGCTCAGCAGATCTAGAGGCAGCATGGAGCTTACGTTGGAACGATATTTATTTAGCGAGCGAGGCTGATCGCATCGCTTTAGCTGATATTGAATTGTCTGCTAACGCCACTGAAAACTTAAGTGCTGATCAGCAATTGTTTTCTTATTTTGCGCCACAAGGTCGATTTGATATTGCCGTACCGAGTAATGTTTTAGATGTTGTTGATTGCGATTCTACGGTGGAATTATTAGCTGACTTCATTCTACGACAGCTAAAACAGCAATCACCAGATAACGAATTCAAAGTGGTTGCCTTTGAAGGTGTAGCAAAAGGAGCTATTGCTAATGGCTAAGTTACCTGCGCTATTCATTGTATTTACCTTGATGTTGGGGCTAACTAAAACGCATGTTGCCAGTGCAAAAACACAATTAACGGAGCAATTTTTTCAAGGTGCATTAATTGTTGGTAAAACAGCGCCTGAAAATAGAGTGATGTTAAATGGTAAAGCCATCAAAGTATCTGCTTCAGGTGACTATGCATTAGGTTTTAGCCGTGATGAAAAAAATAATAGCGTACTAACGATTACTAGCCCAAGCGGTGAAATTGACAAGCGTACTTTAAAACCCTTAAAGCGTGAGTACAATATTCAACGAATTGAAGGCATTGCAAAGAAAATTATGAATCCCAACAAAAAAGCGAATATTCGTGTTGGCGAAGATAATAAAAAGATCAAAGCAGCGCGTACCATAGATAGTAACTTAACGGCTTTTGCACAAGGGTTTATTGCCCCCATTGAAGGCACTATTACTGGCGTTTATGGCAGTCAACGTTACTATAATGGCGTGCCTAAGTGGCCACATTACGGCTTAGATTATGCCGGTAATACCGGTGACCCTGTGAAAGCACCTGCTGATGGTGTTGTACTTATGTATGTGCCTGATATGTTTTATTCTGGTGGCACGATGATCATAGATCACGGCCATGGCGTCAGTTCAACATTTTTGCATTTGAGTGATGCTTATGTAAACGTTGGCGATAAAGTGGTCCAGGGACAACTTGTTGCTGCGGTTGGCTCAAGTGGTAGAGCCACAGGTCCACACTTAGATTGGCGGATAAATTGGTTTGATGTCAGATTAGATCCGGCATTGGTTTTAAAACTAACGCCTTTAAAATAAAAGTTATTTAAATTTACCAAGGCGATAAAAGGAAATGATGTAAACCATAGATGAAAAATATCCTCATCGCCTTTTGTTTAATGCTTAACTTCACCAGCCACGCGAAGGAAATATGACATTATTATTGTAGCGACACATTGATGGTTATCTTGTTGAAACTACATTGATTTTAGCGTGTATCTGACTACGCTTATTTGTTAATTTAAAGCTGAATGTATATTAAGTATTTAAATATTAAATTTTTTTGTGATAAATCAAGACGAATAATTAATTAATCTCAAACAGCTCCAAGCTGCTAAAAAATAAGAACAAGGATAGTTAAATGCAACCCGTAAAAGTTAATGGTTTTCAATTAACCGGTTACTCAGTTCGAACCTCCAACCTAGATGAAATGCAGCCGGAAACAGCTAAAATTGGTGATCTATGGGCACAGTTTTATAGTCAACAAGGTAGCAAGTTAACCGAGCGATCAAATGTTTATGGTGTGTACACTGATTACGACTCAGATTTTAGTGGCGATTATCGTGTTTTTGCCGCTACAGATACATCAATCAATGATGATCAATTAAGCTCGTTAAGCATAGCGGCTGGCTTATATTATGTCTTTTCAGCACAAGGCGAACTACCAAACGCTATCATCGAGTTGTGGGGACATATTTGGGAGTATTTCAGTAATGAAGATACTCATTACCAACGTGCTTATACCGCAGATTTTGAGCATTTTAAAAGCCCATCTTCATTTGATATCTATATCGCAGTAAAAGAAAAGTAGTACGGTAATTAACGTTATTCTTAGTGCTGATATTTTTCAACATATATTTACTATCACTAGAGCTGAGTAATAAAAAGACATTTATGGTAGGCCAATATTCAAATCAAATTAAAACTGGCCAGTGGTATCATGGGCCCAATAATGTCGAGCACAGCGCTAAGTTTGAACAAGCAACCGATGAAATTGAAATATGGTTTCATTGTGATGAATAACCTAATCGCATGTGTATTAAATCGAAATAAGTCATGAACATTACAGCACAAACTGCTTGGTAAGAAAGATAACGGTCATGATATTAATCCATCAAAAGTAACAGTAATGCTATGTTTTTATTTATTTTTACCTTATATTTCATTATCGAAAATAATATATTGTCGGTTTAGCGTTAATCACATGCAGACATATTTGACTAATAAAAAGGGCATAGCATGAGTACAACAGTTTTTTGCCGTTATTG
>TARA_B110000467_G_scaffold164921_1_pt1 | contig 24990 bp, 25 predicted proteins | sample TARA_B110000467 | Tara Oceans TARA_B110000467 (sample SAMEA4398341) | marine metagenome | biome: Polar Biome; feature: [MES] marine water layer (ENVO:01000295) within the mesopelagic zone...; material: water (ENVO:00002006), including particulate matter (ENVO:01000060) such... | reverse complement strand
ACCCCCAAATAAATGAGTACATCAATGAAATTGGATATCGTGTTGCAGCCCATGCAAATGAAAGCGAGCGACAATTTACATTTTTTGTTATCGATGAACCGAGTATCAATGCATTTGCCCTGCCTGGCGGCTACATTGGTATCCATACAGGTCTTATTGAAGCAACTCGCAGTGAAGATGAGTTAGCTGGTGTCCTCGCGCATGAAGTGGCTCATGTGACACAGAGGCACCTCGCTCGTGCGATAGATGCGAGCCAAAAACAAAGTATTTTAAGTACAGCAATCATGCTAGGAGCGGTAATTGCTGGTGCTGCTGGTGCTGGTTCCGATGCAGTTCAAGGTGCAATGGCGGTAGCTCAAGGAACGCAAATCCAACAACAAATAAACTTTACTCGTGACAATGAATATGAAGCTGATCGTATTGGGATTAGGGCGCTAGCAAGTGCTGGATTTAATCCATCTGGCATGGCCTCATTCTTTGAGGTAATGTCTGGAACAAATACTATTGGCTCAATGCGTGTCCCTGAGTTCCTCAAAACACATCCAGTAACCAGCAGCAGAATTGCTGAAGCAAGAAATCGTGCTAGATTTTATGATACTGCAGATACTCAAGACACACGTAATTATGGTATATCAAAAGCCAGACTGATAGTTTCTGGACAAAGATCACCTGAAGATGCGGTCAAATTTTATACCCAAAAAGAATATAGCTATCTATCTGATGAAGAAAAATACGGACTTGCATTAGCTTATCAAATGAATGGGCAACTACAAGAAGCAGAACAAATATTTACTACTCTTCTGGATGCTAACAAAGAAGTAATTGCCTATCACATTGGATTAGCAGAAATATTATTTTTACTTGATCGCAAAGAAGAAGCTAAAAATAATTATGCAAAAGCAATGAATCTATTCCCTAGGAATACCTCTTTAGTAATTCATTATGCAAATGTGCTTTTAAATCTAAATGAAGCAAAATTAGCGCACGAGATATTGTTAGACCTTCTTAATAATGTCCCGCCCACACCTGAACAAGTAAGATTAATAGCAAAGTCTGCGATTGAGTCCAACAACCCTGCTGAAGCAAATTATTATATGGCTGAGTATCGTTTTATGATCGGTGATTTAGTGGGTGGTGTAACTTTTTTAGAGCGAGCACTAATCATTCCAAATCTGCATGAAATTCAAAGAATTCGTTTTGAAGCACGAATTGATTTTGTTAGAGAGTTCATGACTGAGGAGCAGTTACAACAATCACGTCGCAACCGCTCCTAGTTATTCTCAGAATACTACGCTTCCATATCTGTATTATATTGACCCATATGAGCAAGGCTATTTAATTTTGCTCGCTTTAAGAAAGCTTGCTGGCCAGCGGAAAAGTTCTCTTCCCTGCCTTGCCATGCATTCAGGGGAGCTGCTTGGAGCGCTCTCCCATAAGAGAATGAAAGTTCCCACGGTAAATTACCTATTTTATTCATTAAGTCCAGGTGCTCTGTTGCCTCTTCTGAAGTTTGACCTCCAGATAGAAACGCGATTCCAGCAACATTTTCTGGCACATGTTTCTTTAAGCACCTCACTGTGGCTTCGGCAACTTCAGATGGAGTTGCACGATCTTGTGCATCACTTCCAGAGATAACCATATTAGGCTTAAGAATTATGCCCTCAAGAACTACGCCATGCTCCTCAAGTTCTTGAAAAACAACATCAAGAGCAGCGCTAGTAACTTCCTCACATCTTTCAATACTATGCGTTCCATCCATAAGCACTTCTGGTTCAACAATAGGAACAATATTATGTTCTTGGCACAATGCTGCATAACGAGCAAGCGCATGGGCATTAGCTTTTAAACAAAAAGTTGAAGGCATTGTCTCACTCACATTGATGACCGCACGCCATTTTGCAAATTTAGCTCCAAGGGAAGCATATTCTGCTAATCGATCTCGCAGCCCATCAAGGCCTTCAGTAACAGTTTCATCCGCAAATCCAGCTAATGCTTTTGCGCCTGCATCAACTTTAATGCCTGCGAGCATTCCAAGTTCATTCAAATACTCAGGAAACGGAGTTCCGTCAGTTCTTGATTGTCGTATAGTTTCATCAAATAATATAACTCCGCCAATGAAGTCAGATGCACCCTCAGTAATAAATAACATTTCACGATATCGCCGCCTTGATTCTTCAGTAGAATCAGTATTGATAGTATCGAATCGTTTTTTTATCGTTGGCGTACTCTCATCTGCAGCTAAGATACCTTTGCCATTTGCAACCATTGCTTTCGCTGTCGCCTTTAATACTTCTAGGTTCATTTAAATCCACTCCATATTTTTAATATTTAATTAAGTTTATAATTATATATTAAATAGTAAAGCTCGTTTTACAAAAAATTAGTTTGTATCTGCGTGTTTCATAATTCTTATTTTAACTGGTCTATCCGCTTAATTAGGACTAAAATAGTCCTAATTGGAAGATCAAGAGGTGCCTTATGATAAAGATCAGTAAATTAACCGATTATGGGACAGTGGTATTGGCAGAATTAGCCAGTCATCAGCATGCACTTGCGAGTGCTTCAGAGTTATCAAATTTATCTGGCATCAATTTACCAACTGTAAGTAAAATTTTAAAAATACTCAATAAAGCCAATCTAATAGATTCCGTTAGAGGAGCAAATGGTGGTTACAAACTCCTCCGTAAAGCTAGTGAAATATCTGCTGCTGATGTCATTGATGCATTTGAAGGCCCATTATCTATAACTGCTTGCAGTTCAGCTAAACAAAATTGTAAACATGAGCCACAGTGTTTAGTAGGGCCAGCTTGGCAAAATATCAATGCTTCGATCAGATCGCTACTTGAAGATATAACAATTCTTGACCTGCAAAATAATAATTATCAGCATAGCGCGGTAACAAAATTTGCAGGAATGCCAATTAATATAGAAACAAAGGTGCAATGATGTCTGCAAATAAAGATGAAATAAACAGTCTAGTCGAAAGTCGCTATAAGCATGGCTTTATTACTGATATTGAGTCCGAATCTCTTCCGCCTGGGATAAATGAGGATGTCATAAGAGCTATTTCAGCTAAAAAAAATGAGCCAAAATTTATGTTAGATTGGCGCTTAAAATCCTATAAACATTGGTTAAAGCTGAAAGAACCCAGTTGGGCTCATGTGGATTATACGCCGATAAATTATCAAGATATTTCATATTTCTCTGCACCTAAATCAGATGCTGATCGTCCAAAAAGTTTAGACGAAGTAGATCCTAAGTTACTTGAAACCTATGATAAATTAGGTATCCCATTGCATGAGAGAGCAAGACTTGCTGGAGTGGCGGTAGATGCAGTTTTTGATAGTGTATCTGTAGCTACTACTTTTAAAGATAAGCTCTCAGATGCAGGGGTTATTTTCTGCCCGTTTTCAGAAGCAGTTATCAATCACCCAGAATTAATAAAAAAATATCTAGGAAGCGTTGTACCTTATAGAGATAACTTTTTTACTGCATTGAATTCAGCTGTATTTAGTGATGGCTCATTTGTATATATACCAAAAGGCGTTAGATGCCCAATGGAGTTATCAACTTATTTTCGAATTAATGCTGCTAATACGGGTCAATTTGAACGTACACTAATCATTGCGGATGAAGGCAGTTACGTGAGCTATCTAGAGGGCTGCACGGCACCAATGCGTGATGAAAATCAGCTCCATGCAGCAGTTGTTGAACTCGTTGCCTTAAAAGATGCTGAAATTAAATACTCAACAGTACAGAACTGGTACCCTGGAGATGAGAATGGTGTAGGCGGCATATATAACTTCGTAACAAAAAGAGGTGATTGTCGTGAGGCAAATTCAAAAATATCCTGGACTCAAGTTGAAACTGGCTCAGCGATAACATGGAAATATCCTAGTTGTATTCTTAGGGGCGATAATTCGATCGGGGAATTTTACTCTGTTGCCGTCGCAAACAATTACCAGCAAGCCGATACTGGAACGAAAATGATTCATATTGGCAATAATACAAAAAGCACTATCGTCTCAAAAGGTATTTCTGCTGGTCATGCTCAGAATGCATACAGAGGTTTAGTGAGAGTTATGCCTCAGGCAAATAATGCAAGAAACCATACCCAGTGTGATTCTTTACTTATTGGTGGAACTTGCGGTGCTCATACCTTCCCTTATATAGAAGGAAAAAATCCATCTGCAACTATAGAGCATGAGGCCACTACCTCAAAGATTTCTGAGGATCAGCTTTTTTATTGCAAACAACGCGGTATTGAAGAAGAAGATGCCGTGAATATGATTGTGAATGGATTCTGTAAGGATGTTTTCAAAAAATTGCCGATGGAATTTGCGGTAGAAGCACAAGCGCTTCTTAACGTTAGTCTAGAAGGCGCAGTAGGTTAACTAACAAAAAAAGAGTGGGGAAATGTTAGAAATAAAAAATTTACACGCTAAAGTGTCGCAGACTAATATTTTAAATGGATTGTCTCTCACCGTAAAAAAAGGTGAAGTACATGCCATTATGGGACCCAATGGATCAGGCAAAAGTACGCTTGCAAGAATCATAGCTGGCCATGATGGTTATGATGTAACCGATGGGGACATCTCATATAATAATAAAAATATTATGGATTTATCTCCAGAAGAACGTTCACGGGAAGGAATATTTCTTGGTTTCCAATACCCCGTTGAAATACCTGGATTAAACAATACTCAGTTTCTCAAAGCTGCATTAAATGCTAAAAGAAAACATCTCGGCATGGAAGAAATGGATGCATTTGAATTCCTGAAGATAGCGCGTAACGCTATTAAAAAACTTGAAATTGATCCAAGTTTTCTAAATAGAGGTGTGAATGAAGGTTTCTCAGGTGGTGAGAAAAAAAGAAATGAAATCCTTCAAATGACAATACTAGAACCAAGCATTGCAATACTAGATGAAACGGACTCTGGTCTTGATATAGATGCGCTTAAGGTAGTGGCGAAAGGTGTTAATGAATTTCGTAACCCTGATAATGCAGTCATTCTTGTTACTCATTATCAGCGACTTCTAGACTATATTGAACCGGACAAAGTGCATGTTCTATCAGAAGGAAAAATAGTTCGTTCGGGAGATAAATCCTTGGCAATAGAATTAGAAAAAACTGGATATTCTCAAGAAAAGGATAGTGGAAAATGAGTGCTCAAATCAACTTTGAGCTATTGTCTTCAGCCGCCAAAAAACTAATTCAAGGTGAGCTGACTGATACTAGGATCAATGCACTTTCCAATATTAAGGATTCAAAGATGCCCTCCACAAAGAATGAGGAATGGCAATATACCGATATAAGTAATATTTATTCATTGTGCGAAAAATCATTTCATGAACCATTAAACAAAATTACATCAATAACTAGTCAAGAAAATATCATCGTAAATGAAATTGATGCTCATTGGATAATTATAAAAAATGGTGTCATCGATAATATGGAGATAGAAAAACTAAAAGAAATTGGAATTCTTGTTTCCTTACTCTCAAAAAATATTGATGATACTGAAGTGCTTATAGATGACCCGCTATCTAGCCTGAATGCTGCATTAATGAATGATGCTATAAAAATAACAATCTCAAGTGACCTAAAGAGTGCGAAGCCTATTGGGATATTCTTTGAAAATGATATAAATCTAAATAATTATGTCAGCAACTTTCGATGTATTTTTGAAGTAAAAGATAATGCTTCTGTAAGTATTATTCATGCTCATACCGCAAAAACCCAAACACCGCATTTTACAAATTCTGTGATACAAATAAATATGGGTAAAGATAGTAATGTTGAATATCTAAAATTACAGGATTTTTCAACACATCAAACTTTAATAGAGAAATCGGTTGCTAATCTTGGTATAAACGCAAATCTTAACTACACCTGTGTTGATGTTGGTGCCCAATTAATGCGAGCAGATATCATTGTTAATTTTAACGAAAAAAATGCAAATGCAAATATAAATGGTGTTTATATTGCTGGGAAAAATCAGCATATTGATAATCATATATTAGCAAACCATTTTATTGGTTCAACAAAAAGCAGTCAAAATTTCTATGGTGTAATCGGTGAGAACGGTCGGTGTGTATTTAATGGTAAAGCTCTCATATGTGAGGCAGCTATTAATTCAAATGCAAATCAATTCAACCATAATTTATTAATGAGTGAAAATGCTGAGATCAATACCAAGCCAGAACTTGAAATATACACAGATGACGTAACATGTAGTCACGGTACAACTGTTGGTCAACTCGACGAAAATGCTCTATTTTATATGCAATCAAGAGGAATTGATGAGGACGTCGCTCAACAATTATTGACAAAAACATTTATTACTAGAATTTTAAATGAAGTTAACATTCCATCCGCTAAAGATTTTATAGAAAATTTAATTATAGATAAATTACAGGCTCTAACTCAATGAACACCGCTTATAGTGAAAAAAAACAAATGGTTGATATGAATCAACTTGGATTATTACGAAAAGATTTCCCAACCCTAAGTCAGGAAATTAATGAATGCCCTCTTGTCTATCTTGATAGTGCAGCCTCAAGTCAAATGCCAAAACAAGTCATCGATGAAATCGCTCGCTACCAAAGTCAAGATCATTCAAATGTTCATCGAGGTATTCATACCCTAAGCCATAGAGCAACTGATGTTTATGAAACATCTAGGCAAAAAATCTGTGAATTCATTAATGCGAAAAACATAAATGAAATAATATTCACCAGCGGCACGACTGACTCAATTAATCTTGTGGCAAATAGTTATTGTAAACCCAAGCTTGATTCAAGCAAAAAAATTCTTATCAGTCATTTAGAGCATCATTCAAATATAGTTCCTTGGCAGTTAATTTGTGAACAAACTGGAGCTAGTCTTATTGTTGCTCCTATTGATGATAGTGGGCAAATTATAACTGAACAATTGATAAGCATGATTGACTCGAATGTAGTCTTAGTGGCTATCTCTCATGTATCAAATGCACTTGGCTCTGTTACCTCGTTGAGTAAAATTATTGATGCCGCTCACCAGCATGAAGTTCCTGTTTTAGTGGATGGTGCTCAAGCAATTTCTCACATGGAAGTTGATATTCAAGCCCTTAATGCAGATTTTTATGCTTTTTCAGGTCATAAAATGCTTGGACCTACTGGTATAGGGGTATTATTTGGAAAAGAGCATTTACTAGAAGATATGCCTCCATACCAAGGTGGTGGCGACATGATATTGGAAGTAAGATTCACGGGAACCGTATTCAACGATTTACCATATAAATTCGAAGCAGGAACACCAAATATTTCTGGTGCTGCAGGACTTGGTGCAGCTATTGACTATCTGAATCAAGTTGGAATGAAAAATATAGAAGCACATGAGGATGTATTGCTCCATAAGATGATGATGGACTTACAAGAAATTGATGGCATAGAACTTATAGGCAAAGCAGAGCATAAAGTAGCGGTACAATCGTTTACTATAAAAGACATCCATTCTCATGATATTGGTACAATTCTAGACCATCAAGGAATTGCAATTCGCACGGGGCATCATTGTGCAATGCCAGTAATGGAGTTTTTTGGTTTATCTGGAACAGCGAGAGCCTCCTTATCGATATATAATAATGAAGAAGATATTGACCGCTTTACCCAAGGACTTGATAAAGTAATTGAAATATTCGCATAATGAATAATAGTAATTCAGAAAATAAATCGCTCGAAGAGCTTTATCGACAACTAATTATCCATCACGCAAAAAAACCTTTGAACTTTGGAAAGCCAAAAAATTATTCTTTATTCGCTGAGGGCATAAACCCATTATGTGGGGATAAAATTCGTATTTATCTTAATATTAATGAAGCAGACACTATTGAGGAGCTTACCTTTGAAGGAACAGGCTGCGCTATTTCGATAGCCTCAGCGTCACTAATGACCGCAACACTAGCAAATGTGAAAAAGTATCAAGCAAATGAATATGCGACTGGTCTAATCTCCAATCTTAATGGACCAAAGTCTGAAATAATGGAGCATACAATAATTAATTCTCAAGAAATTAATGCCCTAAAAGGGGTGAAAGATTTTCCATCAAGAATAAAATGTGCCACATTAGGTTGGCAGACACTTATAGCTGCTTTTAATAACAATAAAATAACTACAACGGAAAAATAATTTATTATGTTTGGCCATACCAATGAACCATTTGTTGTCACAAGAGACGTTAAAGCAGTCATTATTCCTGCTGGAGAAGTACTTCAGCTGCGAGAAGGAACTTCTGGTTTTATTACGCAATCTCTTGGAGGTAGCTTTACCATCTATATTGAAGGGAACTTATTTAGAATTTCAGGATCAGATGCTGACGCTCTAGGGAAAGAAATCGAACCACCACCAGAAATTCCAAAGGACGCCACTGACAAAGATATTGAAGATATAGTTTGGAGCCAACTCAGGACATGCTATGACCCCGAAATACCAATCAATATAGTGGATCTAGGCTTAATATATCGTTGCGATATCAAAACTCTGGAGAACAACAAAAGAAGCGTGTCAATTGATATGACACTAACCGCAATTGGTTGTGGTATGGGTGAAATATTAGTTGAAGATGCAAGGGACAAAGTAGCAATCATTCCAACTATAAAAGATGTCGAGGTGGAGTTAGTGTTTGATCCGCCTTGGAGCCAAGAAATGATGTCTGATGAAGCTAGGCTTCAAACAGGGATGATGTAGTAATAACAAATGCGGTTCTTAACGCTACTTAGACATGGTGCTGCATCTTATGAATCAAGTGAGATGCAAGATCTATATCGCCCTTTGAGCCCAAACGGAGTAATGGAAGCCGAGTTAATGGCCAGATCAATAGCTAAGCTAGAAGCTAAGCCAGACTTAATGATCACCAGTAATGCCCTTAGAACCATGAATACCGCCAAAATTATTATAGAGAAAAATAATTGGCAAGCAATATCCATTGAAAATCATCCAGAGCTTTATTTGGCTTCGTTAGAAACATTAATTGACAGAATCAACAGCGCCTCAGAGTCAATAGAACACTTACTTTTGATTAATCATAATCCTGGATTAAGTGAATTAGCAAATCACCTAATTCCCTCTTTTAAGACTTTTATGCCTACTTGCTCATGTCTATCAATAAAATTCAAAGAAGATATCATAGACCTTAATATGTGCCCTCAGATTGAATGCTATAGATACGACTATCCTAGTCAATACATTTAATTTAATTCACAAAAACAATAAGCATATAAATTTTTTGGATCATTAAAACGCAATAAAGGTAAAGTAAGGTTTTCAATTTCAGTATTAAGATAGTCAATAATTGGTAGGTTTGAATTAGATTTTGGAATCGTTATATCAAACTCATTTAATGCATCCAAAAAAGAAACCGCGAATAATTCAGAAGCAGTAATTTCTTGCTCAAGATAGATCAAACCATACTGTGAATCACTTAAATTTGTTAATTTCTCAATTTCTTTGAGCGCTTCATTAAAGCCACCTAATGCATCAATTAAACCGTTACTCAAAGCTTCCTCTCCAGTCCATATTTGACCTTCAGCAATCGTTCTTATTTTTTCCTCAGAAATATTTCGATGCATTGAAACTTTTCTTACAAACTCACTGTAACCATAATCGACTTGAGATTGAACTAATTGTTTTACCTGTGGGGCCATTTCTTTATCTGGACGAAAACTACCAGACCATTGGTTCGTCCCGGAACCATCGGTATATATACCAAGCTCTGCGAGTGAATTTTGTAATGTTGGAAACATAGCAAAAACACCGATTGATCCAGTTATAGTGGCTGAAGATGCAAAAATCTTATTAGCAGACATTGCAATCCAATAACCTCCAGATGCAGCAACACTTCCCATTAAAACTACTACTGGCTTGTCAGCTGCTTGCAAGGCAATAATTTGCTGCAATATTTGCTCAGAGGCGAAAGCGCTGCCACCTGGAGAATCTATTTTAAGCAAAACACCACGAATTGAATCATTGTGTAATGCCTTTCTAAGCAACTTAGAGGTAGATTCTCCACCAATTACACCAGGCGCATGCTTACCATTTAGAATTTCCCCAGAAGCAACAATGACGGCAATATTATTTTTATAATTTCCTGATTGATTGTTAAGTCTCCTCACCTTCAAGTAATCACCAAAAGTAATTACGCTATCACTAAACTCAGTATCTATAATATTTATCTTTTTACTAATTTTTGATTCGACCTGACTCTTTGTTAATAACCCATCAAAAAAATTATTTTTATATGCAACTGTTGCAATATTTGTTCGCTCTTTATTGATATTATCAAGTAGATCACGAGCAAAATTAGTCACTGATTCCTCCGGTAAACCTCTCGCAGAACTGACATCAGTTTCATATTTATTCCAGAGCTTATTTGCTACTCTAGAGCGTGAATCTCTGGACTCTACTGACATATCGTTTCGCATAAATGGCTCAACAGCCGTCTTGTAATCTCCAGCTTTGAATATATTCCATTCTACTTTAAGTTTATCGATTAACCCTTTGTAATAATTTGAGTAATATGAATATCCATCAGGAAAAAAAACTCCTTCCGGATGAATATAGATTTGATCAGCTCTAGCAGCTAAATAGTAGGATTCTTGACTGTAAAAATCTGAATAAGCAATTACTTGCTTTCCAGAATTTCGAACTTTATCCAAGGCTATTCCTATCGCCTCTAATTTGCTAAGACCACCGCCACTCATCCCATCTAATTTCAAAGCAATGACTGAGATTCTTGAGTCATTTTCAGCGTAGTTTAGAGCATCAATAATATCCTCAACCAATACTTCATTTGAAATTTCACCAAAGATCCCATTTACCGCTCTCTCGAATGCATCACCTTGTAATTGCTCCACAAGTTGCCCACGTGGATTAATCATCAGTACGCTATTGTTTTTAATTGTTGGTAAATAAGATGAAAACAAGCTTAATAAAAGTATTATTATCAAAAAAAACCATGCCATACCAATTACTTTTCTGAGGATAACTAAACCGCCCCAGAGTAACTTTATAAATTTCTTTAATGACTTGAAAAATGAAGACATAATTTAATTTTCGCTCTTTTTGAATTAGTGATTAGATACTATCTTGCTGTTTATAGAAGAAATAATGTCAATGCTGGCCAGTAAGTTATCAGCACAACTGATAAAAAGAGTATAGCAAAAAAAGGTAATGTAGCGGCATAGACTGTGGCAATGGATTTATCAAATCGATAACTGGCTATAAATAAATTTAAACCCACTGGTGGTGTTAAATAACCCAACTGCATTGCTGATAGGAAAATTATCCCCAAATGTATATCATCAATTCCATATTGGTTAGCTACTGGCAATAAAAGAGGAACAACTAGCACAATAGCAGCAAAAATATCTAAAATAGCACCTAGCATCAATAAAAATAATAACAGTAACGCCAGGAACGTAAATTGATCAGTAATAATGCTTGAAATAGTAAAAAATAATTTTTGTGGAACGCCTGAATCGATCATGTAATTTGTAGACGCCAAAGATACAGCTAATACAATTAAGATGCCCCCCACCAAAAGCATAGATTCACGCATCAAGCGAGGTAAATCCGCTAGTTTTATTTCTTTCAATAAAATCACCTCGATACAAATTACATATAATGCAGTAATTGCAGCAGCTTCAGACACAGCAAAAAATCCAGAGTAGATACCACCCAAAACAATAATAGGTAGTGGAAGTTCCCAAGCAGATTCACGAAATGCAGCTACCAGTTCATCAAATTTAAAAGGTTTTGTAATTCTTTTTGAATGCCGGCTAACCCATAAACAATACAAAGAAAGCATGAGCAACATCAATATACCAGGCAATAATCCAGCTTTAAATAAATCATCAATAGATATCTCAGCTATAACACCATAAAGTATCAAAGGCAGCGAAGGTGCAAATAATAGCCCTAAACTTCCTGATGTAGTTATTAATCCAAGACTGAATTTTTCTGGGTACCCATCGGTTTTAAGCGCAGGATATAAAATAGCACCAATAGCTATAATTGTTACTCCAGAAGCACCAGTAAACGCAGTAAAGAAAGCGCAAGCAAATAAAGAAACTATTGCTAATCCACACGGCATCCAACCGAGCATAGCACTAGTAAGGCGAACTAATCTTTTAGGTGCTCCACTTTCACTTAATAGGTATCCAGAAACAGTAAAAAGTGGAATCGCCGAAAGAAATGGCATGTTCGCGAGACCTAAGATTTCTATAATCAAAGCCATAAGATCTATGCCCTCTGATTGATACCCTATCATAGCGCTGGCAGCTATTATTGCAAATAAAGGCGTGCCAACTAAGCATAATAAAACCAGTAAAATCATCATTTTAGAGGCTTGTTGTATCTAGAGAGATGCTTGGCACATGCAATCAAATAACGAAAACTCATTAAAGAAAATGCAATTGGAATTATACTGTAAGCGATCCAAGCAGGAATTATAATCAATACTTTTTCATCAAAACTGAAGGTAAGATCAACAAATCGAAATGCGTGCACTGATATAACTATGCAGATACATGAAGTAATTAACGCGTTAAATGCCTGCAGTAACATTGAATATTGAGAAGCAATTAAATTAGAAATTAAATCGATTTTTAGATGTTTATTTTCACGGCTGGCTGATATTGATGCCACTAAAGTTGCCCAAAGGACAAGCATTTTAATAAGCTCATCAGCCCAAATAAAACCAGAATTAAAAAATAACCGCATCACAAGCTGCATAACTGAAAAAAGTACAACACCGCCAATTAATCCAACTATCAAGCCATCCTCTATAATGATCCCTGTACGATCAATTTTCTTCAAGATTGTTTTAGTTGTCATAATTAATTATTGATTGGTATGCTCATTCTGTAGGTATTAATATACATAGAAATTTGATCATACAACTCTTTTGAAAACATTCCATCATCAGCCATTTCTTGATTTGGCTGAATCAAAAGATCAGTCAATTTGTTATATTCATTTTCATCAAAAGTAACCTCAATTAAACCAATGTTTAATAAAGCCTGCATCGCGTCATTGGTGTCCTTTTCGCTCATCAGATCAACATCCTTATAAATACTTTCTAATACTTCTGAGAGCACCATTTCATCGTCAGGGCGAAGTCGTTTTACTGTTCTAGAATCAATAGCGAGAAACCCCATTACATACAAAACTGGAATTTTTGTTACATATTTAACCTTGGTATGCCATTGAAGTGCTAATGCAACCACCGGTGGAATAGCCACGATATCTATTAATCCAGTCTGCAGGCCAGTTAAAACATCTGTTATGGGAAGTGATATAGGCAATAAATTAAGAGCCTTCATTGCTTTATAACTAATAAGATCTCCTTGAGGTAACCATATTTTCTTATCTTTTAAATCATCATAACCTTTGATTGGTTCATTAGACATTATATAAGCAAAGCCACCGCTCGCAAATCCATAAGTATCAAAACCTAACTCTTTGAAACCAGCTTTTAAGTCATCATCCACTAATCTCCTGACATGCCTTACTTCATCCATGTTTTTGAACAAAAATGGCAAGCCATAAATATTTAAATCAGGAAAACTAGCTTGAAAGTCATTAGGAGAGAAAGTGCCTCCTTGCAATTGTCCAATTTTGATTTTTTGTTTGTTCTTCTTTGCTCCACCTTGAGCTCCACCCCAATAGAACTTGAGTCTTATACGGCCCTCAGTTCGCTCAGAAATTTCCTTTGATCCATCAATAAATCTATTTGCCCAATCGGAGTTTTGCGGCGCTAAAGTAGCGATTTTTATTTGTGTTTGACTGTAAGAAAATGGTGCTATTAATACGCAAAAAAATAACATAATTATTTTTAATATCATTCCGTCATCTTTCCATATTTTTTTTTCAAAAATAATCATCGGCACTCTCAATTAATAATTTTGCTTTCTCCTGTGCCATCATATTAGTCAAAGTGTAACCTCTTGCTATTGGATTAGCAGCAAGAACCTCCTCTAACAATTGGTCATGCAAATCTCTTTCATATAATGGCTTTGCATATCCAGCTGCATACTCAACCTTAGCATTAAGATTCTTATTTTTACTTAACTTAATTGCTAATTCAAAATACTCTTTACCTTTATCAAAATCTCCACCTAATGCTGGAGGCCTCAATGTAACCATAATACCTAAATACGTATAAACAGAATCAAATGCTTTTTGGTCAACCGAGATTGCGATATATCGTTCTAATAGGGCTTGGATATGAGGCAAGCGAGCAATAGCATTCCAATCAGCACTATGGGCCCGTGTATAGGCAAGAGATGCGACAGCATGATTCAATAGTATCTCTGAATATTGTTGATCAATTTCTTCAAGCGTATTTACAAAATCCTCATAAGTATATTCATCCCAAGAACAAGTCATTTTTAAAGATAAACACAATGATTTATTGCTGTATGTTAATGCTTTTCTCGTCATGCGCTTTGCACGTTCGTTATCATCAACAAAAATACCACCATACGAGGCGTATAGATTAGCCGCTGCTGATAAAATAATTGGGTTCTCAGGATCGCCTTCAATCAGGCTATCTAATAGCAATAAATAAGCTGGTGCACCATCACGTACCAATTCAGGATCATCTTGATTTAAAATAGAAGTGGCAAGATTGCTTGCGAGCCCTTCTGAAACATTAGATATGATGGAGGTGCAAGATGACATCGTAAACACGATTGAAATAAGACCAATTAGTTTATGTATTGAGCACTTCAATTTATTTTAAGTAAGCATGCTTATTTAATTATCATATAAGCTCAGCTTTTACCTTTAAGATAAAAAATAGTCAACGATGCTAAATTTTCTCTTTTATTCTTGCTGCTTTACCAGTTAATCCTCGCAAGTAATATAATTTAGCTTGTCTTACATCACCACGTCGCTTTACTTTAATCTCACTGACTAAAGGACTATAAGTTTGAAATACCCTCTCTACGCCTTCACCATGGGAGATTTTACGAACCGTAAAAGAAGAATTTAAACCCCGGTTTCTTTTTGCAATGACAAGGCCTTCATATGCCTGAAGTCTCTCACGACTTCCTTCCTTTACTTTCACTTGAACTACAACTGAATCGCCGGGTGAGAAAGCTGGGATCTCTTTTGTCATTTGTTCTTTTTCTAATTCTTCTATTATTTTACTCATTTACCTATACCTAATACTATGCCAATTAAAACTAATGATGCAATTATACCCTTAATCTTTAATTAGTTGCTTGTATTTATTTAAAATTATTTTTTGCTGCTCAGTCAAATCATCAATTAAATCTGGTCTTTTTTTATATGTTCTGATTAAAGATTGTTCAGAGCGCCATAATCTAATCGCTTCATGATTACCAGATAACAAAACCTCAGGAACAGAGCGTCCATTCACTTTCTCTGGTCGAGTATATTGAGGGTATTCCAATAACTTATTCTCAAATGATTCATCAGCTGATGATGTGTCATCCCCAAGCGCACCTGGAAGAAGCCTCACTATGGAATCAATAATCGCCATTGCAGCTATTTCACCACCACTTAATATAAAATCACCCATCGAAATTTCTTCATCAATTTGGTCTTCAACAAGACGCTCATCAATTCCCTCATATCTGCCTGCTACTAATATTAGGCCTGGTAGTTTAGAAAACTGCCTGGCGACCTTTTGATCGAAACGCTTACCTTGAGGAGACATAAGTATTACTGGGCAATCTTTAGAAAAAGAGTCCTTTGCGGATTTTATAGCTAAATCTAAAGGTTCAAATTTCATTACCATTCCTGGACCACCTCCATAAGGCTTATCATCTACTTTATGGTAAGCGTCAGTCGTGAAGTCTCTGGGATTATGTGTAGATAGAGTTAATAATTTTTCATCAGCAGAACGGCCAACCACTCCGTATTGAGCGATCAACCGAATCATTTCAGGAAACAAACTGACAATACTTATATTCAACTTAGTTGGCCCATTCCCAATCTACAATGATCTTACCTTTATCAAGGTCAACCTCCTTCACTACATCAAACATAACGAAGGGAATTAAAATCTGACTATCACCTTGAATCACCAGTACATCATTGGCTCCAGTCTCCAATAATTTCTCTACAATACCCAACTCTTCTGATTGCAAATTAGAGACAGACAGACCTTCTAGTTCACGCCAGTAATAATGGCCATCATCCAGTTTTGGTAAACAATTAGTTGGTAAAATTAAATTCAGCCCTATGTAATCAGCAGCAGCATCACGGTCATTAACTCCTGAGAGCTTCACAATAATAAATTTACCTTGTTTTTTACCCTCAAGTATCCTTCCGTGGTTGAGGGCCTCTACTCCCTCAATATAACATTCAGAATAACTTAAAATACCTTCCATTGGCTTAGTGTAGGAAAATACTTTAACCCACCCTTTTACACCATAATGGCCGGAGACTCTTCCGAGAATGATAGTTTCTTGATTATTATCTGGTTGCAGGTCCATCTTAAACATGATTAGGCATTGTGATTTGCCATAAAATATTTAGCTACTGGGAGGCAAGAGCCTTACGCTGGACTTTCAAGAGTGAAGATACGGTATCTGAAGTTTGAGCTCCTTTACTTAACCAATAATCCACGCGCTCTAGGTCGATCCTGAGGTTCTCAGTTGACTCTTTACCAATTGGATTAAAAAAACCTAAACGTTCAATATACTTACCATCTCGTTTATTTCTGCTGTCCGTGACTACCAGATGGTAGAAAGGTCGTTTTTTTGCTCCTGAACGCGAAAGTCTTATTGTTACCATTATATTTCCGTTTTTTTATTGCAAGTAAATTTTTTTATACTTCATGTTTATTTTGTAGAGTGCGCATTGTACCTATTTATAAATGAAAGTGTAGGTTTTTTAATTGATAAAGAGTTTGATTAATGACGTTTTCATCTTAATCCAGGGGGCAGGTTCATTCCAGATAGACCACGCATCATTTTTTTCATTTTTCCACCTGACATTTTCTTCATCATTCTTTCCATTTGAACATGTTGCTTCATCAACTTATTTATATCTTGTATTTGTAAACCACAACCTGCCGCAATACGTCTTTTTCTTGAGCCATTAATGGTCTTAGGGAAACGCCTCTCATTTGGGGTCATCGAATTGATTATTCCAATTTGGCGTTTTAATTGTTTTTCGTTAAATTGCTGATTAACTGCAGCATTATTGAGTTGGCCAGCATTAGGTAACTTTTCAAGTAATGCACTCATGCCTCCCATTCCAACCATTTGTTGTAATTGATCCTTTAAGTCATAAAGATCGAACTTCTTACCTTTTTTTAATTTATTAACCAGACGTTCGGATTGCTTGCGATCAACTTTAGCTTCTAATTCTTCAACTAGTGAAAGAACATCACCCATGCCTAAAATACGTGAAGCCATTCTTTCGGGATGAAATAATTCTATATCATCTATTTTTTCTCCTACACCTAAATAAAATATTGGTTTACCCGTAACTTGAGAAACAGAGAGTGCTACTCCACCCCGAGCATCACCATCGGTTTTAGTTAAGATAATTCCTGTAATATCGAGTTTTTCTGAAAATGCCTTTGCTGGATTAATTGCATCTTGACCTGCCATGCTATCAACCACAAAAAATGTCTCACTTGGATTTGCTTCTTGATATACCTCAGACATCTCATCCATCATACTGTCATCAACATGCATTCTTCCGGCTGTGTCTATAATAATTATATCTGATTGAGAGCGTTGACTTTGATTTAACGCATTGGCTACTATTTGTTTTGGATCTTGTGATTCTTTACTACTGAAAAAATCAGCGCCAATTTCATCGGCCAATCTATTTAATTGCAAAATAGCTGCTGGCCTATGAACATCAACACTCACAAGCATTACTCGCTTCTTTTTAATATCTATTAATCGTTTTGCTAACTTTGCAGCAGTGGTTGTCTTGCCGGAACCTTGAAGCCCAACCATCATAATTACAATTGGGGATGGTCTTTTTAAATTTAACTCAACGGTCTTATTACCAAATAGGTCAATCAATTTGAGATGAATTATTTTAGTTAACGCTTGACCTGGAGTTAAGCTTTTTTCAATTTTACTTCCAATTACTTCTTCTTTAATTTCCTCTATAAAATTTTTAACTACAGATAGCGCTACATCAGCTTCTAAAAGAGCTAAACGAATTTCACGTAGAGTATCTTTTATGTTGCTATCACTCAGGCGCCCCTTTCCTTGTAGATTTCGCGTGATTGAGCTTAGGCGTTCTGTAAGATTAGCAAACATAGGTATTTTCCAAATAAAATTTAAAATTATATTGCAGAAATTTTACATCAAAAAGATATTTATTGTTTTATTTGTTGAGAATGATTCTCATTTAGTTTACTCTTCAATTAAAAATATGATTACCAGATTTAAAATATCTGGCATTATTAACTTATGAGTGGTCTAAACAGTTATATGGTAATTTTATCAACATATCTAATTTCGTCTATTACATACATTTCATGTCAATGGCCTTCATCAGATAAATATAAAAAATTATTGTTCGTTATAGCTTCATTTTTTGGAGTTATTGGGCTTTCTGTTCATTTAAACACTCTTATCAGTGATATTACTCGACTTGATGGTCTTTCATTAACCTTAACTAATACTATTTCACTTATAGGTTTTCAGTTAGCATTAATAGCAATTATTGCTTCATTTAATAAATCTTTAAGAGGTTTTGCTGGTGGTATCTTATTCATAGCTGTCTGCTCAGCGTTAATTTCAATATGGGGTCTCAATCAATGGGGAGAAACTCCAGGTGAAATAAAGGCACTAAGCTGGCAAATGAAGGGGCATGTATTGAGCTCTTTGTTTGCCTATGGATTACTTTGTGCTGGAGCAATAATCTCAGTATTCGCTTTAATTCAGGACAAGCGCTTACGTTATGGAAAAATATCTCCAATTAATTCATTATTTGCTCCATTAGAAACAACTGAAAATCTTTTATTTGGCATCGCATCATTCGGATTTTCAATTTTATTTCTTGCTCTCTTTTCCGGCGTTATTCTAATAGAAGATATATCCTCCCAACAAATACCCATTACAATTTTCTCTTTTACTGCCCTAGTAATGTTTGGCGTATTAATTTACGGTAGAAAATTTTATGGTTGGCGTGGACGCTTAGCAATTTATCTTTATCTATCAGCATTTTTAATGCTTGCTATTTCCTATTTTGGCACGCGATTTATGCTGGAATACATATTAGGTCAGAGCTGGGGTTAGTTGAAAGTTATCTTGACAGAGCATCCCTATCCTGATGAAGTATGCGAATATCAATATAAAAAGGTCCTCATTAATTGAGCGATGACTTTTCAGTTGCTTCACTAGTAAGCATATTAATTATACTACTTATTTTTTCAGCTTTCTTCGCAGGAACTGAGACAGCGCTTATGCGATTAAATCGCTATAAGCTGAAACATCAAGTACGTGCCGGTAACCGAGCTGCAAAAATAATTGATAACCTACTAAAAAAACCAGATATGCTGATTGGCTTAATATTACTTGGTAATAATTTGGTCAATTTCACCGCTGTTGCCTTGGTAACTATGATTGCCTTAAAAATGGGTGGAGAATCATCAGTTGCAATTGCCACATTGATCTTAACAGTTTTTGTATTAATTTTTTGCGATGCCGCGCCAAAGACACTAGCAGCATTATACCCAGAAAGGTTGGCTTTTCCTTCTGCCTTTATATATTACCCACTAATGATAATATCATATCCAGTTGTCAGGCTTATTAGCGCCCTATCTAATGGATTATTATGGATAATAGGAGTTAGGACTGATGATGCAAAGGAAAGCTCAATCAACAATGATGAACTAAGAACCATAGTTCATGAAGCAGGCACGCTTATCACGAGAAATTATCGAAGTATGCTTTTAAATATACTTGATCTAGAAAAAGTCACTGTTGATGATGTAATGGTTCCTCATACAGAAGTTCTCGGTATAGATATTCAAGATGATATAAGTGAAATAAGAGAGGTCATCATTAATAGCGAACATACCTTACTCCCCGTATTTAGAGAAAATATTAATCAAGTTTTTGGTATTATTCATCTTCGCAAATTGGCAAACCTTTCAGGTAAAAACCTATTCCAAAAAAAAGATATTGAGAAATTATCTTTTGAGCCTTATTTCATCCAAGAGGGAGTATCTCTCAATACACAATTAATAGAATTTAGAAGAAGTAAGCAACGCTTTGCATTGGTTGTTGACGAATATGGAGATATTCAAGGAATTGTAACGATGGCTGATATACTCGAAGAGATTGTTGGTGAATTTACCACTGACCCAACAAATAAAAATGAAGAATTTAGAAAAGAAAGTGATAACTGCTTTCTAGTAAATGGTAACGCTAATATTCGTGATTTAAATAAAGCGCTTAACTGGAAAATTCCTTCAAGCAACGCAAAAACAATAAATGGTCTGATTCTGGAGCATCTTGGAGATATTCCAGAACCAAAAACTCGAATTAATATTAGCGACTACTCCCTTGAAGTTATTGCAGGCAACGAAAATTTTATTCATAGTGTTCGCATAAAAAAGTATAGAAATTAATATATTTTTTTTAAAATAATATATTAATAGCATCTGTTAAATTTTCGACTGGCACTAGTTCCATATTATTTATTTTCTTTTTAGGAAGATTTGCCTTAGGGATAACAGCAATCTCAAAACCTTGCTTAGCGGCCTCAATAAGTCTCTCTGTTCCATACTTGACTGGCCTTACTTCGCCAGCCAACCCTATCTCTCCAAAACTAATAAGTCGCTTTTTGCTAGCGATCTCTTTGTAACTAGAGACGATTGCAAGTATTGCTGGAAGATCAGCAGCAATCCCATCTAATCTTAAGCCTCCAACCACATTTATAAATATGTCAAATTGTGCCAATGAAATTTCAGTATACTTCTGTAACACAGCAGTTAGCAGAGGTAATCTAGTTTGATCTATTCCTTGTGCCAACCTTTTTGTATGATTTGCTTGAGTCTCTGATACCAATGCTTGAATCTCAAATAAAAGTGGCCTGCTCCCCTCCCAAGCGACAGAAACTAAACTACCTGGCCTATCAATATAATCTCCAGATAAAAAAATAGCCGAGGGATTTTTAACCTCGCGAAACCCAATTTCAGTCATCGCAAAAACACCCATTTCACTGCTAGCACCAAATCTATTTTTTACTGCCCTAATAATGGTATATCTACTCGCTAAATCATTTTCAAAATAAAGTACCGTATCAACCATATGCTCAACAATTCTAGGTCCAGCAATTACCCCTTCTTTTGTTACATGGCCAATAAGCAATATAGAAATTTCATTTTGTTTAGCAAATTGAACTAATTCACCAACACACTCTCTTAGCTGAGAAACAGAACCTGGAGATGAATTAACTTCATTGCTTATCATAGTTTGAATCGAGTCGATAATAATGACTCTTGCTTGTGATTTTTTTGCAAGTTCAAATACCTGCTCCAAAGATGTCGTAGACAAAATAAGCATTTCAGATTGACTGGTCCCTATACGACTTGACCTTTGCGCGACTTGATTGATAGATTCTTCACCAGTTACATAGCAAGGAAATAGTTCAATAGGTAATTTTGTAGCTATTTGCTGAAGAAGTGTAGATTTACCAACACCAGGATCTCCACCCAAAAGAACAACAGAGCCAGGAACCAAGCCACCACCCAATACCCTATTAAACTCAGTAAATCCAGTATCATAGCGAGTAATTAATTCCTCATTAATTTCATTAAGTTTTTTTGCTTCAATTGTGTTCCGAGAGAATGTTTTTTGTTTTTTTGTAACAACAGTTTGTCCTAAACTATTCCAAGCATCACAATCTGGGCATTGACCCTGCCATTTCCCACTATAGGCTCCACATTCAGAGCACAAATATGCTTTCTTTTCATTTTTCATACAATCCATATTCCCAATAAAATAAAGATTTAGCGAACCTTTCGTTGCACTCTCTCTGAAACACCAGTCACTAAAGCATAAGTGGTTAAATTTGAATAATTTGCCACTTTCTCCACAGGTAATTGCTCACCCCAAAGGACTACCTCATCCCCAATTGAATCTTTTGTATTTGGACCTAGATCAATTGAAATTAAATCCATCGAAACCAAACCCACTAAAGGAACCTCTCTACCGTTGATAAATACCATTGTTCCAGAAATTAATGATTTTGAATAACCGTCGCCATAACCAACAGACACAACACCGATATTAGTATCATTTTTTGATTGCCAGGAGCTATTGTAACCAACACTTTCACCTTTATTGATTGACCTAACAGCTATCAACTTAGATACAAATTGCATCACTGGCTTCAAATTTAATTGTTTTGCACTTTTATTAATAATTGGAGATACCCCATAAAGAGCTAGGCCAGGTCTAACCCATACATCTCCTTTGTTATTCCACTTATGACTCTTAATTAATTCCTTACAGTTAAAAATTGTTGCTGAATTCGCAAAACTAATGTCGCCAGAAAAACCATCCGTTAAATCCCTAAAAATTTTAAGTTGAATTGTGTTTTTTAGACTTTTCTTATCTTCAGCATCAGATAGGTGAGTCATTAAACTAATTTTTTTTACACAACTGATAGTTTCAAGCTTTGAAATAGCATCAAAAGCATGGGTAACTTTAATTCCCAAACGATTCATACCGGTATCAATTTTCAACCAACAAGCAATGGAATCAAAATTACTAGACTGACTCTTTAACTGCTCAATTTGATTCAAATTATGTATAACAATATCGCAATTAAAGTAAACAGCCTCTCTCAGTTCCTCTACAGTCGCAAAACCACCTAGAAGAGTAATCGGTTTTTTAACACCAAGATCTCTCAATATTTTCGCTTCAGAGAGTCGTGCAACTGCATAACCATCTGCTTTCGTTAAAATTTTGATTGCCTCAACAATTCCATGACCATAAGCATTACCCTTTACGGCACACATAATCTTAGCATCATCACCAGAAGCGTCTTTAATTTGATCGAAGTTATGTTTTAATGCGAGCCTACTTATATAAGCATCTGGGCATGAGGTCACTGAAGAGTCTCGTTAGTAAACTCATTATCACGAGTCCAATTTTCAAATTTAGTATATCTACCCACAAAGGTCAGAGGAAATTCACCTATAGGTCCATTTCGTTGCTTAGCAATGGAGATATCCGCCGTTCCTTTCCTTGGAGTATCAGGATTGTATACTTCATCACGATAAATAAAGACAATAATATCAGCATCTTGCTCAATAGCTCCAGACTCGCGTAAATCAGACATTATTGGTCGTTTATCAGTTCGTGATTCCACACTTCGATTCAATTGTGAAAGCGCAATTATTGGCACTTCAAGCTCCTTTGCTAGGGCTTTTAAGGATCGGGTAATTTCTGATATTTCTGTAGCTCGATTTTCAGTTCTACCATGGATCTGCATTAACTGAAGATAATCCAATACAATTAGATCTAAGCCATCTTTTTCACGTTTCAAGCGTCTAGCCCTAGCTCTTACTTCAGTTGGCGATAAGGCTGGCGTATCATCGATATAAATTGGTGCATCTGACATAATTTGAACAGCTGAGTTTATTCTAGAATGATCTTCGTCTCCAAACTTACCGGTTCTCAACTTTGTTTGGTCAACTCTGCCAAGAGATGAGATCATTCTAAAAGCTAATTGCTCTGTTGGCATCTCCATGGAAAATATTGCAGTTGTCTTTCTTGAGCCTATGGCTGCATTTTCAGCAATATTTACGGCTAGAGTCGTTTTTCCCATTGATGGACGTCCAGCAATTATAACTAGATCTCCTGCTTGTAGGCCTGTTGTTAACTTATCAAATTCTTTAAAACCAGTAGAAATTCCTGAAATATCACCATCTGAATTAAGTAAAAAATCAATACGATCCAATGTTTTAGGTAAAATATCACTTATTGGTTGGAAACCTGATTTTCCTCGATTTCCTTTTTCAGCTATTTCAAAAACGAGTCTTTCTGCATCATCAACCAGTTCTGAAGTAGTTCGCCCATCATTCAAATAAGCATTACCACTGATTTGATTACCAGCACTTATAAGCGATCTAAGCACCGAACGTTCTCTAAGAATTTTTGCATAAGAAAATGCATTTGCCGCACTTGGTGTTTCATTCGCTAGAGTAGCAATATATTCTAATCCACCAGCCGCATCTAATTGGCCTTGATTATCTAAATATTCTGACAATGTAACGACGTCACAAGGCTCAGAGTTTTCGATAAGCGCTTTTACTCCAGAAAAAATTATTTGATGATCTTTACGATAAAAATCAGAATCAATAACTATATCAGCGATTTTATCCCATGCTGTATTATCCAGCATAATTCCACCTAAGAGAGATTGCTCAGCCTCAATAGAATTGGGCGGGATCTTAAGTGACATTTCTGACACGTTACCAACTTCATCGTCAGAAGACTGAGTCATTATTTAACCTTATTTTTCTTTATTCCTCTGGAACTACATTAACTTTCACTAAAATATCTAAGTCTGCATGTAGATGTAATGCTATTTCAGACTCACCAATTTCATGTATAGGACCATCTGCCATTCTAATCTCACTTCTTTCGATACTAACACCAACTTTATCAAAGGCTTCAGCAATATCAACAGGGCCAACAGATCCAAATAATTTTCCTTCACTTCCAACATTAGCAGGAATTATTAATTGCATACCTTCAATCAATTTGCCACGAGATTTAGCGGCTGCCAATTCTTCTGATGCTCTTTTCTCAAGCTCAGAGCGCTTAGCTTCCAAGTCTTTAATATTAGCTGCTGTTGCTAATGCAGCCTTTCCAGATGGAATCAAATAATTACGACCATAGCCCGACTTTACTGAAACTAGGTCACCAATCATTCCCAAATTCTCTACTTTATCCAATAAAATTACATTCATCTCTTTATCCTAAG
>TARA_B110000467_G_C18339632_1_pt1 | contig 27271 bp, 17 predicted proteins | sample TARA_B110000467 | Tara Oceans TARA_B110000467 (sample SAMEA4398341) | marine metagenome | biome: Polar Biome; feature: [MES] marine water layer (ENVO:01000295) within the mesopelagic zone...; material: water (ENVO:00002006), including particulate matter (ENVO:01000060) such as...... | reverse complement strand
GTTACCCTGGAATTTTAAAACATAGGTGTAGTTCGCTAGACGCTCACTTTACAGCAGCAAGCCTAAGTAACTGTATTTAAATAAAAATAAAACCAATCGGTAATTAAACTGATTATCAGTACAAGAAAAGACATCGTAAAAAGTGTACACCTTAGCTTATATATTAAAAGTTAAGGTGTACAACATAGAGCTACTGTACACCTAACGCTTTATATACAGCATCAACAGGATCGCTGTAAAAACTTACCTGGAACTTTGTAAAAGTTTCTGCCGGAACAGTTGGTATATCAGTTGCTGATGCCATAGGTAACAATACTTTAGTAGCACCGGCTTCTAAGGCGATTTGCATGCTAGAAGCCAAGTCCTGTACAGGATTAACAACACCACCTAACGTGATACTGCCAAGCACAACCATTGACTCTTGCATTGGCTTATTAAGCAATAGTGAACAACTAGCAACTAATGAAGCTAAACTCGCTGAATGGCTGTTGCCAGAGGTTTGTAGATCAACAAAATGCAAGTGAAATTCATGCTCTGAAAACCTTGAATTAGCAGCAATTCTATTGAGGTTTCCTTTAAAATACTCAAAGCCAACTCTCACTTGATCTTTCGCCATAGTGTCTGGACCTAAGCCAGAAGTCGAGTGTTTACCCGTACCAGGCGTCATTTGAGTTTCTAAGCGGTAAACGCCTAATTTTCCTGTTGTACCTTCACTAACAAAGTGAACAACACCTGCATTGGGAATACCAGCGGGGATCAGATGAGAACCACCTTGCTCAGGAACATTTACAAAGAACTCTTCTAACGTTTCGTTATCAATATAACTAAAATTAACATCGAAAAATTCCATACCACCTATTTTCTTAAGTTGCTCTTTAACACGTCTACGTACTTCAAGCGCATAAATTAAACAGGTTTTAACTTCATCTTTTGTATAGTCACCATGAGGTACTAATAACTTGAGTAAGCCTGACGTTGTTCGACGAACACCAATGACATCACGTTGGTTTAAATTATTACCTAGCTTAAAGAATTTATCGATTGAATCAGAGAACGTTGTTTTGCGCATTTCACGCATATACTCTGCTAAATAGTCAGTGATCAATCCAAAGCGATCTGTGAAAAATTCAGGTCGCATTTTCGGTATTTCCCAACCGGGAATATAGCCATGAAAACGGTCAAAGAATGCTGAGTCGATCATTTCATCTGGGAAAGGCGCTAACAAGTGACTCGTTTTCACTAACGTTTCGACACTATGGTCAATATTACCTACAAACACCATTGAGGCTTTAGCTTCAATTGAATCTCGCCCACGAGAAAAAGAGCCTGATGCCATATAGTCTTTCATGATTTGCACACCGTCTTTATCTTTAAAGCGGATTCCTGCAACTTCATCAAAGGCTACAACGTCCCACATTCCCACTAAACCAATTTGGCGTGAAGACATGTTATAAAAAAGGTTAGCTACCGTAGTTTGGCCACCGGAGACCAATAATGAATTAGGTGAACATTCTTTATAAACATGAGACTTACCCGTGCCACGAGGGCCAAGTTCACAAACGTTATAATTATTCTCTACAAACGGGATCATGCGAGCAACAAGGTGCCATTTAGCTCGCTGGTCTAAATTGGCAGGCTCCATACCAATAGAACGAAGTAAAACATCCATCCATTGATCAAGTGTGAATTTTCTACGTGCATCATATACTTCATCCATATTCATTGATGGCATTTGAATAGGCTTCAAATTAAATACACTAAATGGAGAGGTTTTCTGACCTTCTTCGTAAAAATAACTCAGCGTTATAATGCACCAAATACCACCCGTTAATAGCTTTTCATTTTCTTTTACTATTTTATTGGGGACTACTGCATCCTTGATACCTAAGTTTGAAAGATTGGCTTCATAAATATCTTTCTTTTGATTAAGTTTTACCGAAACTTTATCAATAACCTTATAAGTACCTTTTTCACGAATTAAAGACTTCGCCTTTTCAGCTTCATCTGGGCGAACATAGTTCTCCGTTAGAATCTTCTTAACGTTTTTCATGCCTTCATTAATCAGGTCATCGTCAGCAGAAGAACAATACATACCAAGTAAATATTCCAATACGTAAACAGGAACATTAGCACCTTCTTTTAGCTGCTTTGTTAAATCTTTGCGTACTACACGGCCTTTAAATTCCGATGTCATTAATTCGTCTAGGTCTGTACCACGAATATCGGATATTTCTTCTTTCAATCCATTTTCTTGTTCAAAATTCATTAATACTTTCCCTTAGAAAAAATCATCTTCAAATGCCAAATCAATCATTACCGTATGTACTGCTTTAGATTTACTTTCAGCATCTTGCATGATTAATTTGTAACTTATAGTGCGATCAAAACCACTGCCTTCAAGCTTAATTTGCACTTTTCGTTTGCGTTCATCCATCTTATCAGAGGACGAATCAAACAACTCAGTTTGTCTTGAGCTCACGACTTTACCCTCTGGATCTTCAATCCAAATATCGAGTTCTCTTGCTTTAAAGTTGTCACCTATAGGGTCTGTTTGTAAGAACTGAATCCTATCAATATTAGCAACAATTTTTATTGGGCTATCTAGTGGCACTACACTAACTTTTTGCTTAATCTGCTTTTGCTTAACCGTTGAGTGAATAGCTCTTAAATGCATAACAGGAACACAAACTTCCTGAGGCATGATCCCTCCATGAATAAACTTAGCCCCACCAACAAAGTGAAATCTATTGCTACCACGAGGTACAATAAACTCAGCATCAGAATCAGGTGAAACATTACCCGTATCAGACATTTTCCCTAACCAATAATCATTACCAGTAGGTAGGTTTTCACCAATTAAATAACGTTTCTTAGAAAGCTTAGTTCCCGCAGGCTTTGCTTTTAACGACGTTCTATCAGACTCAGTGACATCACTTTGATTAAACAAGAAACCATGGTCAGCAGTTAGAATGACTCGCCCACCTTTAAGCTTGTCAAAAATACGAATAATAAGCTTATCAATTTCTTCAATAGCATCTCGTGCAGCTAAAAACGCTTCATTCTCTGTACCGCCATCGTCACCAATAGCATCAATTTTATTGTGATAAATATAAATAGCTGACGAATCTTGAGCTAAGTCTCTATATTGCTGATTAGTCCATTTCATCACTTCATCATAAGTACAGGCAATTCCGCCATGTTTTTGCAAAACTTTATGACGGTTTTCAGTACCGTGAGCAGAAACTCCATCTAGTTTGTATTCAACATTTTTATTGAGGTGAGCTGTCAGTTCCTTATGTGGAAGTAATGAAGCCATACCCAATTGCGTATAGGATGGCACAACACCTAGTTGTGATTTCAGTTCTGATTTATAGCGATTGCGGTTATTTATCGAATCGTGTATCTCTTTTGCACACTCATAACGAAAGGCATCAGAAATAATAACGAATACACGTTTAACACTTGGTTGTTGCAGTACAGATCTAACCTCACGGTTATAAAAATCATATTGGTTATTAACAAAAGGAAGCTTCCAGTTAGTTAATAACGACTCTTTATCAACTAACTTGCCCCAAGCAATCGCAAGGTCATGTAAATACCAATCTACATACAAGCTTTCAATATCATCAACCAAGCCCGTTAGTTTTAAAATGTCTGAACCATTCTGAGAGGCTTTAAGTGAGTTTTCAGAAAACAATCGATACGATGTATCAAACTGATGAATATCTTCTTCATATGCTTTGTATAAGCTACTTGCAGTATCAAGTTTCTTTGTGCCTTGCATATCAAAGCCATCAATATATTTTTCTTTCAGCTCATAGAACTGTTTTGCTGCTTTTAACGCTTTATGAATGGCTGCATACTTTTGATTATGTGGGGCATAGTGATGACTACACCAATGGCTTCTTAATCGAATTGAAACCCAGTCTGAAATATCATTAGAGTTAAAGGCTGGCAAATCAGTCGCAAGTAATTTAAGTAATGCTTCCTCTGCCTCTACGAACGTTTCAACATGCAGCAAGTTACTTGGCTGTTTAAATTCAGCCAGTTTCGCTTTTAACTCTAATTCTTGTGCTACATGGTTCGCTATTTCATTATATGACTGAGAAAGAGTTCTACTCTCTCGCCAAGCCGCTACAAAACTGACTACTGTCGCTCGTTTTACTGCGGTATTACCTATTAGGCTATTTATTGACTTAGGTAACTTGTCAATTCTGTCGCCTTCAATCGTCATAGGTAAAACATGTGCAGATAAACTCAATGCAAATTGAGTATCACTTAAGACAACGCTAGAGGTCTGTAACCCATGGTAACAATCAGTGATCAATAACTTAGTAATCAATCCACTAATTGACGGCTCTGTTTCCCCATCTAACCACAGACCAAGTTCAATATAACCAAACTCTTTAATCGCATGCTGCCAAAATACGATTGATAAATCGTATTTTGAAATCTCATCCATTAATTCATCAGCTTTGTTAGGATTTTCACTGTATAGAGCAATAAATTGATGCAATATAGAATTAAAACTAACCGATTCAACCTTTGCTAATGCAGCTATCATTGCTAATTCTAAAGTTTGCTTATCTGCACCTTCAGGTAACAATTTTTTAAGTTTGCTATAACGTTGGCGATTACCAAAAAACTTCTTATATCGACTTATATCTTGGCGAAATTCCATACGCATACCTAGCTCATTTAAAATCATCGAGCTAGAGTCAGCATAAAATTGCTGAGCGTATAAACGAATATCATAAAGCCAATCACGAGTCGGCTCATTTACCGTTTTATTGCTATACAGTAAAAAGTAACTCTCTGGCTCTACCAACTCAATTCGCTGCTTCACTTCAAAGTGTGACTGGTAATCAAGTTCAATGACTTCAATATTTGATGTTGCCAACTCACTTTTAATTTCAGGTAGTTGCTCTTGAAATTCAATATCTTCATCCAGCCAAAGTACTAGGCGACATTTATCAAACTTTGCTAAGATGCCTTGTTTTATTTGTTCTAAATTCATGATTCAATCAGACCTTCATCCAGCAACTTTTTAACCTTATTTTCTACAGGCTTATTTAGCCCGATGAAAAAAGTTAAATCGAATTTGGCTCGACTTAACATTATATAAACAGTATTAGACTCTGTATTAGTTGTTAATGGGGCTAAAACTACAGGAAATTCTCTACCCGCTATATCCCAAACACTTACGAAAAGAACTTTGCAATTTGGTGATAAGTTATTATCAACCTCATAAGAAATCCCACCTTTGTCTAGAATACCGCTTAACTTTTCTAAGCTAGGCTTGTTTTCATAAAAAACTACTAGAGGGAATGGCTCAGAGAATGCCGAGTTTATGAAATTAATCCTATGCTTTATTAATTCCAAATAACTATTCTCATCAGAAATAAACTCTATTTTCGGCTTGTTAAATCCTACTTGATCATCAAAATAATCAGATTTAATGTCTTCTATTTCTCTGTCGAGAATAAGCTGTCGATAGTTATAGCTTACACTGCCTAACTCAAAGGTTTGTCTAAAGTTGTGCCTCAAATTATAAATATTGATTTCATCATCACTCTCAAATGGCTTTGAGATTAGCAAGTTGTGCCATAAGCCTAGTCCTTTGTCATTTTCAGTCTGGGATTCATCACCGGCTAAAATGGTATTAGTAGAACAAAGCCTAATCAGTTCGATATGTAAACGAGGTACATCTTGGGCTTCATCAATAATCACAGTGTGATAATTATCCTTTTTAGAAAAAAGCTTATTGAAGTATCTCGTCAAAATGACCGACTCTATGCCTTCTAGAGTCAATGATGTTTCTTGGATAAATGTTTCAGACAACTCTTTAAAATAAGAATCAAGTATACTTTTTTGCTTCGTTACATCTTCTTCCAATCTAGCTCTTAACTTCGAAATAGCTTCCATCTCAGATTTTCGATAGCTATTTACTTGATCATTAATCTTAGTTTCTTCTGCTAGCGACAACTCATCTGTGTTTGTATTGAACCCAATAGACTCAATTAACTTATTTTTAAGAGATCTTTTCTTTTTATTTAGAAAAACCTGAACCAACTTCTCTTTTTTCTCAGCAACTTCACTTCTAAGTTTCTTATTCCTTTGGGTTAATTCTTTATCATTCGACGTTTTCTTTTTCCTAATTGAATCAGCCTTATCTAAAAATTTTTCTGTCGCTCTTGTGAAAATAGAACTATTCCCAGCTAGAGATAATAAGTTAATTACTTGTTCTTCGTCTTTTTCATAAGCAAACGATAATAATTTGGGTATATCAAACACCGTACAGAAAAGTTCATAAGTTTCGTTTGCCAAATGATTAAGCTCTTTTACTCTATTCTCCGTAACAGTAAACTTTTCACCATAAAGACTCTCAATTAAACTTTCAGATGAGCTAATCGATATGTCATCAATATCAATAGTCTTTAAAAGTTCTTCAAACCTTGGAACAACTTTAGAGTGTTTTACTACAACTTTTATTTCTTCAGAGGCTATATTTTCTTGAAGTTGAAGTAATTTTATTTTTTGCAGAACAGTTGTTGATTTACCCGTCCCCGCTGGGCCATCAATTATGTAGTTCCCTTGACCATAAATAGCTTTCCCTTGTGCGCCAGTTGGAATTATCTCTTTCATTTTCATGAAATTTTTAGCATCTATTTTGATAACTTCATCATTAGCTAAGGTAATACCATTGATTTCAGATAGCGCACTTTTAAAATATGCCTTACCCGAATCAGACATATACTTTACATCTTTTAAGTCATCCTCTTGCGGAGTAAAACTTCCTATAATGTTTGCACGCCCTAAAGCGGGGCTTTCTTGTCCTAGCTCGAAACCAAGAAACGCTTTCGCTCTAATATCTGCCCAAGAGAAGAGCCTGTAAAAACCATTGTCATTTTTACCGGTATTAGGGATACCATTCTCGTAAAAGTGAGACTTAGTAAGATATATGCTAGTCGAATCAAACTTTATCTTATGAAATACAGGCGTCTCTTGCCTTTTTGAATATGTATCGTAATCCGTTATTAATTCTTGTTTCACAGCTTAACCTCAACGATCTCTCCTTGCCAAAGTACCAGGCGAAATTTATCAAATTTGGAGAGTATTCCTTGCTTAATTTGTTCTAGATTCATTATCAATATTACGTCTAAGTGTTTTCGTTAATAGAATCGCTATTTATAAAATCCATATGCAATAACTGAGTCTTAAACTCATCATCACCAATGACTATTTGCCATCTTTCTTCCATAAATGCTAATAACTGAAGGCCTCGGCTCAAAACAGTTTCTGGCAACCATTCAGGCTCTTGAGATATTTCATTTTCAGAAGCGGAACCATTATAAAAGCCTACGCCGTTGCCGTTGTTCTTTTTCAAATCAAAACTATCATTTTGAAGGCTTGAATTTTTCGCTCGACTAAGCGGTACTAAATTACCTATAGAGTGCGCTACAAATTGAGTCTGCTCTTTATCTAGGCTGCCAAATCGTGATAGCCAATACTCATCTTTTGGCGTTTGCGGAAATACATGCTCAACAGTTACGTTATCTTTTTTACTCGCGGTTAGTTTTTCCCATGACAGTTTATTTGAAGACTGTTTTCCTCTTGAGCGCAACCATTGTTCATGCTCGTACAAGAAGTACCTTAAACCTTCCCATTTGAAAAAGCCGCCTAGCCCTAATTCATACTTCTCAGCTATATGTGAATAGAATCGTTGTGGATCGTAATATTGTTCAATCCAACCTTTGGTTTTATCTACAATAGAGTCAATGTTGGTTGCTCCAACGAGTAACTCTCTTGCCATAAAGAAAAACTCAGTATCTTTTGTGTTTGAACGACGCTGACTTAAAGTGAAAATTGAAAAGTTATATCGTTCAGCAGAAGTAATAAGTTTATTAATTTGCTCTGTCGTTTGTTCAGAAACATAAGCTGCAAGTAATAACGGCTTAAACGCCCTAAAGCTCAATCGATGCAATCTATCAAGTAACTGTTTATTAGTGTCGTCAGTATATTCAGGTAAAGGAAAATACGGATTGTGCATATAGAACCAAGGACGAATAGACTGCTGAAGGCTAGTAACATACTTATCAACCTCTTCAACTGTGATTATGTCCTCTGGCTTTTTAGGATGCGTAACATTTCTTGCCGTGAACTTTTCATCCAATAAAAACTTAATATAATCATCACCTTTACGGCGTGTATATTTAAAATACATCGTCCAATGATTACGCAAAAATAGGTGTTCACTTAACGGGGCATCGGGGTTTTTCCCAAGATACTCATAAATGGTTTTCCACGCATTATTAATCTTTGCTCTTAGTACCGCATGACCTTCGTGCTCTTTGAATAAAGTTGATAGATATATAAGACGGTTTTTCAGTAGCTCTAAACTCGTTAAAGGCTTACCACGGTTATTCATCGTTTCGAAAGTAACAAAAACATCAATTTCGTCATCTATTTCATATAAATTGAATTTGAATTTTTGTGTAAGCTTTTTATAAATTAACGCGATTTCATCGGTGCTTAACTCTTTAAGCTTACCTTTAAAAAATGCTTTAGCTTTTGATAAATTTTGCGTGTACAGCGTTTCTTGGTATTGGTTACTATGAGAATGAACACCAAACACTTTAGTCTTTAAATACTCATCACTCGGGTTATCTTTTTCGTAGCCAAAAATAAAGCTTTCTCTTAGTCCATCATCCGCTCTATTTAAAATATATTGCTTTCTGATCGTATCTAAAGATTGATAGTTAAGCTGAGTGTCGTTATCTACCGTTTCTAAAATAGCCTGCATCAGCAGCATTGATGTTGTTAATCGCTGTTGACCATCAACAACATAGAACGGTTTAAAGCCTACGCCTTCAATGATCCATTCATCATTGTCCCACCTTTGCCATAGCTCTTTAGGTACAGGCTCTAAAGTGATAACTCCAGTATAGTGAACACGTTCAACATTAAGGTGTAGAATATCTTCCCAAAAGTCATTGTATTGATGCTCTAGCCAAGCATAGCCACGTTGATAGTCCGGTATACGCAATAGTCGTTTTTCAAAAATATCGCTTAAACTTTGTAATTTCATATTTTTATTCCTTTAACTTCTAGCTCACTAGCTATATTTCCTTTGATCTGCTGATAAAACGGCGCTAATGGCACCATCGCCCCTTTGTCATAATATTCAAAAGTTGCTGCATGAACTTTTCTGCCATCCAAATCTTGGTGCCATTTTGATTTAGCTGTCACCCAAACCTTAATATCAATCTCTTCGAACTGATCTGCGGTTATATCGACAATAAAATCTTTGCTTTGTAACCAGGCGTGCGATGGTAAATTTTCTTTGTCTTTAAATTGACCTGCTACATAATCAAACTCGATACCTAAAAAATCATTCAAACATTGCCCTAGAATTGCAGAGGCTTGCCCACAAGCTCCTCTAGGAAAGTTTTGAAGCCCGATATCCCTTTTCATTTTTGGGTAATATTCTATCGCTTTACGAGTAACCTCTGCCACGATCCTAATACGGTTTTGAAGAACATCAGGCTTTTCGTCAACAGATTCAACTTTTCGGTGACTAAACTTTAATAGCTGCCTATTTTTCTTCTCTAATTTGATACGCACATCATCCCACTCTAACAAAAGTGGCACTCGATTAAGCCTTTCTTGTTTATCGTTTTTATTTGACTTGTAATGTGAGGCAGACAGTCCGACAACATCACCACCGTTGTGGTTAGAATAATCACTAATACATTTTTCAATTGTACTTCGTGATAGTTGAACAGACTCTTCAATTAACTTGCGGCTTTTAGCATGTATGTGGCTTAGAACCTCTATGTACTTTTTAAAAACCGAAATCAACTCCACTTTATCGGGCATTTCCGATAAGTATTTTTGATTGAACGAATCGCTATATTGCAGCTCACTTTTTAACGAATAAACTTTTGTAGTATCTACTCTTTGATTATTTATCCACATACCGCCTTGAGTTACCGTATGCACAGCTAATCCTTGATGTTGAACATGATTGCGCAATTTTTCACAAAATCGATATTCAAAGTGCTGATCAAACTCTTCATTAAACAAATGATTAATTTGATCTTTTAAAGTAATACTTTGGGGAAGGCAGGTTTTTATATGTTTCTTTGCATGGTCTACGTAAAGACGACAAGATGTAAGAAAGTTAACAACACATCTGTTAATTTTGAGTCTAATATCAAAAAAGTCCGAATATTCTCTTTGGTCAAATAACGAATATTCAGCTGAGTTACTCAACACTTCTTTTTCAAGATCCAAGAAGTTCATCAGTAATAATTCATATTTTTCTTCTAATGAAAATGCAGCAGATAAGGTTTCTTTAGCGTCATATAACTCACAAAATGTTACATCATCAATATTAATCTCGACTCGTTTACCGATAATTTCTTGTGTGATGACAAACCTATCCGCTGCGCTCATCCTACTTCACAGCCTTTCCGTGGATAGCTTTTACGTCAGCTAGTAGGTTGCCGAATTTGCCGTAGTTTGCTTTTACACCGTCATCTAGGTCGAGGGTGATGCGTTTTTCGGCGAAGTGTTTTAATTGCTCATCGAAGGTGCGTAGTTCGGCTTGTTTTTTATCTAAGGTTTTTAACTCTTTTTCAATACGGCGAGCTTCTGTGCCGGTAGCCTGTACTTGTTGTTCTGACAGCAAGGTATACTGGGCATCGAATTTACCCATTAATGGCGTAACGTACTCAGTACGCATACGGGATAATGTACTTTCGTTATAACGGTGCAAATACACTAAACATTCAAAGGCTTTTTCTTTACCTGAGCTAAATAGCCAATAGATAGGACGTTTCTTATAGGTTTTACAATGGTCTTTAAAAAATTGCTTTGAAAAGTAACGACGCACAGTATCGTTAGCACTTTCACCTTTCACTGGTTTTAATGCATGTAAACACAAACTTTCAGCAACAAATTCTAGGTTTTCGTCTAAAGTTTCATTCCCCCAAACAGTTTTAACAAATTCTTTAAAACGAGTAGTTGCATCGTCATCAAATAACCATTCTTCTGAAGCTAATGGAATAATACCGTCATCATCGGCTGGGAACGTTTTAAATGCCTCCTCAGCTTCTAAGCTTTTAAACCCCTCGTTTCCCGAATAAGCATATACCAATCCCTCACGATCTAGTGAATAACGTCCCATCATGCATCCAACTGAAAAGCTGATAGAGTCAGCTACTGTTCCGCATAAAAGCATTGAAGACTTTTTATCATCATCCATTTCTTTGTTATAAACAAAATGTTTATTTGAGTACAAAGAAATTAACTCATCTTTGATATTATATTTAACGCTGTCACCTAAACAGAATGCATTACTAATATTGTTACATATATCAAGCTCTAACGATTTAAGTCTTTTAAAGGAGTTATCCGCTGTCTCTATAAAGCTTCTAAACGAAGTTGACATCAATTTATCTGAAAGCTCGATAATATAAGGGGTATTAAAACTTGTACTTGTTTCAATTCTTGATAAATCATTCTTCACAACTTCAATTGATTGCTTAACCAATTCAACGGTATTACCTACATCTAAAGAGTCTGGAAAAGGGAGTTTTTTAAAATCCCCTGCTTGGAAATGTAAGGTTGGATTAATTATGTTTGACCACTGTTCAACTAATGGAGTGTTGAATACACCTAAAGCAATAAATAGTTCATCTTCTGTATCAAAGTATGCACAAGGTCCTGCGGCATCAAGTATAAAACCATCAGGTAAATATCGCCCCGAAACTCTCCAGGTTACATCAGTCCATGTCATGCAAGACTTAAAATAATTTTCTTCACCTCTGTAGCAGCTATTTTCCCTGGCTTTAATTCGCATACCGTTGTTTTCCCAATCGACGATAGCACCGTTGTTTCCATACCATTTTTGGAATGGCCCACCCTTGTTATATGGAAACCACTTTGTTCCAATAGTCTGATGAGAAACCTCAAACCACTCCCTTACAAAAGCATCGTTATCTCCTGTTTGAACTCCATTTGAAGTTATACATAACTCACTATTACTTTTGCTATTTTTGAATGCCTCTAATTCACTCTTAGATATCCAATATGCTATTGGGCTTCCAGATATAGAATGAAAAATATTTTGATTTTTAGAATAATATTTTGAAGGTTGAGTGTTTTGAAAAACTAGCTGTTTGTCAGCTGATGCCTCCGCACTACTTAAGTCTATATACTGCCCAAGCAAATCTTCAACCTTAGTCTTTCTAGCAACAAATGCGGTAGCTTGTGCGATTTTTGAATTCATAGTTGGAAATGAGTTATATCCAATATGCACTAATGAATCAAAACTATAGGTTTCTAGCATATTTTTTCTAAACTTCTCAAAACTTCCCAAGAACATCCATGTCTGAAGGTTAATTTGAGCATTAAAACCAGCTTGTTTTAAAAATGTAAAACCTCTTTCAAAAAACATTGTGAATAAATCCATCTTCGCTAAAGGAAATTTTTTCTTCCCATAGTCTTTAATGTCTTTATTCATTCCTTTTATCCCCATATAAGGTGGGTTTGCTATGACAGAATCGTACAGTTGGCCGATAACAATAGCTTGATTAATAATCGGCATTAACTCGATTGACACATGTCTAGCAGCAGGATCTGAACCAACTAGCTTCTCATAAATCTCTTTTTTAAGCGCTGCTAACTTCTCTAATTTTTTACTTTCAACCTGAATTAAAGAACCAAGGGTCTTGACTTGTAAAAAGGATGACTTAAGGTATTGAAGTGTCTCAAAATATTCCTTGTAAACACCTTTAGGCTGAACAAACTCATCAGTGTTATCAAACAAACCACCAGTAGAACCTGTTTGTTGATTCCCTTCTAAATCCAGAGCTTTCCAAATTTTTGGAATATCAAGGTGCTCTGTTGATTGCAGTGAAAATACATTTAGTGCAACTTCGCCCTCTTCAACTCGCTGGAAGATGCGTCTATCATCTTCACGGGCTTTCATCATTAGCGCAAAGCCTGCGAGCTGTGCAGCTCGATCATCAATATCTAAACCGTAAATATTCTTGGTAAGTATTAACTCTGGTATTTCACGAAGTCGGTAGCCACGCTCAAGGTAGATTTCACGTAATACTTCATATACCTCAACCAAAATGTGGCCTGAACCACATGCAGGATCGAGCACTTTAATTTCTTCTGGGTCAATACTCGTTGGCGTAATTGCTTTTAGCTGTTCTATAACATCATCAGACTGCTCAGCAGGCTCAATGTAGTATTCCATTTTGCCTTTAAGATCTGAATCTGGATACGTAGCTAGCCACTGTCTGCCCAGTGAGTTTTGAACTAGGTATTTAACAATCCAGTTCGGAGTAAATAATTGCGTAGCTGCTGGAATATCTTCTGATTTAACGACTTTGCCAATAACAGCATCTTTATGCTCTGAGATATAAAACTGATATAACCAACCGATGACTTCAATATCATTCCAGTCTTCTTCTGGAATATCAGTAATTAAGCCTTTTAAAATTGAATCGGTTTTAGTCAGGTTATCAGGCAGTAATAATTCTGCGGCATCGTCAATCGAGTCAGCCGTTAATCCTTTAAAGACGAAAGGCATAATATTGGCTAATTGATGACACTGACCTAATAATAATTCACGATAAAGCTCTTCTTCTTTGTCACCGGCTAATTGCAATTCGATGATATGACTTTTATCTAACTTTAAGCCATCGGCAACGTCTGAAGCGTGGCTTAGTATCTCAGGTAAGCTATCAACACTTAATGGATGAGAAAGTACACGGAAACCATGGTCAAAATAACCATGAAGTTCCATATAGCGAATAGCCGCAAGACGGTTAAACCAGGTATAGGCCATTTCACGAATGAACATATCGTAGCCACGATCAGCGACTTTCTTTTCTAGCCGTTTGCGTTGCTCACCTTCTTGGCGAGTAAAGGCTCTGCCTTCGATAATGGCGACACTACCTTCAATTTGAACGGTTTCAATACGTGCTTCACCATTTTTACCTTCATAAATACCAAATTGGGCAGCACGTTTTTTTATTGCTTCAATAAACTGACTACGGGCTTTAGGTGCGTATGCTTTTAAGTTTTTAGTGTTCATAATTATTACCTTTATTTGTTCCTTTTCTCAGTCCTTGATTACTTAAAGCGTACTTTGTTATTACTGTTAACTAAGTCAGTTAATTTGGTTTTTAATGCTGACAAATAAGCATCGATATCCTGCTCAGTTTCGATGACTCCAGCGCTATTTACCTCTTGCATTAAGCTTGATGTATCAATAGAAACAATCTTTTTAGGTACAGGCTTTTGCACTGGTGGCTCTGCTACAACTGCTGGCTCAATTGGTTCCGGCTCATAAGGAACACCATTTGCTTTATTTTTCTCTGCTTCCGCTTTTTGTGCCGCCTCTTTTTCAGCTTTTGCCTTAGCTTCGGCAAGAGCAAGTGCATGTTGTTGCTCAATGTAAGTATTAATTAGCTCGTAAGCTTCTTCTTCTAACGCTACAGAATCTGCTTGTTCTTGAAGAATTTCAGCTATTCCAGTGTAACCATCAAGTCTCTTAATTGAAGACTGAAGTGGCAATAAGGCTTTGTTACTTAATTCACTTGGTGCATTGGTTTCTTTAATTTGCTTTTGAACTTGCTCAACTCTGTGTTCAATACGTGATTTAGCATGCTCTCGCTTACTCGCTAACATGCTTTCGTTAACCTTGGCTACTTTTTCAATTTGAGGCTCTATGTCACGAATATCACGATAGGGGCGCTCTTTGTTGTAGATAGTTTCTAGTTTTTTAAGTGCAGCTAATGCATCAGCGTCTTTTTCAAGCGCTTTAAGGTTACGATCAAAATCGATAGTTAATGCTTTATGAAGTTTCTGCCAAGTAGCGAATTGCGATTCGTAAAAGTCACCTAAATCTTGATAGTCTTCTTCGAAATCCAATAAATCATTTTCGCTAGCTAAAAAGCGTTCAATGAATTGGTAACTAGATTGCGCTTCAATTAAGCCCGAAAGTATTACCTTACCGTTTTCAATATCCTTAACACCTGGGTAATGCCCGGTAGATGCTTTGTTGGCGTACGCATCTAGGTTTGATTTCATTTTTTGTAAGTTAGCCTGAGCGACATTACATAACTCTTTTTCATTCACTTGCCCTGCGGCAGCACTCGGAGCATTTTTACCGAAGACATCTTTGAATAATTTAGCGGCACGTTTAAGATTGGCGTCTGATTGCTGTTTAATGCGGCGCACACGCAGTTCCGCACGTTTTCTCACTTGTGTTAAGTTTTCAAAGGCGTTTTTTAACGAAACATCTTGTTGACGCGATTGAAAGTTAATTTTGTTCGCTAATGCTAAACGAGCAATGATTAAGATGATCTCGTCATCATTCCAGCCAAATGGACGCTTAGAGAAGCGTTTTACAATGTCTTCTGCCGTGATAGGTCGTCCGGCATCATCACCCAAAGAAATGAAGCTCTCGACTTCTATGGAAGCTGTTGGGTTAACTTCATCTGATTTAAGATCTAAACCAATTTGACCTATGTCATCTGCAATTAAGGTTTGCTGAATTTCACGACGAATATCACCAGGAAACGGTTTAACTAATTTAAGTTTACTGAAAGTGTTTTCAATTACATAACGATAGATATCATGCAAGATTGCGCCTATGGTACTGCCTTTAGGGTTTTGTTTATTGCCTAATGCGTAGAACTCAGCGTCTTTCAACAATTGTTCTATTTCTGTTTTGACCCGTTCGTTTCTTGTATTGTTTTCAGTCGCTTTTTGATGCAACAGCTGTTGCTGCTCTGGACGTTTGCCTGAGTTACGGCGTAAAAATTTAGAGGTACGAATAAAGCTTCGGATCTCATCAAACGTTTTGCTGTCATCTGCAAGCTTTATAATTATTGCACCATTGTTGCCGTCTTGTGACTGATTAGCGCAAGCGGTTGAGTCATATTCAGCGTAATTAGGATCAATAGGTGAAATGATTTTTACCACTAAATCGTTTTCTTGTGATCCATCACGAGGCATGCCATTACAAAAGCGGCTTACTGGGAAATCTTGTTTGTTTTCAGGGTAGCGATAATTATTATCACGACGAAGTACATCTTCGAATATTAAGTCACTTAGTTTTTTAGTTTCATCAGAAAGCTCTATTTCAGTTTCTCTGATTTCGTTTTCTATCTCTTTTTCTTCATTGGTTAAGAAGATGTATTCGTCACCTTGGCGAGCAATTAATAAGTTTTGCTCAAGTGAGTTAAGCGCTTGTTCGATATTGCGTCGAAGCGCTAAGCGATCTTCATCGACTTTGCTAACACATAACGTAACTAAGTTATCGAGCGTTGACTTTAAAACATCAACATAACGAATTAAGAACAATGTTTTTAAAATATCGAGCGCAAACGGTGATATAGAGTCTTTGTCTGATGCTTGGTCGATATCTTTTTTAACAGAAGTATCGAGGAAGCTTTCAATAGCTGGGTAGAAGTAATACAGCGGAATTAATACACCAACTTCTTGATCACGAACCTGTTTGGCTGCACTTTGGAATGCATCAAGTAATGAGCGCTCACCACGACTTAAATGAAGACCGGTTGCTCCCGCTTTACGAATGGCTTCAAATATTTTCTGCACTAAGGTGTAGTGATAAGGGACAAACGGATAGCTATGAACAAAACTTGAGGCATCTTTGTAGTTTGCTAGCTCTGCGGTTGTGGTGTTATCAAAAGCAAGTTGGTTACGTAAAATATCACCTTTTTGATCGTATAAATCTTGAAGTTCATCACGAGCAGATTCATCTTTAGATAACAGACGTTTTTCTATTACTTCACTGGTGTTAGAGCTAGATAACGATAACCTTTCGAAACGACCTTGGATTTTAGAGAAGTCGTGACCTTTTGAGCCTTTCATTTGTCCGATAACAGAATCAATATCTTCTTGAGATGTAACGACTACCCAAGCCCTGCCTTCACAAACGGTGCCTAAGTTTTCAGTAATCGTTTGTAGCTTCAACATCATTTGCGTGTTGTTACCAATAAACTGGCCAACTTCATCGACAAAGAATAAAACACGGCGTTCTATATTGCCGTCTAGGTATTCTTTAACCCATTTACAAAAATTAGTGACATCTAAAGTAAAGTTATTCTCTAATTGATAAACCCATTGACGAGCTGACTCGGTAGATTGTTTAGTTACCTTACCTAATGCATCAGCCATGTCATCTCGATAGAAATCGTATGAGTCTCTGTTATCAACCCAATGCATGTCCGTAGCTACAAAAAACTCTTTGTGGAAAGCGTCTAGTAAACCTTTACTCGCAAGCTCTCTTTCTAAATGAGCAATGTGAGGATGATCGCCACTAAAGCCCATTTGCTCATTAAAGACTTTTAAGAAAACTTTTAATACTGCATCGTCACCATCATCAGTATTTGCTTTGGCGTCGATGTTAAATAATATAACGGTATTTTCTTTTGTGATGGCCGTATCAATTTCACCTAATAGAAAGCCATCTAGCTTTTTATCTTTAAAGAATTCAATCGCTGACTTATCAAACTCACCGTTAGTCGCTTTGATATTTTGCAGTAGGTAAGACAAAATTTTAATAAAATGCGATTTACCTGAGCCAAAGAAGCCACTGACCCAAATGCCTAATTTTCCTGAAGCGGCCTTAGCTTTTGGATCACGTACTGATGGCATATAAGCATCAAAAAACTCTTCAAAATGCTTAGCAAGCTCTGAGGTAATTACGTATTCATCTAACTCAGTAAAAACGGTGTTTTCTTCTAACTGGTCCGCTTTTACTACACCGTTAATTGGACGGTTAATGTCTTTAATGAATAAATCTTTAATTTGCATGTTTTTAATCCTTACTGCTTAGTTGTACGTCCATTTACGGAACTAATTTAAATGCTCGGTAGTAATTGTTCGATTCGATTTGGCCAAATGGCTTCAGTGCTGTGCCGTCATATTCGCCAGGGTAAAATAACACTGTAGGCACATTACCTACTTTGGCATGAAGTGCGTTTAGCAGGCCATGCCCCCTAATGATTGGCCATGCACTTCCCAAACCATGAAGTAATATAAAATCACAATTTTCTAAGTCGATTTGAGAAGTGATGAACTCCGCCACACGGTTTTGTTCCAAAGGGCCTTTCAGTGCATTAAACAGTGCTTCATCGCCTCGCTCTTTCTGCACTTTGAATGCTCGCTCTGTAAGCTTTCTGGAGTCGAGCAATTGAATGATGGTTTCAAATAAATTGATACTAGCGAAGTTACGGCCACGCTTTACAAGCTTGTTACTCATAAAGTTAAGGTGTTCTCTAACCTCTAGCTCTGATTCTGGTGGGTAATCAAAAACATAGAACCCAATTTCATTACCTAAACCTTGGTTTTGAAGAAAATCTTCACTTTCGATTTTGGGTAAAATGTGATCAAGCCTGTCATGTAAGCTTGTTTGTTTATTTTTTACTTGTGCCATTATTGCAGCTCCATTGCTTCGATAATATCGTCACGTTCCATAGACATTAATAAGCTTTTAACTTCAGGTAATACATATACATTTTGAAGTTTCTTATTTCTAGTTGTTTCTATGTAACTTGCATCTGCGAGCACTTTAAATGCAACTTGTGCTATTTTATATGTTGATGAATCAGACATTTTGGCTAGTTCAGGAAATAGTCTGCAACGATCATCCCAGAAGGACTCCCAATCACCAATATCTAGACTTTCTCGAAACATTCGTTTGGCATCATGAACCACATTGCGCATAAAGTCGGCTAATAAAGTACAGTTAATTAAAGTCGCTGCTAGCATAAGCTGAGTCGATAATTCAGTGCTACCAAAAGCCACTTGCTCTAAATATTCGTCAGGCATATTTTCAATACGCTTTTTAATGGTTGCACCATTACGTTTAGCTGAGGCATCCGAGCGCTTTTGTAGTAAATTTTGATTCACTATTGCTTCTAACCATTCCTCTTGGCTTGGCTTTTTTAATAATAATTCCGCAACTATCTGGCTCTCTTTTATCATGAGACTGCCGCCAATAAGATCGCCTAAGTAATCTTTATGCGTTTTTATTTGTGGTACTGAGTTTTGAGACATCTCTTATAATTCCTCCAACTCTGGAACATATCCTGGTGCAATAGTTAAATTCTCTGCCCCAAACAATGTTTGTCTATTTTTAAGCCACAGTTGATATTCTCCGCCAACAAGTTCAGCGTCAGCAGTACAATCGACATTCCAGCGACGTAATAGGTAGCCAGCTAATGCGGCTCTAATATTTAAATTAAGAACACCACTATCCATACCATAATCGAGTGCTATTGCCGTGGGGTGTTTAACATTGTTTGGATGAGGAACAATTTGTAGTGGCATCATTCGCATCCACTGATGATCTTCCGATTGGTTCTCTCCGGCAACCAATTCAGTGTTTTTAATTGTAACCTTGGTAATTCGAGTTAAAACAAAGTCTCGGAAGCTATCAGTTTTACGGTCAAAGGCTCTTACATGCCAACGTAAGCCATTATCAACGATGCTATGAGGGACAATCTCTCTTGCCGCAGAGCCACTGCTTAAAGATGTATAAATAATACTTACAGGCTTTTTATTAATCACAGCCTGAACGAGTTTGGCAACAATGAATATATCTGGAATGTTGAGTTGGCTTGGTGCTTCAACTGGGAATTCAATGTCACCGATGGCATCAAAGCCATCTGTAATTTGATTAGCAAGCTTAACTAATGTTTTACGAGGATCATGTTTAAATAATGGCTGGAAGTTAGCTGCTTGTAGGTATTTTTTTTCTTTAGCATCGTAATCCATGTTATCAGGACACAATTCTTTATATAAATTCAGATCTTTAGTGGCTGAAGTTAGCCCTTTTTCAAAATGCGTAACTATTTCGATTCGGGTAACGAAACCTACAAACAGCAGCTTAAAATCAATATAAGCGAGCCTTTGTTTTTGAGAGAAATTAAGATCTTCTAGTTTCATTTACGATCATACCAATTATAATTAAGAATCTAGTATGTTCACAAAGTGAATGCATAGCAAGCGCTTTTTGAACCCTATTAAAAATAAGTTGGTACTGTTAACATTTTCTACAATTATTAACAGCTGAATCACTTAACAATCAAAAGGATTAACATGAGAGAAACACTAGAAATCGAGAGTATTAAAGAAACACATCCAGATATTTATAGTGAGCTGTTAAAACAATTTAAGGGTAATAACGAGGTTTGCAACAACTGGTTCGTAAAGCCTAAACCAGCGCTTGGGGGGAAGTCTCCGATAGAGCAGCTTACGATTGATTCAGATGAAGTTATGGGTCTATTGGTTAGAATGAGAACGGGGGATTTTTCGTAAAAAGTTATGACAAATAAGTTTAGGTAATTAGCGAGCTGCTCTTACTTTAATAGCAGCTCTTAACATATGAGATTTAACTTTCTGATGGAACTACAACCTCTTTAGCCTCTTCTTCTGGGCCAAGTAAAATTCCTAGCCAACGTGTTTTTTCATTAGTATCTAATGCAATTTTTATCATCATAGTAAGTGGTACAGATAAGAACATGCCAACAATTCCAAATATGTAACCCCACAATATTAATGATAGAAAAACTACAAATGCCGACAAGCCAAGCATTTTACCCATTAACTTGGGCTCTAAGTAATTTCCGACAATATTATTAATAGCGAAAAAGCTTATTCCTGTCCACATAACGCCAATAGGGCCCAATTGAATTAATGCTAAAATAACAGGAGGTATAGCAGCCAGGAGCGAACCTAAATTTGGAATAAAATTTAAAAGGAAGGCTAACATTCCCCAAAGAAATGGATAATCAACCCCTATAAATAACAATGCTAATGCAGCTAAAACACCTGTCAAAAGACTAGTTGCCGCTTTAATTGCCAAATAATGGCGAATTTTACTCAGAATATTATTTACATGTAGCATTTTATCTTGAGCATTAGAAAATGCCCTAGAGAACTTAGCAGGGAAGCTTGTTGTTTCCGCTAAAATAAAAATAACACACAAAAATATTAAAAAGAAATCACTAAATATATTTCCAACTCCACCTAAAACCATTGTTACTAATGACATTATATCGGCTTTTTCAAAAGCAGCGGCTATATTAACATTTTCAATAGGCATACCATGTGAGGCAACCCAGTCTGCTATAGACTTCACCCGAGAACTTAATTGCTCTATGTAAAACTCTTTATTAGCATTAAAAGCGTTAATTGAATCTCCTACCAGGGCTACAACAGCATAAACAAATGCCAAAATCACAGCGAGTACAATTACAATAGCTAATGAACGAGGAACCTTATGGTCTTCCATCCAACGAATTGAAGGCATACAAATAATGGCAATAAACAGTGCCATTAATAATTGTACTAAAAGAGGTGCAGCAACTTTTAGCCCTGTGATAATGACAATGATTGATGCAGCTGCTACCAGATAAGGTGTAGCCTGCTTAGAAGGATTCATATTTATTGTTGTTCCTTATAATTTAATACGTTATCAACCACACCTGAAGATATTTTATCCATATGAAGTTCAAAACGTTTTTCTAGTATTACTTGCGTTAATTCTGCATTACAAGCCAAGAGTTTATCATACTTTTTTTGCAATGCTTTTTTATCCGATTTTGATTTTTCTAATTCTTTTGTTAATTCTTTAATACGAGGATCAACTGAACTTAATTTTTTATTGTTTCCTGACTTTACTCCTTGAGATTGCTCTCTTTTCACCCTTACAATTTGCTTGAGTAAATCTTCATATTCATCGTTATTCCTTAAAAGACTTCGGCCCACACCTGCTTCGTCTTCTACAGCAGAAGGTGAGATTTTTCTACTCTTTGAAATTCTAATGGGATTACCCGATTTTAGGCGCTCAAAGGCATCGGTTAACTTTTGCATTTTAGACATAACTAAACCTCTATTGGCTCATATTTAATATTAAACGACTTCATTATTTTTATAGCGACTGAGTTTTGCGCTTCCATCATTGTCTCTGTACCTTCAAAGCCAGCCATTACTTTTGATTTTAATAGTGATAAGTTTCTTTTATATAATTTTTCCCATTCCAAGGCGTTTTCTTTAGTAATTATCATCGTTTCACATCTAGCGCCACAAAATGTAGGATCAACAATATGCCCTTTGTCACAAAGATTTCCCTTAGTACAAAAGCCAAACAAAGTACTAGTCAACTTAAAAGCACCTGTTTGAACTAATAATCGAATTTCATCATCAGTTAATTGCTGCGCTAACCCTCGTTGACGCTCTATTTCTTTACCCTTTACACCTTCCAAATGCTCATCAGATTGATAAAAGCGTTTATACATCATTACACCAAGCTCTAGTTTCTCTTCATTCAACTGTTTAATAAATTCACTAGAACGAGACATTTTTAGCGCAATGGCGAGATCAGCATTTTCTCCATAATATTCCGTCATAATCGCATACATATGCTTTGCTTGTTGCTTAAGTTGAGTCACACCTGTAACACCGTGCGTTAAAAAGTTTACAATTAAAGTGCGCCTGAATTGATGAGAAGAAAGTGGCCAAACATCTCCGATATTTATGACTTTTAAAGAAGTAGGATTAAACAATTCATGCTGTTTCAAATCTTCAGCTGTCACAGTTATATTAAAGTGCTCCATAAAATTAGGTAATAATTCTGTTAAACAAGAAACACCGTAAGTTGGCAACCTGAGCAGTGGATGTGTAATACATAAAAAAGGATCGTTTTTTAGTTCTGGTATTAACTTTTTTGCTGGAGTGTGAAGTTTTTTAAGCAGGTTTACTGCACGTTCGGACAATGGGCTTGTAACATAATCTACAAACTTCCCTCCACTGATTTTGCTTTCGTATGACCTTAAAAAATGTATTTTTCTTTTTTTAGTTCCTTTAATCTTGTACGAATCATCTTTCAAAGCCATTACTTCATCATCTCTCATGCCAGAAAATGACGCGATTATGATGTAGCAGGCTGCTGCTATTATGCCGGTATAGTAAAACAAGCCTTTTCCGGTAGCAGCATAGGCATTATCAATGTCTTTTAATTGATATTTCTCTAACAATTCAGCACGAGTAATAATGCCTGCTGCTCTGTTAGCCTTAGACGGAACTCTCCTTATACTTGCGGCTCGAATAGCTTGTTTTTTTTTACTTAAAGAAGCGTGGTTAGGCATTTCACTTGCTATTTTTTCTGATATTGCATGAATGTGCCAATGTTCAGTAAAAAAGCCTACGATACGTTCAACTTTTGCTTCAGCTTCATTGAGCAGTTCAACAGCACACTTCATCATATCTGAATGAATTTTAATGGGGATATATAAAGTTTGTTCTCGGACACTTGAACCTGAACGACAGTACTTTTGGGCGAGTCCTTCAAGTGTTTTTTCTTTATCAACTCCTGATAGCCGACCATTTTTAACTGGTAAAGTTAGATTAATTCCAGAAATGCCAAGCTTCTCAATTTTAGCCAACCCTCCTAACGACTTCCTCATTGTTTCTAGTGCATATTTTGGGCCTATTCGTGACAATACTTCAATTAATCTTATTGACTTGCTTAACACAGCAATTGAAGTTTTCCCCTTATCATTTAACTCAATAAAAAACTTACTTACTTGTTCATAAATAGCTTGCCCAACCCTCGCATTATTTGTTTTTGGGTACTCATTCAAAAAAGTATGTAAGACCACAGCTCTTAATTCATTACTCAATGCTCGTGAAATATGTAAGGTTCTATAACCTACTTTATATTTAGCTTCCACTCGATTGGTATTTTGATTCGCGTAAGCTTTGAAATTCCATTGCTTATCTCTAAACCAATTTAAAGGCTGCCCATTTACATCGTAAGTAACAATCGGGTTTAATTTATATAGCTCCGCAGGTGTTAACTTTGTTATATCAACTGATTCGTTCTCGCCACAAAGTGGAATATCTAAATAATCAGAACTAGTAACAGTGTTTGCATTAGTCATCCTACTTTCCTTCTATTCAAAAGACCAAAGAAGATGAACGCCCTGATATTTTATTCTTCGTTCAGCATTTATAATGACTTGAGGACTAAATCTATTGTTCTTCATCCAGTAAATCTCATCAATAGCATCATTTATCAGTTGTTTGCTGCCAAACAATCCCCCAGCTTCATTCACATAAAGCGAATCAATCAAAAACTGATGAAAGGAAAGTAAAATATAGACTTGCTCTTCTTCATCGACAAAAGCATGCTGAGAGCATGTAAAACACGCTAATATATTATTGCAGTTTATCTTTTTCTCATTGACTAAATTAAGCCTATTAAGTTTACGATTATGCTTTTGAGCTTCACGTGACGTGGTTGCATTCTCACAAACGCCTCCAGTTGATGTTTTTGTTGCAGCTTTTGTTTTAAGTAATTCCACAGCTGAGTCTTGATCTATAATTTTAATATCAATATCTGAAGTCACTTTATGATGTGTTTTTGATAAGTCTTCACCCGAAATCAGTGATAATGTATAAGCATTCATTCCAACCTGTAATTCATCGGTATTCTCTTCTGGATTCCCATCACTATAATGTTTTGCGGCGGTTTTAGAGGAATTACCTAGCGCAGCAGCTCTTGTTTCTAAATCATCAAATTGTTGTCCATGGCTATCCCTCAACTTCATAGGATTAGGTGATAAGACTTCGCCAAACTCTCCCACAGGACCTTGAGTTCTATAAGTTTGAATAGTGCTACTAACCTGCTTGCTATTGAAATTTTTATAGGATCCGTTGTCATCCATAAATGGAAACAATAAAGCATTGTCACTAGGGTCAATTAACTTAGAATGATTGATAATTTCGGCATAAAATTCCTCTTGATGCTTCTTCATCAAGTAAACCTTAGGCTCATCTTTTTTCTTTTTTCGTTTATCTGTTATTCGAATAGTTAATAGATCACGTTCTCCTTTCGAAATGAGCACATCTTGACGCTTAGCCCTTAACAGAGGTGATAAGTTTGCCCCAGTAATTGCTATAAAGGTCAGCATGTAATAAACAGTTGAACGATTACATAAGAATTTTTTTACGTTAAACGGGTTCTTTTCACTCGATAAAATAGTATGAGTATTTAGTCTATGTGTAACTGTGTGGTGTGAAAATGTGGGAGGCTTTTCTTTCAACTGTTCAAGAGTTTCTCCTGCTATATACCTACGTTGAAAATCACGAGCATAATACATTAGCAGTAAAATTATTAATTTAAAGTCCTTATTAGAAAGTGCTTTTGAATTACCTTTTTCGTCATTAATAGTTGCACCAAATAATTCACCACTTCTTTTACCAAATGAAGGAAACCATTCTTCAAAGTCATTTTGATTAAGAGAAAAGCAATCCCTTAATATCACTCGGAACTGTTTCCTCATTCCTTTACAGGTTTTATGAGCTAGATTTCCTGCATTATATTTCTTTAGTATTATTTTATGGACTCCTAGAAGAATACTTTCATCTGAAAGTGCTAATGAAGGATCAATTTTATTAGCGTAACTGACCCAACTGGATAACATTTTAATTCTAGTTGCCTTGGATATACCTTGACCTTTCATTTTTTTAGCGTAGCCAACAAATTTAATTAACTCTAATTGACGTCTACGCTTTTCATCTTCACTCAACCCATCAAGTAATTTAGACAAATCAAAGTCCTTTTTACCTTCAAACTCTAAATCTACAGTAATAATTAAAGATAAACCCACAACGGATGAATTATTTGAAGGTGAGTGATCAATAGTCTTCAAGTTCAGTTCATTTACTGTTATTTTTTTTCTAGCCATTGTTATAGGCCTTCTAAGGCTGAAAAAACTTCTTCTAAAATACCTTCGTTAACAGTTGCTTGTTTTTTTAAAGCAACTGATGACTGCCAGTGTTCTAGATAGAGTAACGTGTCTTTAAGGTATTTATGTCTCATTTGAGTTTTAGTGAATGCCAAACATTCTTTTTTTGACCAACCTGAATCAATACATGCTTTCATGGTATCTACACCGAAAGTAACTCTGAGGTCATGAAACTTATGATAAAATTCATCGTTAGCCGGTATGATATACTTATTCATGAATTCATTGAAAAGTGTAGAGATCATCTTTTGTGTATAGGGTTCACCGTTTTTATTAAGAAATACATGTGGTCGACTAGGGGTTGATTTAGCCAATCGCTTTAAATATCTTTTACTTTTGTTATACCTCAATAAAGCAGCTATAGTGCGACCAGAAACCTGAACCGGCATTTCACTATCTTTTTTTGTTCTATGCTCACTAAGTGGTCCTAGTTTTAGTTTAAAGCTATCTTCATCCGCATACCTAGAAATCATATCGATACGAAGATCGGCTATTTCATCAGCTCTCATACCACTATTCATAGCTAACAAACACATCAGTAATAACTCTTGTGAACCATTTTTTAAAAGAGATAAAAAGAACAACTCTTGTTCTTCTGGCGTAAAAGGAATTAGCTCAGTAGCTTTAGTACTGGGGATATTTGGTTTGCAATCAGCTGATTGAATTTTGATTTCCAAACCTGAGATATGTGACGTTAAGTCATTATCGAATTTTTTTATGATAGTTTCTGTATATTCAACAGGGACACCTTTGGTAAACGGATAGCTAAATTTTAAATGATGAGTATAAAACCGGACTACGGATGAAAAGTAATTTTTAGCTGTTGTACCTGCAATTTGTCCTGACCCATAAAGCTCTTCCAAGAACTTTGAAAATTGATAAATAGGTCTTTCATAAGAAATAGAAGAGCCAGCACTCCAATTTAGTTCAGGCACCCCATCAATAAAATCAAAGTAAAGTCTAAGCGCTCTAGATTCAAAGGAAGAGTTATCTCTACCTTCTTTATGTCGCGTTAATAAATAATCAAATACAGAAGGAATTATAAAACCAGTGTCTTCATCAACAACGACTGTTAATTCTTCTACCATTTCTTTATTGCAAGACTTAGTTGGATCGACGCAAGAATAACCACCGTTTTGATCGATAAAATCAGTAGGTACACTTTTAAAGGAAAAGAAGGTTGGAAGTAGTTGAGTTTTGTAAGCCATAAAAGAATCTCCTGTGGCTTACTAATATAATCATAAATTCATAAAAGTCAAAACTTGAAAGTTGGGTTCAAACCCCTATCGCTACAGCATTTTTCATAAAAACAACTTCTTGACAGTTGGGTTCTTAAAATTAACCTGACAGTGCCAATATTTGGAATGTAATTAAGTAAAAAGGCTAACACGCCCCACAAT
>TARA_B110000467_G_scaffold4352_1_pt1 | contig 28408 bp, 21 predicted proteins | sample TARA_B110000467 | Tara Oceans TARA_B110000467 (sample SAMEA4398341) | marine metagenome | biome: Polar Biome; feature: [MES] marine water layer (ENVO:01000295) within the mesopelagic zone...; material: water (ENVO:00002006), including particulate matter (ENVO:01000060) such as...... | reverse complement strand
GCGACGAATACAGCGTGAGACATAATGATAATATGATGATTGGTTAAGCTAACGTGTTGTTTCCTTGGTGTGGTCATCACACGTCCTTGTTAACCTTTGATGACATTAATCGTAGTCACCGCTGTTTTGATGTCCATTTTTGAGTGGGAGTCATTATATTTATGTAAATGATTCTAACAATGGAGTGTATATGAAGATATTAACATTAATCTCAATTGTTGTTGCTGTTGCCTCGATAAGTACTGTAGGTAAAAACAAGACTATTTACGCTGATGAACAGGTAACTTACTTAGCCCTCACTAGTGACTTTACCTGGGAACGTGCAAATAAAAATATCCCGAAATATCCTTTAGAACTTGCCCGTTCAGGGAGTAGAGGATGTGCTGTTTTATCTTTTAATATTTCCGATTTAGGAAAAACTGAAAATGTTGAGGTTATCAACTAATTACCTAAAAATAACCTTGGTAAACATTCGCGTAAAATGCTAAAAAAATGGAAGTGGATTCCTGCTTCAACTATTGCAGATCCCGCCCCAGAAAAGAGAGCTTTAAGGTTTGATTTCTGTATGGGCGGCGAATCAACAGAGCAAGCACAAAGTGCTTGTAAACAACAAGCAAAATTAACATGTGGCTAACTCACATAATAAGCCGCTAAAAAGAACATTGGCTTGGCCCATTTTCATGCACACCTCTTCATCACACTGAGGAGGTTACAATAAAGCAAGCCAAGTTAAAGTTTTCGACCTAAGCGTTTTTCTATTTGCTTTTTCTCCCAATCAGCGCCAAAAAAGCTATAAACTTCAAACACACTCAAACCGTGTGATATCACCCCAATCCCCCAACCTAATGCCGCCCACCAAGCCCAATAATAACCAGGGCTAACAAGAAAATTCAGTAAGAATAAGCCTAGTACAACCACGGCATAATTAATCAGATGGCTATAAAATCCCTTAATGTCCTGAACATGTTCGATAATTCGAGTTTCTTCATCGTTGTAAGTGTCCGAGTTGCTCATATCCTTCTCCTTTAGTAATTCATCAAGTTCAACCTCAAAAACAGCGGCAAGAGATTTAAGTGATTCCAAACCTGCTTTTTGACCACGTTCAATGCGTTGAATTGTTCGAATACTCAAACCACTAAACTGGGCTAATTGCTCCTGAGACCATGCTCGTTTAAGTCTTAATTTTCGAACGGTCATTTACTTCCCCTTGTTGCTGTTCTGGTTAAATTATTGATTAGTTACTCTTTTTTTACTACGACTTTTACCTGACAACTTTGTGACAGTTGTTAAAATTCAGTAACTTATAGTGTTATCGAACAGGCTCATAATGAAATTTCAATTTCCTTGAGTAACGTGGCGGCATCGTCAAATTCGTATATTTCAACCTTTGTCATGATATCTTTTAGTTGTTGATGGTAGTGCTGTTGATGTGTCATCGATAATAATGTCTGAATGGTATCTATGGCCGCTACATCATAATTATCTACCTCGATAACCAATTGTTCGAATAATGCTTTGCAGTCCTTAACGTTGAAAGCTTGCTCAACAGGGACTTGCGGCTCTAGTTGCGATAATGATAATTGAATACGGTTAAGTTCATTTTGACATTGCTCGAGTAGTAGCGGTTTTATATCATGCTGTATGGCATCATTTTCCAACTGCTGACAAAGGGTATAAAGCTGCTGAGCACCAATATTACCTGCGACACCTTTTAAGGTATGAGCCAGTTGTTCAGCCGTAGCAAAGTCATGGCTATTCATTGCCTGCGCTATCGGGTTAATAGCTTGGCTATAGTTATGTTTAAACTTAACCAGTAGGCGTTGATACAATTGCTGATTATATTGCGCTACCGCTAAACCTGCGGCGGTGTCGATACCCTCAAGTTCAGGTAGGGTAAGCAGGTCATTTTTATATGAATTAGCTTTGTGTTTTTTATTATTAGGTTTGCTCGGTATTACCCATTGGGCTAATTTGCTAAAGAGTTCGCCGGTGTTAATAGGCTTGCCGATATGTTCATTCATGCCTGAGCGTAAAGACTTTTCTCGATCGCCAGCCATGACATTAGCGGTCATGGCAATAATAGGTAAATCGATAAAACGCGCGTCTTGGCGAATTTCTCGCGTGGCGGTATAACCATCTTTTACGGGCATTTGGCAATCCATCAGCACACCGTCAAAGCTTTCCTGTTGCAGATAATCTATCGCTTCTTGACCATTATTGGCTACGGTTACTGCAATACCGTGATGGCTTAATAGTTCGGTTGCCAATTCTTGGTTTATTTCATTATCTTCAACCAATAATATTTTCGCCCCTTGTAGGGCATTGATTGCTGACTGCTCAACAAGGGGGGCTGAGGTATATTTGATATTACGTAGGTTTTCGTGCCCCAGGGCAATTAATAAATTGTCGAGTAAATTCGACGAGGTAATTGGCTTACAGGTGACGTAATACTTTTCATCGGTATTAAGAGTTTTGCTGGGTATTTCTTGTCGGTTCGGCAGAATATGTAATATTGGCAAATCGATGCAGGCATCTCGTATTGATCTTATATCACGACAACTTTGCTGATCATTGCAATTAACCAGATCAAAAATCAAGGCATCAAAAGTTTGGCTATCTTGTGTTAACTCAGTCAGCGCGCTCGTGACTGAGCTGTAGTGTTCGACAATAAAGCCAAACGATTGCAACATGCGCAGTAAAATAGGCTTATAGCTCTCATTATCAGCGATTAAGGCAAGTTTTCCGCCTTGAAGTGATGATAAATAAGGTCTTTTTGCTTGGCTTTGTGCTAACGATTGGCATTGATAATCAACAATAAAATGAAATTGACTGCCTTGTCCCTCTTGGCTTTCTAACCATATTTCGCCACCTAGTAATTCAACCAAGTGCTTACATATTGCTAGCCCTAAACCTGTGCCACCGTATTTCCTTGTGGTTGAAGCGTCAGCTTGGCTGAATGACTGGAAGAGCTTTTCTTGCTGCTCGGCGCTCATTCCTATGCCAGTATCACAAATAGAGAACTTTAAAGTGACTTTGTTATTATGCTTTTTAAGACAAGATATGTGAATTTTTATTTCACCGTGTTCGGTGAATTTAGCCGCATTGCTACCCAGGTTAGTGAGTATTTGACTAAGGCGTAAAGGATCGCCAATTAAGTCAATAGGAACGGTTTTTTCAACGTCAAAAATAAGCTCAGTTTTTTTCTCGGTCAGCTTATCCATTAGCATATTACCGAGGTTATCGAGAATCTCATCTAGGCAAAATGGAATAACTTCAATATCGAGTTTATTGGCTTCAATTTTAGAAAAATCCAAAATATCATTTACCAGACCTAATAAGGATTCGGCAGCACGATTAACTTTAAAGATATAGTTTTGTTGCTGAGGTGATAAGTTGGTTTTCAGCGCTAAAGCCGACATACCTATGATCGCGTTCATCGGGGTGCGAATTTCATGCGACATGTTGGCTAAGAAGTTAGATTTTGCTTTTACCGCATCTTCAGCTAAAGACTTGGCGTGTGCTAAGGTTTGCTCAGCCATTTTTTGTTCACTGATATCAACAAACGTACCTAATAAGCCGCCAATGTTGCCATCGGCTTTAGCAAAGCTCTTCACCCAGTACATGGTTGAGTGCGTTAAGCCATCACCGTAGACTAGCGGGATTTCTTTTCGCACCATGCCCATAGAGGCAATAAGTGCGGTATCTTCCGCTTGATAAGCTTTTCGATCAGCCAATGGCAAGTAGTCAAGATCGAGTACGGTTTTACCAATAACATCTTCGCGCCTAACATTGAATGTTTCTTCATATGATTTATTGACGTTAATAAATCGTAAGTCTGTGCCTTTAACAAAAATAGGATAAGGAATAGTATCAGCCAACGCTTGCTGGAATAAGACTTGTTCTGCCAGAGCTTGATCATTAAGTTTGCGTTCGGTGATATCTCTAACAATAGCGACGATAAAGCGCTCATTGTGAATATCAATTGAATTTACCGTCACTTCTGCGGAAAACTCATCGCCATCTTTGCGTTTACCGAGCAACTCTAAGCGTTGCTTTTCAGTGCTAGGCGCACTGAGTAAGCGTTCAAAAACCTGTAAACATTTTTCTTCAGGTAGTAATCGTTCAATTTTTTCACCAATCAGCTCTGATTTATCATAGCCAAACATAGTGAGCACTTGCGAGTTTACAATACGGTGTTCACTGTTTTTATCTAACATTAATATGGCGTCAGGTGCGGATTCCATTAATGCTGCAAATTGTGCTTTGGCTGCGTTTCTTTGTGTCACATCAATAAGGGTCAGTCGCACTTCAATTAATTCGTCATTATCATAAACAGGTAGAGCCGATAGCATGGTATCTATGGTTTGGTTGCCACTAATTCTTACTGGAATTTCGCACTCTAAAAGATGAGACTTACTCTGGAATATACGATGAACATAGTGTTTTGGTTCGACAAATTCTTGCCAGTTTAAGGACACAAAAAGCTCTCTAGGGCGCTTAAACATTTTGGCAAATACACAATTGTGTTTTATAAACTGGCCTTGGCTATTTAATGTAGCGTAGGCAACAGGGGCATATTCGTATAACTCCCACATTGCCCGTTCACGTTGATGTAATTCGGTGGTACGTTGTTTAACTATCTTTTCTAATTCAGCTTTTGAACGTCGCATATATTTTGTTGAACGTTGGCCAACAGTGACGGTAAATATATTAGCGGTTAAGGTCAGCAATAAGGTAAAAAATGAAATCAACATTAACTTATTACGTAGTGAATTTAACCCTAACATCGCTTCATTAACGTCTATTTCAGTTGCTATGCCAAAGCCGTACTCTGAATCCCATAACCAAGCGCCGTAAACGCTAACGCCACGGTAGTCGTTGTAACCTAAAACGTTTGTCGCTATTTTATTTTTTACTATTAAGTTACTGTTATTTTTATACATTGTATTTATAAGATGATTAGCCATATAGGTAAATGGCAAAGCTTGATTATTTATGACGGCATTTGGCGCTTCAGTAATGTTAATTTGTGGGTCTTTAAGGGTGATCAGCTGATTATTTTTACTATGATCTTGAAAGTACTTTAATATCGATAATCTGGCTTCAAAGCGACTTTTGGAGAGCATTTGACCTTGCTCGTTAACTAAGTAACTGTCGCCTGATGCACCAATACGGCCTTGTTGCATAATATCGGAAATTTGACCACTGGTTTGAATTTTTAATGCTAATGCCGCAATAACTTGATGATTATCATCAAATATCGGGCTAACAATAAACATGCTGTATTGATCTATCGGATTACTATTATTACCAAACAATACGTTCTGATCGTTTTTGATCGGCGAGACAAAGCGTGTTTCACCGGTAAATACGCTGCTCAGTAGCTCTGGCTTTTGTTGTGCGATAACATTAATTTTGCCTAAATTTTCATTGTGATTTGAAGCAATGTTAATCTTGTCTTTATTGATGATAGAAAAACCTTGGCCTTGTAGGTTACTTTGTCGAAAATATTGCCGTATATCTTGCAATGCTAATGAAGTTATTAGTTTTTCTGTTTGAGGCGCTTGTTGGTTTAGTTGTTTGGTTAAATTAATTATTTTTGTGTCAGTTCGCATTTGTTGTAATAAGTATTCTTGTTCACTTATCCAGTCATTAAGTCTTGTTTTTGTCGCACTGACAACAGACTCAAGATTTTTTTCTATGCTACTTTGTGTACTTTTTTCATTATCTTGCAAGGTGAGATAAATTACGCTGAAAATAATGGTGATATTCAATACTGAAATTGAGTGCACGATAAGCGGAAATTTCCGTGACGCCATAAAGGCAACTAAACGCTGTTGAGTAATAAGCTTAGGTAACACTAAGGTGATAGATATTAATAATAAAGAGATCAATATCATCGATATTATTAATAACGTGCTGCTGTCGTGGCTAATATGCTTATCTGAAAAATTTTCTAAGGCATCGTCTAGTAAAATATTTTCAGGTAGAAAAGGTGAATTTGTCATACCAAGTTGATGATAAATTTCATTTGTTTTTTCCATTCTGGTGCGAGCAATTGAACCTATAGCAATAAATTTAGCTAAAATTACTTTACTAATTTCTTCGGCTTCAAAACGTAAATGGGCATGAGATTTATCTTGGCTATTGTATTTTTTTTCAATCAACTCAATGATTTCTGTTTTATGATTTAGGGCGTATTTCCAACCTTTAATCGTTGCCTGGCGTATAGCCTGTACACGCTGAGGATTATTTTTTACTTCGGACTCGCTAGTGAAAAGATTATCACCATAAAAATCAATTCCATAATCTCTCGGGTCGATAGTAAATATATCTATGTTAGCTTGGGCAAATTCGAATGGCTCATTGGTGTTATAAATTAAAATCGCGTCAGTTTCACCGTTCACCAATGCGGAGAAGGGTTGGTTATTGTCTTGCCAAGTAAAAGCATTTTTTTTTGTTTGCGCTTGCAATAGCATCGCGGTAACAGGGTCGAAATTTTTTGATGCTGAACTCATCATGATACGTTTACCGATGAGGTCAAATGGGCTAGCAATATTAGAAGAGCGCAGCGTGGCAAGGTTTGCCGGTGAATGTTGAAATATTTGTGCAACAATAACAACCGGTTTACCTTTGCTTTTAGCTACCAGTAGACTTGAATTACTGATGCCGTAATCGGCTTTACCTGCAATGACATTATCGTCAACGGCTCCTTGACCATCGAACTCTCGTAACTCAACATCTAAGCCTAATTCTCGATAATAGCCTTGTTCTTTTGCGGCATAGTAGCCAGCAAACTGAAATTGATGTAACCAATTTAGTTGAATAGACACTTTATCGAGCGCTTGCGCAGAGCCTTGGCTACTATAGACAAAAGCAAATGTACATAATATGGCGATTAAGCGACTTCTCAGCCAGCAAATATTTAACATTTTATTTATGCTCAGCCCATTGCTTAATAATATCGGCGAGTTGTTTTACACCATCAGTTAATGCTGCCGGACCCGGTTGTAAAATATCGGTTGAATTGACTTCGTAAATGTCACCATTTTTTATTGCGGGTATTTCCTGCCAACCTGCTCTAGTGGTAACTTTATCTTGATCAAACTTACGACCACACCAAGAGGCAATGTAAATATCAGGTTGTTTGGCAATAACATCACTAGCATCGGCAACAATACGGTTTTTAGCTAAAGATTGTGTTGAAAATTCGTGATAGCAGTCGATACCACCGGCAATTTCGATCAGTTCGCTGACCCAACCAATGCCGGTAATAATAGGGTCAAACCATTCTTCAAAATAAACTTTCGGTCGTACCGGTAACTTATCAGCTTGTTGTTTGATGGTGTTTAAGTTGTTTTGTAAATCTGCTACTAATTTTGCGCCTTTTTCTGGCTGGCCAATTAAGCCTGCAAGTGTGCGGATCATTTGCAAGGTTTCGCTAATGCTTCGATGATTAAAGCAATGTACTTGTATGCCTTCTTTAATTAAATCAGCGACAATATCGGCCTGCATATCAGAAAAGGCTAAAACTAAGTCAGGTTTTAATGCTAAAATTTTCTCGGTTCTGGCGGTGATATAAGCACTGACTTTGGTTTTTTCTTTACGTGCTCGCGCTGGACGCATGGTGTAAGCTGAAATACCAATAATGCGATGATCTTCCTCCATTAAGTAAAGTGCTTCAGTGGTTTCTTCTGTTAAACAGATAATGCGTTCTGGCCATTTAGGTTCAGGAACAGGGGACATGTATTTTCCTTGTGACTTATGATTTGGCATAGTTATGGGTCAGATATTAACTGAGATATTTTTAGCTTACCAAAAGGTGGGCGATAAAGATCAATTTTTTGTTGTTTATACCGATGATAATTCAAACTTAAATTATGTATCTTGAAGCGTCATGGGTATACATAAAAATATTTATCATATTAATAGCACAAGCTTTTTTGCTAAACTGTCGGCAATAGCGAGGCTAAAAATAGGAAGAGTAGCTTGTCAGTATTTAATGTTTATTTGTTACGCCATGGCGAGCTTGTACAAAGCGGCATCCTTTGCGGTCGTACTGATATTGCGCTATCCGATATTGGCAAGCAACAACTTATTAATGCCACAAAAAATTTACCTAAAATTTCAAATTGTTATAGCTCGCCGTTGGTTCGGTGTCGAGAATTTGCCACACAATATTGCCAACAACATGAGCTTTCATTGCAGGTGTTGACCGAATTACAAGAAATGAACTTTGGTGATTGGGACGGTAAACCTTATCAAGCGTTGTGGCAATTAACACAGGAAGCTGAAACAACCGCAGCAGAAACAACGTTAACCTTAGGCGATTTTTGGCAAGATCCCTGGCAATGCCAACCGCCCAACGGTGAGTCTATGGAAAGTTTTATGGAGCGCGTTGATAACTTCTGGCAAAATTTACTCTCGCAATTGTGCCAAAGCGAACTCGAAAAAGCGGACTCATTAAATACTTTAGTGTTGAGTCATGGTGGTGTTATTCGATATCTACTGGCTAAAGTATTAGGGCTGCCTATTCCAGGTACTTATCATATGACCAACTTGGATGTGCCTTATGGCAGCTTAATTCATCTGCAAGTTTTCATTGATAACGAAGGTAAAGCTTGGTCTAAATTAATGCTTTAATTGCGCGATTATATGCCCCTAATATTTTAGTCCTTTAGTATGAAAGTTAATTGGCACTCTATAACAATAGATTGATTTTTATCGTTTTTATTACTTTATGAACTATCTGATATAAAAATAAACCTTGCTATTTTCCCCTAGCTGTCGATAATCGCGGCAATAATTAAATAATGTCATATTCAAATACACTTTTTTAAGCTGCTTAAAAGCATTTAAATTCGTGAGGCTGGGAATGTGGTGAAAGTCCACAACTGTACCCGCAACTGTAAACAGAGCGATATATTAACCACTAAACATTTTCGAAAGAAAATCATTGGGAAGGGATATATCTAGATGCTGTAAGTCAGGATACCAGATGAATATGAACATTAATTGCTACGTCGAGCGGGTTACTCGAGACACTATCAATTTTTTATTGGTGACGATATCACTGATGAAAATAGATTTGCTCCCAAAACCCCCCTAATACTATCGACGTTAATCATCATATACCGATCCACTAACAATTTTTTATTTAGTACGGTCTGATTTAGGTAATGTCATGTTTGAGATCCAAGCGGTTAGTTGTGAACATTCAGAAAAAATTCAAGCAAAAATCGATGGTAAAACCAAGCCATTAGGTGCATTAGGCGATCTTGAATTACTTGCTAAACAAATTGCACAAATACAGCTAATAAGCACGATAGCTGACACCAAAAATAATATTCTCAACGATGACCCAACTGACACCCAGCACAAGTTACAACTTGTCTCTCCCCATTTAACGGTATTTGCCGGCGATCATGGTATTGCTAGCGAAGGTGTTTCTATTGCGCCAAGTGACGTTACTAGCCAAATGGTGGCTAACTTTGCCAATGGTGGAGCGGCTATCAATGTACTTTGCCGACAATTCGGTTGGCAACTGAGTGTTGTTGATGCGGGTATTCTACATCCCCCTGCAGCATCTTTACCGGTTATTAATCAGCGTTTAGGTTATATAACACAGGCAATCAACCAGCAAGCTGCAATGACTGAGGCTCAAGTCGAACAGGGCTTTTCGTTTGCACTGCAACACATCAACAAAATTAAAGCGAGTGGTTGTAATATTGTGGCCTTTGGTGAAATGGGCATTGGCAATACCACTATTGCATCAGCCATTATGGCGGCAATAATGAAAGTGCCTGTCAGCGATGTGGTTGGTCGTGGTACCGGTGTTTCTGATGATGTGGTTAAGAAGAAGCAACAAGTTATTGAACAAGCTTTGGCATTGCATGCTGAAAACTTAGTTGATGCAAAGGCAATTTTACGCTGTATCGGTGGCTTTGAACTAGTACAAATAACTGCAGCGATGCTGGCGGCCGCAGAGAATAATATGCTGATTATTGTTGATGGTTTTATTTGTACCGCTGCGGCTATGTTAGCGATTGAACTGAATGCTAATGTCAAAGGCTATATGGTATTTGCTCATTGCTCAGGTGAACAAGGTCATCAGAAAATGTTGCAGTGGTTGAACGTTAAGCCTTTATTAAACTTAGGTTTACGTTTGGGTGAAGGTACAGGCGCCGCATTAGCGTTGCCCATTCTTCAAGCTGCGGTGGCATTTTATAATGATATGGCAAGTTTTGTTGATGCCGAGGTTACTGATGTTACTTAAGCAAGGCATATTGCGTGAGCAATGGCATTTATTGCTTTTAGCGGTCAGTTTTTTTACCCGTATCCCGGTAAAACTTAAGGTTGATGTTACGGCAAATATGCTTAATCAAGCCAGTCGATATTTCGCCTTAGTGGGGGTATTTATTGGTGTTGGCTCAGCGTTAGTTTTTTATCTTGCCGCCAGTGTTATGCCTGTCGAACTTGCTTTGTTGATTGCCATGGCGACGAGTGTCTTCTTAACCGGGGCTTTTCATGAAGATGGCTGGGCTGATGTTTGGGACGGTTTCGGCGGCGGCTGGACTGTAGAGAATAAGCTTAATATTATGAAAGATAGTCGTTTAGGGACTTATGGCGCCGCGGCCCTATTTTTTATTCTGATGATTAAGTATCAAACATTGTTAGCATTATTAAATACTTCAATGGTGGGAGATAACGTAATAAGTGCAGTCTTGCCGTCTGAAGTGATGTCTATGTTGTCGATTTTTTTATTAGGCCATTGTTTAAGCCGAGTGTTAGCAACAAGCCTCATTGCTGACATGCCTTATGTGAGTGAAGACGCAACATCGAAAGTTAAACCGCTGGCACAAGATTTATCCAATAGCAGCTACTTAACCTTACTGGTGACAGGGGCTGTGATTATTGTATTTACTTTATCGTTTAGCATTGCTTGGAAACTGATTGCTATTTTGTTCATTACTCGTTGGTGTTTAAAACGTTGGTTTACTCAACAATTAGGCGGTTATACTGGCGATTGTTTGGGCGCTGCACAGCAGCTTTCTGAAGTGGTTATTTACCTTTCGTTATTGTCACTTTCTGTGGTGGCTTCATGAGTAAAGTTCACCTCATTATTGGCGGTGCTCGCTCCGGTAAAAGTTCGTTGGCTGAACGCTATGCTAAGTCTTCAAATTTACCCGTGACTTATATCGCGACGGCACAAGCATTTGATGATGAAATGCAGCAACGCATTGCTCAACACCAAGCTGATCGTCCTGCGCATTGGCAGTTAATAGAATCACCACTGTTATTAGCAAGGACCATAGCATTAGCGCTTGAAGATAACAGGCAAGATATTTGTATATTGGTGGATTGTTTAACGTTGTGGCTAAGTAATAGTTTATGCAAGCCAAGTATAGAAGCTGACCAAACGTCGGAGTGTAACCTTGCTTATTGGCAAGAAGAAAAACAGCAACTGCTGAGCTTGTTAGAGCATCTTCAGCGACAAGACAGTCCTGAGCATAAAGTGAATGGTCAGCTACGAAAGATTGAAATAATTCTAGTCAGTAATGAAGTAGGTCATGGCATTGTTCCTATGGGCGAACTTTCACGTCAATTCGTTGATCAAGCGGGCTGGCTGCATCAAGCCATTGCTAGCATTGCTGATAATGTTGAATTTGTGATGGCAGGCTTATCGTTAACATTAAAATCAGCTGAAAAAACTAACAACAAGGTGCAATTGTGAAAACATTAATGGTGCAAGGCACGACCTCTGATGCAGGAAAAAGCACCTTAGTTGCGGGCTTATGCCGCGTATTAGTGAATGCCGGTATTAACGTAGCGCCATTCAAACCGCAAAATATGGCGCTAAATAGCGCGGTAACTAAAGATGGTGGCGAAATTGGTCGCGCTCAAGCTTTGCAAGCGATTGCGGCAAAGGTTGAAGCACGAGTTGATTTTAATCCTATTTTGTTAAAACCTAATAGTGACACTGGCGCGCAAGTTATTGTCCATGGTAAAGCAATATCCAACATGGAAGCCGGCAAGTATCACGACTACAAAAAAGTGGCGATGCAAGCGGTGTTGGAATCGCATCACCGTTTAGCCAATGATCATGAGGTATTGCTGGTTGAAGGGGCAGGTAGCCCAGCTGAAATTAACCTTCGTGCTCATGATCTTGCCAATATGGGTTATGCCGAAGCCGTCGATTGCCCGGTGATTTTAGTGGCAGACATCGACCGTGGTGGTGTATTTGCTCACTTAGTTGGTACGCTGGCGTTACTTTCTGAGTCAGAGCAAGCAAGAGTGAAAGGTTTTATTATCAATCGTTTTCGCGGTGATATTAAATTACTTGAGTCGGGTTTAGATTGGCTTGAAGAGCGCACAGGCAAGCCCGTATTAGGTGTGTTGCCTTATTTACATGACTTAGCATTAGACGCAGAAGATGCGGTCGCGCTTGATAACAAAGTCATGCAAGCGAAGGTGAAAATTTTTGTGCCGCTGCTACCACATATGAGCAACCACACTGATTTTGACCCATTGCGCTTACAGCCCAATATTGATTTGCAATACATCCGAATAGGTCAGTCGTTACAAGGGGCTGATCTAATTATTATTCCAGGCAGTAAAAATGTCACTTCTGATTTAAGCTTTTTAAAGCAACAAGGTTGGCAGCAAGAAATAGAGCAACACCTACGCTATGGCGGTAAAGTTATGGGCATTTGTGGCGGTTATCAAATGTTGGGTAAGCAGATATTCGATCCTGAACATATTGAATCACATGTTGAGCAAATATCAGGCCTAGGCTTGTTAGATTTCACCACCACGCTAACGCAAAATAAAACACTAAGCCAAGTAACGGCGAGCATGACGTTAAAAGGTGAAACTTGTCAGTTAAAAGGCTATGAAATTCACTGTGGCGTCTCTACGGGCCCAGCGTTAAACCAGCCATTACTGCATATTGAAAGTGATGGTACCGGTAAAAAACAACAAACACCGGATGGTTGTATCTCTGATGACGGACAAATTATCGCTAGCTACTTACATGGCTTTTTTGATTGCCCTGAGCCGACACAAGCGGTACTCAATTGGTTAGGTATAAAAGACATGGCACAGCCGGTTGTTGATATTAATCAGCACAGAGAAATACAACTAGAGCGATTAGCTGATGTTTGTAATGAGCATTTAGCTATGGAAAAAATTCAGCAGATTATTGCTCAGGGTGTGAATACACCGAGTAGTCGCACTTAAGGGCTATTGAAACTGTTGGTCGAATACCTAGCTAACAAATATCAACATGCAAAGAATCTAAACTAGCGACAGTAATTAACCATGTTAGTTACTGTTTAATACAGTAAGTTTGAGGGAAGTAGATGAAATTTCTACACTGCCCCCGCAACGGTGAATCACGTTATTTTTGTATAGCGTAATCAGTCCGAGCACTTGAATTTACTTAATTACACCACGTATAAACGTGGTAAAACATATGATGCGGTGGGCATCATTAATGAGGTCATATGAACATTAAGCAAAATAACTTTTTCAAAAAATCATTATTATCATTAGCTGTTGCTGGTGCAATGTCGACATCTTTTATCGCTTCAGCAAATACTGAAAGTGCAGATGACTTAGAAACAATCACAGTAACTGCGTCACGTTCACCAATGAATATTGCTGACTCATTAGCAAGCCAAGTGGTAATTACACGTGCTGAGATTGATCGTATTCAGCCTAAATCAGTACTAGATATTCTATCAACTGTTGCAGGTCTTGATATTTCAACTTCTGGCGGTCGTGGTCAAGCATCGTCAGTATATATGCGCGGTGCTAACTCTGGTCATACCCTTGTTTTATTAAATGGTGTTCGTATTAGCTCTGCAAGCTTAGGCTCTACTAACGTACAAAATATTGCTCCTGAATTGGTTGAGCGTATTGAAATTGTTAAAGGACCTCGAGCAGCACTCTGGGGATCTGATGCCATCGGTGGTGTTATTCAAATATTTACTCGCAAACTAAATAGTGGAGAACACTTCGTTAGTGCAAATGTCGGTAGCGAAGGTTACAGCATGATTAACGGCGGTGTTGGTATAGAACATGGCGATGGCTTTACGAGCTTAAGTGTTGAGCACGAAGAAAGTGATGGTTTTGATGCTAAAGATGATAATGAAACCGATGATGATGGCTATAGCTTTGACTCTTTTGCTATTAATGGTCAACAACAAATCGACAAATCATTAAGTTTAAATTGGTTAGCACAATTAGACAAAGGTGATACTGAATACGATAGCTCATTTGGTGCTAATGAAAGTGAAGTGAATAACCATGTATGGCAATTAGGCGCCAACTATAATTGGCAAGCTGGCGGTGTAAATAGCATCACACAATTCAGTGTTAGTCAAAACCGTACTTCTAACATTGGTTACGGTAATGGAACAAGCAAAAGTGATGGTACAAAATATGATTCGCGTCGTAACCAATATTCATTATTAAATAGTAGTGAGCTTTCTTCACAATGGCAATTGAACCTAGGTGCTGATTTATATCAGGAAGAGCTTAAAGGTGATGCTGAGTACGATAAAACTAAGCGTGACACGACAGGCATATTTGCACATGCAATGTTTAATGATAATAAGTTATCTTATGAATTAGCTGCACGCTATGACGATGTCGAAGGTATTGATTCTGAAACTACGTTTAACACCAGTGTGGGTTATCAAGTAACACAAAGCACTCAATTAAGTGTTTCTGCAGGTACTGGTTTTAAAGCACCAACATTTAATGATTTGTATTACCCATTGAATTTTGGTTATAAAGGCAATTCTGATTTAGTCTCTGAAACTTCGAAGAGCTATGAATTTAGTGTTAAAAGTCAATTTGATGCACTATCAATTGCTTTTAATCTTTACCAAACAGACATCGAAGATTTAATCGATTGGAGTGGCTCGGATAAAGATGGCAATGTAACACCTGTTAACGTTGATGATGTTGAAATTAAAGGTGCAGAACTTGGTGCTAATTATCAAGGTTTTGGTGGGGTACACCAATTTAATGTGAGCTACATTGAAGCTGAAGATGCATCTACTGGCAAGCAACTAGGTCGTCGTGCAAAAAATCATATAAGTTATCAATTCGATACTACACTTGCTAAGGCTGATTTATACGCTGAAATTCAATATAAAGGTAAGCGTTATGATTATCTTTTTGGTGGTACAGTTGTGAAGCTTGATAGTTATTCATTGGTGAACTTAGGTGTTAGTTATCCAGTTTCTGATAATATTAAGCTTCAGGCAAAAGTGAATAATGTGTTTGATGAAAACTACCAAACGTCAAGTGCATACTTTACTCAGGAACGTGTAGCGTACTTCGGTATTACTTACCAAAATTAATAGCCGCGCTGATAGTAATATATTAACTTAGAATGAAAAAGGCACCTGACGAGGTGCCTTTTTTATGTACAGGATGTACGGTATAACGCAGGTGCAAGGATGCACAGAAGCGTATATGTACAGGATGCACGGTCATTTTTTTCGTTCCGGACAAAAACTAAGTACCTGCATCCATGCCGGCAATAATTCGTGTATAAGCTTGGCGGCAAGCACTCTCTAATCGCTTAAAATTCCCCATCACTGTAATGCCAAATCTGATCGTGTCTTTCTCGTCAGCGAGTCGACAATAGACCCCTTGTTGGCAAAGGCTATGGTGAATTTTTTTAGCATGTTCTACTTGATGAAAACGTAAGGTGAGGAATAAATCACAGCCTTTAATATCAAGCACTAAAGCTTGAGAAAACACTTCATTAAGCATCTTCTCTTGCGCTTTTCTCAATGTTTTCAAACGTGACTTTTGTTCTATTTGCCAGCTGATATCCGCTAAGGCTCGCTCGGCAATGATTTGTGCGGGTCCGTTTACTTGCCATGGCCCTAATAGGCTTGCAATGCTTTTACACCAAGTATTATCCGCAATTAAAAAGCCAATACGTATACCGGCTAAACCAAAGAACTTGCCAAATGAACGCAATACCATGACGTGACCACTGTTACTATCAGTAACAACATCGCTATCAAGGTTAGGGCTATAAGATTGCTCCTTCGACATAACGTCCATAAAGGCTTCATCAAGTACTAATAAGCCGTTAAGTTGACTGAGCTTTTCATGATATTGCTTAATAATACTAGGCGCGAAAAACTGCCCTGTTGGGTTGTTAGGGTTGATCGCCACTAGCACACTGTTTGGTAATAATGTTGTAATATCTGGTAATGATGCTTGATAGAAATGCAATCGATAACCTGCGGTTTTCCAAGAATGTGCATGCTCTTTATAGCCTCGTTCAGGTAGATAGACATTGCGTGCGTGAATATTTTTTTGCCGATATAGCTCAGGCAATGCTTTAATAATCGCTTGGCTGCCGTTAGTTACAACAAGTTGTGAACATTGATAATACTGTTTTGCAGCAGCAATCAGCTCAGGGTTTCGTTGTGGTAATTGTTGCCATGCGCTTAACGGGATATCAGGAATGGGATAGCTGAACGGCGCAATGCCAGTGGATAGATCTAACCAATCATTGGTTGAAATTTTATATTGCTCGGCAATCTGTTGTAACTGCCCACCATGAATTAAAGCCATTTTTTTCCTAGTAATAAACTATTGTAAGTGGACTTGGTATTAAATGAACGTGCAAAAAATATTTGTGATTAATTGCCAGATAAAAACCCAGGTAATTAACAGTAAACTAGCTCGGTTAACGACATGTAAACTCTGTACAATATCATCAATGCTAACGGCACGGCCTGCGCCTAAAGTGACAGAATGAACAACATTGCCATGGTATTGAGCGCTGCCACCTAATTTTATTGCCATAACGGTTGCGCCAGCGGCCATTACCCAGCCACCATTATGACTTTTATATTGCTTGCCTTGGCTATAGGCATTTTGAAGTGCTTTGGCAAAAAGTCGGTGCGGTAGACCTTGTATCGCATAGAGCAGCGCACAACATTTTCCTGAAATGAAGCCGAGTAAATCGTCGAGACGAGCACTGGCATAACCAAAATTTATAAAACGAGCGTTTTTATAGCCCCACATTGCATCTAAGGTATTGGCAAGCCTATGCAAAATTACCAGAGGTGCGCCGCCAATAAGGTAGTAAACAAGTGATGCGATAACCGCGTCATGGCCGTTTTCTAACATGGATTCAACCGTCGCTCTTGATATTTCCTGCTCGGTAAGTGCTGAAGTTTCTCGACTGACAATATAGCCGGTGAAGTGGCGAGCGTTATCAATATCGCCAGACTGTAGTGGCCGGTAAATCTGCATGGCATGTTGATATAAACTATTCAGTCCTATTGCTAAATAAAGTACCGTGGCATCGGCCATAATTTGCCCATACCAAGTTAACTGCTCAATGAGGAAATAATAAAGTACAGGTAATGGTAGTACCAATAAGCACCAAGCCATCGTGCCGAGTAGTTTTGCTTTTAGTACTGAACGGTCTTTGGTTGACACTTTTTCTATTGGAAGCGGATTAAGTCTTGCTGCCAGTTTATTGGCTAACCAGCCAAAGCCAACCAAGTAATGAAAATGTTTTGCTTCACCTAACGTTTTATCCAACAATAGTGCGATGAACAGCGTTAATACCAGACTAAATTCAGACAGTATTGCGATACTTTGTTGAAATATATTGTGTTGAAAAATATGCTCAAACAATGTTACTACTGCCTTAATATTTTCGGGGTTATAAAGCTTAGTTATCTTTAAATTAAAAGACCTAAAGCGCCTAACTAAACAGCTTGGTTATAGCGTTTTAGTTAGGCAGTTTATGTTGTTATAACTGCTCAACTAATTGAAATTGATTATCCTGATGGAGATAATTCAAGCTTAATAAGCAACCATTGTCGAAGAGTTGATAAGCATTACCCGTTGAATTTTCGCCTAGTCTTGCTAATAAGCAACGTAACGCTTCGCCATGAAAAATAACCAGTAAGTTTTTACTTTTGTGACTCAGTGCTAGCGACTTTAATGCTTGATAAATACGTTCACCGCATAGTATTGCGCTTTCTCCATTAACAGGTTTTAGTTCGGTAAATTGGTGTAATATTTCATGATAGTTTTTATCGTTCTTAATATCATTAACATGTTTACCTTGCCAATGACCTAAATCTCTTTCGACCAAGCTATCTAAACTCATCACGGGGGCATTTAATTGTTGCTGGCATATCGCCGCGCTTGCAATTGCTCGTCCTAGTGAGGAAGAAACAATGAGGTCTATTTTTTTGCTGATAAGTTGCGAGGCAACATTTTCTGACTGTTGTTTGCCTATAGCGGTTAGTTCACTGTCTAATTGCCCTTGAAAACGTTGTACTTTATTCCATTGGGTTTGTCCGTGACGAGCTAAATATAGCGTTGTTTTCATTTCTTAGCTCTATGCTGTAGCTGTTAAAATAGAATAATTGGCTGTGGAGAATAACTAAATCATTAACTTGATTCAATGCAATTGTTTTTTCTACACACTATTGCTCTGACAAGCATCCAGTAGAGGCAGGTAAAATGGTGTTATTTGTTGAATAACCGTTGCGCATGGCGTAATATCAGCGCAGATTTAGGTGTCTTGAGTTGCCGCGTTAATGAGATAAAATTTATCTGCTTAACACGGATGACAAAGATGAAACGTGAAACTGGTGAAATACCAGTACTGCCCCCGCAACGGTAACTGTGAGCAGCAACAAAACCACTGTATTAAATCACTACTTTATTTAACAAAATAGTGACGATATGGGAAGGTGTTGCAAGTGCGATGAACAGGAGTCCGGAGACCGGCCTAAAGCTATCACTCGACAACTGCGGTGGGCGGTAATTCAGAGAACAGTATACGGTCTGAGTTATTTTTTACGATCGCATGATGTATTAAAGCGCTACTTATCGTTGCTATTATTCATTACGTGACCACACCGCATACCGACTTTGATTTCCTACACCGTTAATATTCTATATATATTAGGCAGCGGAATCGTTATGAAATCAGACCACCAAAAATTACCTATTAACTTGTTTGTTGCCGTATTGGCAATATTAAGCTTTCTTATGTTAGCTACTCGTACACACCATTTTTCTAGCTTTAACCATTTGCCGAGTGCATCAATTGCTATTTTCTTTTTAGCTGGGATGTATTTGAGAAATATTAAAGCCTTTTGGTTCTTTTACATTCTGACTTTAACAATAGATCTCGCGTCATCTTATTATCGTGGTCAATTTGGTGACTGTATTACCACTTCATATCCAGCGTTAGTATTGAGCTACGGCGTTATGTTTACTGTCGGTTATTATACTCGTCCTAACTGGCAGCGAAGCGCCTGGCAAATCAACATTGTTAAAGTGGCGTTAGCGTTATTTATTGCCAGCTCAATTGCCTTCTTTATTTCAAATGGTAGCTATTACGCATTATCAGGTAAGTTTCCTGAGTTGTCTTGGGCTGAATACGCAACCCGCGTTGATAAATACTACTTTAAGTCTATTTCTAATCCTATTTTCTATGTGATTTCGGCGATCGTTATTGATTTTACCTTGAGTCATTTCTTTGCTGATAAAGCCATAGATACCAAAGTTAATAACTCGCTTTAATTTTTAGCTTGTTAAAAATAGTTTAATGAGAAGGATAGCTTAATGGCTTCTGCAAAAAAGCAAACATCACCAGTTGCAAACACCGCATTTAAAAATAAGCCTGAACATAAGCAAGGCAGTGGTGTTATGTGTTCAGCATTAATTATTGCTGCGCCGCATTCGGGCTCTGGAAAAACCACAGTAACAGCGGCTTTGGCTCGTTATCACCGCAACCAAGGTCGTACAGTAACGGTGTTTAAAGTTGGACCTGACTTTATTGACCCGATGATTTTACGCCAAGCTAGTGGTGAATTAGTTTATCAATTAGATCTCTGGCTCGTTGGCGAGAAAGGCTGTCAGGAATTGCTTTATCGTGCTGCACAAGAGTCTGATCTTATTCTGATTGAAGGCGTCATGGGCTTGTTTGATGGCAACCCGAGTAGTGCGGACCTAGCTGAGTACTTTAACATTCCAGTGCTAGGGGTTATCGATGCTAAAGCGATGGCACAAACCTTTGCCGCGGTGACGTTTGGCTTAGCAAAGTTTAGAAAAAACTTACCTTTTTCTGGCGTAATTGCCAACCGTGTGAATAGCGAGCGTCATATCGAGTTGCTAAGTGAAGGCTTTCCAGAAGAGTTTCGTTTTTATGGCCGTTTACCAAAAGATGAAACTATTACCTTACCAGCACGTCATTTAGGCTTAGTGTTGGCACAGGAATTATCCGATATTGATGCGCAACTTGATCGAGCTGCAGGTCATATCGCTAATACCGATCTAACTGAGTTACCTGAAAAAGTAGAATTTTTTGCAAGTCATACCAATAGCGATGAAATCATGACTAAGCAAGCATTGCTCGGCACACGCATTATTATTGTGCGAGATAATGCTTTTAGTTTTATTTACGCGGCTAATATTGCTTTTTTACAACAAGCAGGCGCAGAGCTAGTTTATTGTTCAGCATTGACCGATGAACACCTGCCTGACGGTGATGTTTTATATATTCCGGGTGGTTATCCTGAGCTCTATATTGAACAGTTAATGGCGAATGTCACTTTTCTCGATGATGTTAAAGGTTTTGCTGCTAGTAATAAGCCTATTATTGCTGAGTGCGGCGGCATGATGTATTTACTTGAGCAACTTACCGATATGTCAGGGCAAGAGTTTTCGATGCTGGGTTTATTGCCAGGTAAGGCGGTTATGCAGAAAAAAGTCGCCGCTATCGGTTCACAGTGGGTTAATTTAACCGGTTTTGGTAAAGGGATTGATGGCAGCCTTGTCGACAATGGTGCTCACGATACTGACAACATAATGCGCGGGCATAGCTTTCACTATTCTGCTGCTGAAATTGATTTAGAGCCTAGTGGTCAAACGACACATCATCCAAGTGAACGGGCCGGAGAATTTGTTTACCAACATAACAACATTCTTGCGTCTTATATGCATTGGTATTTACCTAGCAACCCAAGTTTAACACTGCGTATTTTTAATAAAACGCGATGTTTTTAATTCGCTCTTCAAATTTTATCTAGCAAAGCTTGGTTAATATTATTCTATTAATTAAGCTGTTAGTCCCTGTTTTATGAGAGTTTTCATGACAAGTTTTATGTGTAGCAAATCAGCTATAAGATCTTTTATCAGCGCATCAAAAAGACAGTCTATCTGTAATGCTTATTTTGCTATAACGTTATTTTTTGTTGTTTTTATTAATAGTTTCACACTTAATGCAGCCGAATTTAAGGTGTTGGCATTAGTGTCAGACCGGTCAGCTGTGAGCATGGTAGCAGGAGCACATCAGTTTTTAGCAATGCAGGAAATAGCGAAAACCGGTATTACTATTCGCAGTGTTAGCCAACTGAATCAATTAACCAATAGCCAGATACAGCAGTTAATAAATAAGCATCAAGCATTACTTGTTGCGGGGGTTTTTGGTGAATCTGTCGAGCGCTTACTCACCTTAAAATACCAATCGCAACAAACAAGACTTATGCTGAATACCGATAGGCGTTTAATGGCTTTACACCATGATAAACAAGGTGGCCGCACAGCTGATTTGCCTAAGGAACAATTATTAAGCCTGATGACGGCACTTGATAAAAATAATTATCTATCGGCATTAGCAGATAAACAGCAACAGTGGCCACAATTTTCTTATTGGCTACAAGCGCGCGCTTATTGGCAAAATCGAGGTAAAGAAAATTTGGGGCATTTGTTTGAATGGTTGCAACAAATAGCACAGCCTCAGCTTACTAATGGCAATGATATGTTATTAGCACAAGCGCCAAAAATTTTACCACTACAACCGATACGTTTTTATTGGCAAGAACAACTGATTAGTAAAGCTGCTTTAACGAGTAATATTGCTAAAAACATAGCTAAGCCTGTGGTTTTTATTATTGATCATGATACTGGCGATCAACCGGGACAATGGCAGCTGCATCAGCAACTATGTCAAATACAATGGCAGTGTGTATCTGTACTTGCCGGTTGGGGAAAAGCTAGCGAACAAGCGATTGAAACGATTCGACAGTTAAAAACCACACAACCATTGGCAATCATTGCTTTGCAAGACTTTGTTATTGGTGGTGGCGAAGGTCGCGAAGCGGTAACTAAAAAGTTTAATGCGTTAAATATTCCAGTGTTTAAAGGTATTCGCGTGACAGAGCTCAGCGCCTTAGCATATCAACTTTCACCAACAGGTTTACCGAGTGACAGTGTGCATTATCGTGTCGCTATGCCTGAATTACAGGGCATTTCTCAGCCACATGTTCTGGCTTTAGCTTCAAGTGCTAAGCTAGACTCATTAACGGGTGCTAGTTTGTCTATCAGCCAAGTTTTAACATCGGAAGTTGAACGTTTACAGGCACGTGTAACCGCTTGGTTAGCACTGAGAATAACGGAAAATGCCGATAAAAAAGTGGCTATTGTTTATTATAACCATCCTCCTGGACGACATAATATTGGTGCTGATAATTTGGATGTACAGCAGTCATTATGGCAAATACTATTAGCGTTAAAAGCACAAGGTTATGATCTTGGTCCTGAGGCTGACTTTCCTCATTCTGCCGATGAATTACTTGATATATTACAATTAAAAGCGGTTAACTTACCGCAAGATGCTGGCGCGCTGAATAAAATGTCGCCGTTGATTAATAAGATGTCAGCAAGTGAATATCAAGGCTATTTTGATACTTTGCCTGACATGGTTAAAGCTGAAATGATCGAAGGGCCATTAGGATATTTACATGCGCAAGTTAACGATTATCTTTTTGCCAACGGAAAAACTGAGCTCGAAAAGTTACCTGCAGTAGAGCGCAGCTCAGTATTAAAAGCTTTACTCGAAAATGTTGCAAGCACTTCGGTTGATTTACACCATGCGCTTGATGGTATTCGACACAAAGGTCGTGCCCGGGCTTTAGGTTTACTGTCACAACTAACTGATAAATATGAAGATTTAATTACTTTAAGGTTGAAGGGTAATGAGCTGGCAGCAACGCAATGGCAAGAAGCCAAGGGACTTAAAGATGCACTGATTGCTATGCAAATTGAAGGTATTCGTGGTTGGGGGCAAGTACCAGGAAAGACCATGGTATGGAACAATAAAATACTGCTGCCGGGTGTACAATTTGGCAATGTGTTTTTAGGGCCGCAACCGCCACGAGGTTGGGAGCTAAATGAAGAGCTTTTACATGCCAATATGACCTTTCCACCACCGCATCAATATTTGGCGTTCTATTATCATTTACGTGATGTTTTCAAAGCTAATGCCATCGTGCATTTAGGTCGCCATTCAACTTATGAGTTTTTACCCAAACGTGCCGTTGGCTTATCAGCAAGTGATTACCCTGCATTAATTATTGAGAGTATTCCCAGTATTTATCCTTACATTGTTGACGGTGTAGGTGAGGGCATACAAGCTAAACGTCGCGGTATTGCCGTTATGCTCGATCATTTGACCCCGCCTTTAGCAACAACTGAACTTTACGATGGTTTGTTGCAATTACGCCAGCTAATTGAAAGTGCAGAAGCGGCGTCGAATCAAGACACCAAGAAAAAAGCCATTAAGGCGCTGCGCCATAAAATTCAAGTGCTGAATTTAACCGATGAACTTGTTGCCAGTATGGATGAAGAGTTACAGGTACGCGGTATCGGTTTTGGCGAGGTTGATGATGATTTTTTGTTGCATGAAGTCGGGCATTATCTGACTAAATTACAAGAAGATTTTATGCCCTTAGGTTTGCATGTTTATGGCAAGGACTGGCAAGAAGACGCCATTGACACCATGATGACCTCAATTGAAAAAGGCGAATTAAATTTTACTAAGCATCAGAGAAATGAAATTAAACAGAACCTGATTAAATCGCCAAAAAGTGAAATGTCAGCGTTTTTGAATGCTTTAAATGGTGGTTTTGTTGCGCCAGGTAAAGGCAATGATCCCATTCGTACACCTGACGCTTTGCCAACTGGCCGTAATTTTTATGCCTTAGATGGCAGTTTGATCCCCTCACAGCTAGGTTTTGCTACTGGCCAGCAGTTAGCCAATAAAGCGAGAGCAGAAAACCCTATTGTGGATAAAACTCATAAAGAAGCGGTAATTTTATGGGCTTCTGATGCGGTACGTGATGAAGGTGCCATGATTGCGTTTGGTATGGATATGCTCGGGGTGAAACCGGTGTGGAATCGTCGTGGTATTTTAAAGTCTCTGCAGTTAATTGCACTTGATGATGAACGTGCAGAACGTCGCGATATTGTTTTTACCACTTCAGGACTATTTAGAGATTTATATGCTCAACAGTTAGCTTGGCTTGACCGTTCAGTATTGCTAGCGCTTGCGGCAAGTAAACATGTGATAGCACGCGATCATCCGGCGTTAATGATGGCGCTTAACTCAGCGTTGCAGCCAGTAGAGCACATGTTAGCGCAACAAAAACATGAATTTAACGAGAGCTTAGCTAACAATATGGTTGCCAGTAATTGGTTGCGTGAGGCCCAAGCGCTATTACGTGCGAACGGCAACATAAGCCCTGAATTATTAGGTCGCCAAGCAAGTTATCGTATTTTTGGTACTGCTCCTGGCGCTTATGGCGCAGGTATTAATCGCTTAGCTGAGCGTTCAGGGGCATGGCAAGAACGAAAACAATTAGGTGAAGCCTATATCAAACGTATGAGTCATGCTTACGGCGTGCCTAATGAAAATGTTGCTATGGGCAGTAATGTCCAAGCACTTTTTCGTCAGCAACTTGCCCATGTCAATAGCACGTATCTAGGGCGTGCTAGTAATCTGTATGGCTTAATTGATAATAATGATGCCTATGATTATCTCGGTGGTTTGAATTTAGCGATAGAAACTATTGCAGGCAAGCAACCCGACAGCTTTGTTATTTCACATGCCAATAATCAGCAATTATCTATTGACCCATTACAAACTGCTTTGTTATCTGAACTACGCGGACGATTTTTAAATCGTCAGTGGATTCAGCCGTTAATGAAACAAGGCTATGCGGGTGCAAGAACCATGGGCAGTGAGTTCATCGAAAACTTGTGGGGTTGGCAGGCGACAAGCCCAGAGATTATTAAATCTTGGGTTTGGCAAGATTTAAAAGCGATTTATATTGATGACAGCTTAGAAATTGGCCTAGATGAGTTTTTACAAGAAAAACACAATGTACATGTACAGAGTAATATCTTAGCGGTAATGTTAGTGGCAATTGAAAAAGGTTTTTGGCAAGCATCACAACAAACACAAACTGAGCTTGCAGAAAAATTTGCCAAAAATATTGTCGAAAATGGTATTCCAGGTAGTGGTCATACTCATGCTAACCATCCGATTTATGACTTTATAAAGCCAATGTTATCAGCGCAGCTGAATCGTCAGTTAGCTGAGGTGTTAGCCGCGGCAAATCATACCCCTGAAGGCGATGTTGGTAGTGGTGTACAACATATTCAGGAAATTAGTACTGAGCTGGAACAACAGCGCAATGAAGCGTCAAAATCTGAGGCGAAGAGAGCATCAAACGATAAAGCTGCAGATCGACAAAAAAACGATTCAAAAGAGAGTGCTAATGAACAGCTTGTTGAACAAGACCATTTATTATTGGGCTTAACTGTGTTGATATTGCTACTAATTTTAGCTGGTTATATGCGTTCTCGTCGTCAATTATCAAAAATGGAGCATTAATATGTTGTATGGTTTTTCCTTAGAATTAATGCATTTAATCACCTCATGGCTACTTCAACCTGTGGTGTGGGGGTTATTGTTTTTTACGGCGTTGGCCATTTATGAATTTGGTTTAGCTATTGGTGAGCGCTTCTCTGTTATTCCAGCGTTAGTGGCTGAAAAACAAAAACGTCAGCTGATTGAACAAGGTAAAAAGCGCATTGAACGCGCAGATTTTATCACCCGTATTGCGCCAATGCTTGGTTTAATGGGCACCTTGATCCCTTTAGGCCCTGGATTATCAGCATTGGGCACAGGTGATATCAGTATTTTAACCACCGCAATGACAGTTGCATTTGATACCACTATCATTGGCTTACTCGCCGGTGTGATGGGCTTTGTATTGGGAAGAATGCGCAGACGTTGGTATGATAATGCCATGCAACGTTTAGATGATGAAAATAGCACTAACCTAGCTGCGACAACAGTTTTGTCGAATGATGAACCAACTTTAACAACAGGTGCTTAAGCAATGAGCGATGCATGGCGTAGCAGTCAATTTGATAGCCAAGAGCAAGAACCATTAGGGCCTCTGGCTAATTTGATTGATATAATGTTAGTTTTTGCTTGTGGCTTAATCGCCGCTTTAGTGGCGCTTAGTCCTGAATTAGAGCAACACTTTCAGATAAATAAAGCAGACAGTGCCGCTCAGGTGCAGCCGGTAAATTCAGTCGGTAAAGAACTGAGTACAGCACCTGAGGCGCTAAAGAATAAATTGCAAAGCCAAGAGGGCTATCAGTCAATGGGGCAAGTGTATCGCGACCCAGAAACTGGCAAGCTGATCCTGATCAGTAATGAATAGCCAGTCATCACTGTTAGTCACAAATCACAATAAATACAATTGTCGCGTATGTACCGACAGCTATGAATAGAGAGAGCAAAACAATGAACGATATTGAACAGCAAGCAGCGTTAGTAAAAGCCAAAGAGCAAAAGCATATTGAGCGTCAGAAAAAAATTAAAGCCGGTGTTGATGAGCGTGTAGCGCAAGCCACAGAAGAACGCGGGGTATTAGTTGTTATTACTGGCAACGGTAAAGGCAAAAGCACTTCAGGTTTTGGCACGGTATTACGCGCAATTGGTCATGGTCAAAAGGCCGGTATTGTGCAATTTATCAAAGGTTCGAAATGGGAATGTGGCGAAATGAATATTTTAAAGCAATTTCCTATTCAGTATCATGTTATGGGAACTGGTTTTACTTGGGAAACCCAAAGTACTGAAACTGATATTGCCGCAGCGAAAGTGGCGTGGCAAAAAAGTAAAGCAATGCTCAGTGATGAAAACCTTGATATTGTGTTACTGGATGAAATGACCTACATGGTCAAATATGGTTACATTGAACTTGATGAAATTATTGAAGCATTAAATAATCGTCCTAAGATGCAGCACGTATTGATCACAGGACGTGCATGTCATCGACGATTAATTGAATTGGCTGATACGGTATCTGAAGTACAACCGATTAAACATGCCTTTAAAGCCGGCGTAAAAGCGCAAAAAGGGTTGGATTGGTAATTGCGCTTATAGGATGCATGAAACAGCATTGATGCTCAGAGATAAGTCAAGACGATAAATAATTAGCATACTTTTTTGCTCTCCTTTGCTTTTTAATATGAGCAAGAAAAAGAGCTTATCTAGTTATCCATATTTATTTTGATTTGCTGCTTATTTGTACAGTTAAATGCGTTTTCCTGCTTTCATCCAATAAAGAGGAAATATTCTCGTTTATGTCTTTAGCATAACGAAATGTTTTATTAGTAACTTATTGTAGATAGTGAACAAATCGGGTATGTTTTGATTATCGTGAAATATGAAAGAAGGATTTTTCCCTTGTTTAAACAAAGATTTTTTCCTCATAATAAGCTGTTAGCTTTCAAGAGTTCAATATGACCATTCGTCAAATAATAACAAAAGTAATGTCCGATGGTTGGACTATTGAAGAGCATTATGACCATGCTGAAGGGCTTAAAAATCAATATTTTTTTGATAAACAAAAAGCCCCATCAATAAAAATGGTAGATAAAATAAGCCAGCAATATGCTGCATATACATTAATAGATAAAGATCTTCGAAGCGTTATTTTTTGGTTGGAAGAAATAGAAAGGCAATCACCAGAACACCTAGATAGGGTTAAAAATCCCGACAAAATGAATCTTATAAAAGGTTTGTTTATTTCAGCGTTAACTTTCTATGGGAAGTGTTTTACTTCTTGCGAAGGAAGAAGGTTAAAGTTAGATCGAAACAAACATATTAGTGAAGAGCATAGAAAAACTCATGATCAAGTTATGAAGCTCAGGCATAATTTTGCTGCACATAGCGGAGCTGAAAACTTTGAAGAAGTTCAAGTAAGTTTAGTGCTTCACCCGAGTGAAGAATCTAATATGAAACCTCAACTTTATACTGAATTAAAACAACCAGATTGGGTATCTAAAGATTCGTTAGACTTTATATCTTTAGCTAAATATCTGCAAAAAACTATAAAAGAAAAGCGTGACTCTGTTGGTGATAAAGTATTGGAAACAATAGTTCAACCGAAAGGAAAGAGTTATTGGTATAACAAAGCAGAAAGCTAATAAATAAAGGATAGGTTGCGCGCAGCCGCAACTTAATCCTGTT
>TARA_B110000467_G_scaffold162708_2_pt1 | contig 30415 bp, 42 predicted proteins | sample TARA_B110000467 | Tara Oceans TARA_B110000467 (sample SAMEA4398341) | marine metagenome | biome: Polar Biome; feature: [MES] marine water layer (ENVO:01000295) within the mesopelagic zone...; material: water (ENVO:00002006), including particulate matter (ENVO:01000060) such... | reverse complement strand
TATTGCATCTGTTACTGAAGTATCTAAGTTTACAGTTGCATCTCCAGTATCACCACCAGAAACATTAATGTTTGTACCACCAACTACAGAAGTAATATCTCCAATCGCAGAAGATAGTTCAACCCAAGATCCATTAAGACCTACATAAACTTTATCTGAAGTAGTGTTTTGGAAGATTTTACCCTCCACTACTGTACCAGGATTGGTTGTTAATTGCTGTAGCACCATATTAAGTGCTTGATTGTCGTTAAGATCTATGTTTCCAGAAACATCAAGATCATGTAAAAATTTAATTGCCATTGTTTTTTTTGTTTTTGTTTTTGTTTATTATTATTAATTAAAATATGCCTTTCCTGAGAAAGTAGCTTTGAATGTTAGAGTTACTTGGTTTAAAGAATCATAATCAACCTGCCCAATTACGAATGTTCCTGCTGAATCTACCACTGATACACTAGGGTATTTAGCTAAATTATGAGTTACTACCCATACTGTAGAAGATACATTTTGATTGTGTACGTAGTTTTTATCTGATGATGCACCCATTAAAGGAGCATAAGGAGTCCACTTCATTTCTCCAGTACCATCAGTTATCAACATTTCATTGATAATTTCAGTCCTAGAGACGTTAAAAACAAATCCAGTGTTGTAATCAGTAACATCTTTAGAAGTCATAACATCCTCTAAAGTAACAACACCTGTTCCAGACGATCTAGTTGAAGTGAAATCAGAATGTCCATTTAATGAAGCATGGAGTGCAGTACTAACCTGAGAAGAGGTTGATCCTGATCCTGAAGCAGTTACATCTACAGCTATAACACCATCATAAGTTGAAGGAGTAGCTAAAACAGTAGAAGCTGTTATTTGAAAATAAACAGCATATTTTGCAGCGTCATAATTACTATATATAGTTATATATCTATCTTGTAAATCACCTGCAATATCTGCCCTACAAGTTATTTCTGTGTCTGTAGAGTAATTACCTTTTACCCATTCAACTTCATTAGCACTATTTTTAGTGGATAAACTTCTACCTCTAGCGTCAGCAAAGCCTTTTGGCTTATGTATTTGAGAGTCTGCTAAATTATTGTGATTCTTCATTTATTAATATGTTATTATGCCATGTCTTTTACTTACACTTCCTGATGTACATGATCCACAGCATCCACAACCTTTCCATTCTGGATATAATTTTGCATTGGCATCTAAATATAAGTGCATTTTCTTTTTAAAAGTTTCTGCTTTTTTATAAGTTTCTTGCCTTAAATAATTTAATTTTTTTTCACTAACCGAACTTGTAAAGTCAGCCATATTATCTACAACACCCTGAGAAGTTGTATTGTAAGTAATATCTGGCAAAACCTCAAACTTAACACAAAAAGCTAAGTAATCTTTAATGTAATTATTAGTTAATGTTACATACATACCACCTGAACAAGCATCATATAGTTTATCACCTAAAAATGGCTTAACATGATTAAGTTCAGCTATCTCAATAAAAGTTGACTTTATTAAATGCGTATCGAAATTCGCATTAGTCATTGCTTTACTTACTACTTCTGACTTATTTATTAGCATCTTCTTCTTTTTTATCGGTTGATGTATCTTTTACTTCTTCTTTTTTTGCCACTGACTTCTCAGCTATAAGATTCTTGAGTTGTTCGTCTGTTAATTCAGGCAAATGAAATATCTCTCTTCCCTCTCTTATTGTAATAAATTCAGCAGGATTAATTGTTCCTAATAAAGAAACAGGAGGTTTAGTGTAAAATGTAAGATCATTAGCACTTATTCCTCTTTCTGTTTTAAGTATCTTTTTAATACATTTTAAGAACATTTGCTGAGGTTCTTTAATAACAGTACTCATTGCTATATCATAAGCAGTAAGTATTTGTTGATTGTTACCTAATTGACCTGCTACTTGAATACCTGATAATGCTGGATTCCATCTATGTGCCGATATAATATTATCATTTGTGATTTTTTGAAGTTCCATAAAAGAACCATCACTAGTATCATTGATTATTTGAACATTAGTAGCATCACCATCACCATTCTTAGCTATAAATAATATTTTAGAATTATCTCCAGCACCAGTTAATTTAGCTACAGCATCATCTATAAAGTCCTGAGCTTCAGATTCCCCCATATCTGCATTTAACTCAACTATTGCACTTGGCATAAATCCATTTTTGAAGCGTGTAAGATTATAGACTCCTATTTGATTTGCTATACGAATATGGTCTAAGGCTGCACAATAATCTGGCATTCCGTAGTAATAATACGTACTTTCATAATCAGAAAAATGAACCATTGTTCTATATACTTCTCCATCTTTTTTAAAATCAGGGTAAATAGGAACTTGCCTCATGTCATCTGGGAATCTTAAAGCATGCTCCCAGTCTGGATGTAATAATATGTGTTTTCCTTTTTTATGGACTCTAGCTGTAGTTCCATCATGATGAAAAAAGTTTAAGTAACCTTGACCAACAACAACTTCCATATACCCATTACCCAACTTCCAATAGTCAGACAATACTTTTTTAGCAACATCATCCATAGACTCTCCATAAGTATTAACATCTTCTAATAAAGATTTTAAAGCCTTATTGTTAGTCCTAAGCCCTTCTCCTATACTAAAAGTTGTTTTTGTACCAAGAATCGCCCTATGCGTAGATGCAGACCTTGAAAGCTCGGATAATTCTTGTGGAAACAAATTATTTTTGCCAAAAGGAATCCAATCATGTCTTAATGTTTCTGATAAATTAGGTTCTTTTGGTGCTTCTTTAGCTACATCTTTCGAAAATGAATATCCTAATATTTTAGGACTCTTCTTCGTTTGAGTTTGTATCTTCGTTTTGTTGTCCTGATTTTTTCGGCTCATCTATTTTAACTTTTTTCTTTGTTTTTAGTTTTGATGTATATTTTTTGACAACCTTTTTTTTAGTATCTACAGATTCACAAGATTCTGACTTGCAATCTTGAGCTTCAACAGCCTCACAAGAGTCTGATTCACACTCATTAACTAAACTAACATAAGGCTTGTCTAAATTATACAGCTTACCTAAAACCTTTTGGCTTAGGCTTGAAGAAAAATCAACTAATACAGTGTTTTTACCAAAAACAACCTGATCACTATCATTAGAGACAAAATATTCTTTATTTAATTTGTATTCCATAATGTATTTATTTGTGCAAATATATAAAAAATTATAAGAAAAGGGGGATTTCCCCCCTTTTTCTCATAAAAAAGTTAATTACTATGCAGAAGTCCAAGCAAGAACAGAACCTGTTGATGCTTGATAGAAGTCAATTAAATTAGCAGCAGGAGCAGCTACATTAGTATTGTTTATCAAAACTAAAGCTTCTCTTGGATATTCAGCTTGAATACCAGCTAATTTAACTAAAGTACCATTTGCATCTTGTAACCCCATACCTGTAGTTTGCTCACCTGAAGCAAACTCTAAATATGCTTTATCCTCAAATACTTTATCGTAACCTATAATAAAGAAATAAGTCTCTGGATCGTCAGTATCACAATCATCAGCATAAGTTTCACATAAAGCGTGAATACCACAAGACTCAGTTAATTCTCTAAGTCTAGCATTGATTTCTTCAGTAATTTTAGGAATATAAAATTCTAGTTCAATATTAACAAGAGTTGAACCATTCTCTCTAGTTGCATTTGCATTGAAACCAGCAGTTCCTCTGTCAAATTCAAATTCATACCAGTTTACAGAAGGGAAAGCTATGTATTCACCAGTAGTATGGATAGTAACTGCTCCTATCCCACCTGTGATTAAACCTTTTTCCATTAACCAGATTCTTTTTAGACCACCTCTTCGGTTTCTATCGCAACATATAATTGCGTGTCCTTGTGTTAAAGCCATTTTTTTGTTTTTTTTATTAGTTTATAAAAACCTGCTGGGGGTTTTGACACCCCCATAAGGTAGATTAATTATTATGAATGTATAGAAGTAACAACCATTTTAGGTTCTTTTACTTGAACTCCTAAAGAGTACAACATTCTGAATCTGTTTTCTTTACAGTCTCTGTTATACCACATGTCAACATCTTGTGCTAAGAAATCAGTACCAACAGTAATGTTATTTTCAGCAGTCCAAATAGCACACATAGTCTCAGTAGCAGCATCAGGAGCATTACCACCTGCCATATTAACTAGAGAACCAGCAAAAGCAGCAATATCAATATCCCAAGCATTTTGAACTACTAATCTTACTCCGTTGAATTTTAAACTACCAACTCCATCTTGTAAGTCTGCATAAGCAGCAGTATGAGAACCACTAGAAGATCTTAATTCTTTTGCGTAAGAATCAGCAAAAGCTCTTGAACAGTAAATTAGTTGATTATCAGAAGTTGCTAATTCAGTAGAACGAGCAGCTAACATAGCCTCTAAATGAGGAATAGTAAGAGTAGCTCCTTGAGTTAACATTTGTGAAGCAGGAAGTGTACCAGCTACTCCAGCAAGATCTAATGCTTTCCAAACTCCATTACAAAGAGCTTGTGTTCCAGCACCATTAACTGCATCTCCCCACCATAAGATAGTAGAGAAGTCTCTCATGATTCCTTGCATAATTATGCTAGACATGATTTCCATAAATACAGTACCAGTTAAATCATATCTTGAAATTCCTTTTTTAAGAAATTGAGATTTAATATGAGATAATAATGTTGTTGATTGTTGTGCATGCTCAACTTCTAATCTACATAAAGTTAAAGTTACATTACTATTTACTGTACGAGTATCGTCAGCAGCGAAACAGTCTGCACTTTGATTAATTGCTTTTGTTATTCCAACAATAGAAGTATATCTATCTAATAAGATAGAAGCTCCTGATACGTCAGTTATAACATCCATCCCTACTAGGTGGTTGTTTTCAAAGAATAATGGCTCTAAGAAATACTTTTGAGCATCTTCTTGAGACCAAGTTAAACTTGTGTTAATTACATTTGCCATTTTTAGTTATTTTTTTTGTTAGTGAAATATATTTTTTTGTCGTTAGATAATGAGTCAGCAAAAACATCCCAAGCATTTTCAGATTTAGCTTCTGGAGTTGGGTTAGGATCTTTACTAGGTACTACATCACTTGGAGTTCCCTCCATTTTAGCAACCTTAAAAGTAGCGATTTCTGCTTCTAATGTTGCAATGTAACCATCCTTTTCAACGATTGAACCGTTCAATTCAACGATTGCTTTACTAGACTCTTCAATAGACTCTTCAATAGCACTCATTTTACTAGACACTTCTTTGTTGTCAAGAATTTTTACTTCTTTTGCTTCTGCTGTTTTATTAAACATTTCAGAAATAAAAGATTTTAAGTTTTCAAACTCTTTTTCCATTTGATTTTCTTTTTTTTGATTATTAAATAAATTTTCTACAAGAACTTTATTCTTATAGTCGTACTTCTTAATATCAAACTTAGCTGCCATCTTTATAGGCTCTTCCACTAAGTTGATAAAACCTGCTTCTTGTGCCTCTATACTACTAAACCAAGTTTCCTCATCCATCCAAGAACGGATTTGCTCTTCTGATTGACCAGTTTTTGAGACATATATATTAACAAGCCTATCACCCATTTTATCCATGAGTTCAGCAGCTTTTCTTAAATCATCCGAGCCTCCGACAACTCCACCCCCTACATTATGTATCATATAAAGTGAGTTTTCACTCATAATAACCTCGTCAGCAGCAAGTGCGATAACACTTGCCATTGAAGCAGCAATTCCCTCTATACGAGAAGTAACTTTTTGTGGCATCCTGTTTACAGCATCATAGATAGCCAAACCATCTATAACAGAACCTCCTGGTGAGTTTATTCTTAAAAGAACAGACGTATCATTAGGGATATTTTTTATTTCATCAATAAAAGACTTGGCATCTATCCCATACATACCAATTTCATCATATATCATCACCTCAGTAGCTTGACTTTCAGCAATATTTTTTATACTATACCAATTCATATTACAATATAACACATTATATTTGATATATATTGGAAGTTACTGGAATAAACTTCATTTAAGCAAAATAAAGGCAATATAATTTGGTAGTCTCAATAAAAGGTTGTTATATTGTAACATATTAATCATTAAAAAATAAAATATGGGAAAAATGAAGGAAGTGTTTGCTCTACACCAACAAGAGTTAGATGAGTTCACAAGGTATTATGGAGAGATGTATAAGATTGCCTATACAATAGGGGTTGAAGAAAAACAACTAAAAGAACTTATTGATCAAAGTAAAAAAGAAAGTAAAATAACTAATAATTTAAAGAAATAAAAAATGGCAGAAACTAAGGTAGCAGAAACTAAGAAAGACATATTAAGAAGATTATTTATAGCAAATAATTTAGTAAAAGAAGATGTCTTTAAACACGCACATTACACAATAATCACTAGAGCTGGTGTAGATAAAATTCAAGCAGCACAAGGTATTGAAATCAAGTATGAAATAGCAAATCTTGCAGACACCCATGATCATTGCTTAATAAAAGCTTACGGAAAGATGGGAGAAAGATACATTGAAACTTTTGGTGAGGCTAGTCCTAAAAACAATAAAAATGCATATCCAGTAGCTATGGCTGAAAAAAGAGCAATGAGTAGGATTGTTCTGAAACTCGCTGGATTTTATGAGCATGGATTTTTTGGAGAAGATGAATCTGATGACTTTAAAAAATAAAGACTGGATTGATGAGATTTTAGAAGAGGAGGAGGCTACAGGATGGCAAATAGGAAGTATAGAGGGCCTTCTCCTAACCTCATCAGCAGAATATCTTTATCAAAATATAGATTTCAGTACTCTAACCTACAAAGATGCAGAGATTATTATAAAAGACTTATATGAAAACAATAACCCAACAGATACCAGACAACAATATGAAGAAATGCGAAGAGCAGGAGTTTTTAAATAAAGCTAAGACTTTCAGAAAGATAATGCATTATAACAATAGAATGATTAAGCGTGATATTCCTGATTTAGTTAATTACATTCCAATGGAAGATTACATTATATTTCTATCTAAAATTCCTTTAAAGTTATGGGCAAAAAAACCGATAATGTATTACAATAACATGACATGGGATGCTTTAGGTTTTTTAGGAGAAAGAATACATCACTCTACAGCTAGAACAAAATATTTACAATTATGTTTTAGAAAAGCAGGATTAGATATTTTAGAGATAATTGATGATGAGCATGATGATTTTAAAAAATTTAAAAATAATAAAGAAAGATTTTTAGCTGCCCTACATTATGTTGAAGAAAAGTTAAAGCTAGAAAGAATTAAGGATTTAGTAGATTTATATAAAAAATCAAAAACATTAGCTGATCAAGTATATTATTATGAATAGTCAAGAAAAAGCTTTAGTAGATATAGTATGTGATGCTTCAGGATTATCTTTAGATCAAATTAAAGGTAAGCTTAAAACAAGAAAATATGCTTACACTAGGTCTATATTAGGATATATGTTAAGAAGAATAGTAGGCTGTACTTTAGTAAGAACAGGGGAAATACTAGATAGAGATCACAGCACTATTATTCACTATGAAAAAACTTATGACGATAATCGTAAATATCACCAGGATTATTGTAACTTTGCCATAAAAGTAGAGGAGATGTATTCAGACAACTTTACCTCCATAAGACTAAAGCTAGTAGAAGAAAAAATCTTAGATCTTAGTGATACATTAGATAGATATAAAGAAAGAAGAATCACATTAATAAAACAAATGGGTTAATGGAACGACCATAACAGTTCCAAAATTAAAATAAAAAAAAGATGGCAGAAAAACAGTATGTAAATGGGCTTATTATCAAGGAGAAAGTCTTTGAGAACGGAGGGAATCAGCTTAAAATGAGTATTAAGACTGATGACATGGTAAAACAATTAAAAGAGCTTGATGATAATGGTTGGGTAAACCTTATTGTTACAAGAAGAAAAGAACCTTCTGACACAGGAATAACTCATTATTCTTATGTTGACACCTGGAAACCAACTAAAAAACCATTAATGAGTGAGACATCAAGAAAAGATCCTATGGGTGGAATAAATACACCTGAAGATGATTTACCCTTCTAAATAAAAAGGGAGGGGTTGAGATACACTCCTCCTTATTTTAAAAAACCAAATAAACCAAAATGGAAAAACCAACTGAAAAACCAAATTACTACGCAATAATTCCTGCACACGTTAGATACAATAAAGAATTAACTTTACTAGAAAGATTGCTGTACGGAGAAATAACTTCACTAACTAACTTCAAAGGATATTGCTGGGCTAATAATAATTATTTTGCCAAATTATATGGTAGAAGTAAAGGAACTATTAGCAAGAGTATAAGTAAATTAAACTCATTAGGTTTTTTGGAAATAGAAATAAAATCTGTAGGTAAAATTGTAGACAAAAGACTAATTAAAATAAAAGATATGCCTCAAATAAATAACATTAACAACTATAGTCATAAATCGTTAGGGGGGGTAGTCAAAAACGATCAGGATAATATAAAACTTAATAAAGATACTCTAAATAAAAAAGATTTAATTGAATTAAAGGAGAAGAAAGAAGATTTATTTAATTTATTTTGGATTAATTATGACTTTAAGAAAAGCAAGGCATTATGTTATGATAAGTTTATGAATTTAAGTTTAGAAATTTGTGAAAAATGTGTTTCCTCTGCTAAAAAATATTCTGATTCAATTACAGATGTTAAATATAAAAAACATCCTTCAACTTGGCTTAATCAAAAATGTTGGGATGATGAGATTAAAAAAACAAATACTAGAGGAGGTTTTACAGGAGGTGGATTTACTGACTTTGTATTTTAATGAGTTTTCATGAAAATGGTATAACCATAAAAAAAAATTCAGGGCAAGTGAAAACACAATGTCCTAAGTGCTCTCAAGATAGAAAGAAAAAATCTGATCCTTGCCTTTCAGTTAATATAGATGAAGGAGTTTGGAATTGCCACAACTGTGGATGGACTGGAGGTTTAAAAAAACAAAACAATTTTATGCAAGAAAAAAATTATATTTTACCAGTAGAAAAAACAGCAGACACTATATACTCTGAAAACATGATAAGATGGTTTTTAAAAAGAGGAATATCTACTGAAACTATGATGAAGAATAGAATAGGAGAAGGAAAGGAATATATGCCACAGATAGGTAAGGAGGCTACAACGATTCAATTTAATTACTATAAAGATAGTAGATTAATAAATGTAAAGTATAGAGATGGAGCTAAGAATTTTAAATTAGTTAAGGATGCAGAAAGGATTATGTACGGATTAGATGACCTGATTGGAAAGAAATCTGTAATAATTGTTGAAGGAGAGATGGATAAATTATCATTTTACGAGGCAGGATTTAAGAATTGTGTTTCTGTTCCTAATGGTGCTAGTAATTTAAAAATGGAATATCTAAAAGATTTTCCTGAAGATTTGGATAAGGTTTATATTGCCGTAGATAATGATGAGCCTGGTAAGAAACTTGAAAATGAGCTGTCAAGAAGGATAGGTAGAGATATTTGTTATAGAGTTACATATCCTGATGGATGTAAAGATATTAATGATGTATTAATTAAACACAAGTCAGAAATAGTAGAACAATGCTTAGATCAAGCTCAGGCTTATCCATTAGAGGGTGTACTGAACGTAAATGATTTTAACGTAGATATTGACTCATTGTATGAGAATGGCTTACAGAGAGGATCTACTGTAGATCATAAATCATTTGATAATCTATTTAGTTTTGCTTCATCTCAATTAACTGTAATAACAGGAATACCTACTCATGGTAAAAGTAATTTTTTAGAACATTTAGCAATGAGATTATCTGCTCAACATGGTTGGAAGTTTGGAGTTTTTAGTCCAGAGCATTATCCTATGCAACTACATTTTTCTGTGCTAGCTGAAAAGTTAATTGGAAAATCATTTAGAAAGGTAACTAGATATGATAGAATGACTAAGAATGAATTAGGTTCTGCTAAGAGTTTTATATCTGATCATTTTCATTGGATAAGACCTGATGGTGATGTATATACAATAGATTCAATACTAAATACAGCTAAGGGATTAATTAGAAGGCATGGTATTAACGCTTTAATAATTGATCCTTACAACAAAATTAATGCTAATATTGCTGGTGAAAATGAGACTAATTTTATAAATAAGTTTTTAACAAGATTAACTATATTTAAACAAAAATATGACATCCATATATTTTTAGTAGCACATCCAAGGAAAATGCAGAAACAAGATAATGGAGCTTATGATATTCCTACTCTTTATGATATAGCTGGTTCTGCTAATTTTTACAATCAAGTGGATAATGGAATTACCGTATATAGAGACTTCAAGCAGATGATAACTAGAGTTCTGGTTCAGAAAGTTAAATTTAGGCATATAGGAGAGTTAGGAGAGGCTCAGTTTAAATATAACATTCAAAATGGAAGGTATAGTGAGATAGGAGAGTCTATGGATGACAGCTCTTATTTAAGAGAAACTCAAGAAAGTATGATTTTATAGTGATTATGTAAAAAAAAAATTGTATAATTGCAGCATGAAAAGAAAAGAAAATGAATCATTTGAGGATTACAAGAAGAGAAGATCTGAAGATAGCATTAGAACTAAGAGAAGATTAAAAGGTATAAATGTTTGGCCTTCTGAGTGGGGGACTTATAGTTCAAAAAAAGACGGAGCAATAGAAACTAGATTGAAATCAATAATGGATAAGATGACCGATAAAAATGAGAAAACCGATATATAGAGTTATAGTTGATTTTGAATACAGAAATAATGGTAGAAGTAATTACATTAAAACGCAGATAAAAAATGATACTATTGACACTTTTGCTTTATCAAAAGATAAAGATGAGGTATATGATCATGTTAAAAATAAAATACTAAGAAAGATTGGTAAAAAAGAAGAAGAGATTCAGCTTAAAATTACAAATATAGAAGTTGAAGGTCAATATGGAGAAACAAACTATTAGTGAAGAATACTCAGGAAATAATTAATAATAAATATAGGGTAAGACCTAAAAGCTTTTAATTTTTCAGACCTGTGTAGTAGAGGGGGGGAGTGGTTTCCTCCCCAATACAACTAAAATAAATGTAACTTAGATGAAACATTAACAAACTAAAACAATAGATATGGATCAAGAAAAAAAAGTGCCAGAAATTTTATTCCTACATCAAGTAGATATTAATCATAAATTAAAATCACATTTATATTGGCATGAAACATTTATAGATTACATTAAAAAAGCAGACGTAGAGTTATATAAATTAGGAGTTAAATATACTGATGATTTAAAAGATAATGGTTATTTTACAGAAGAGGAAATTAGTAAAATGAAATAAAAATATATTATAATGGAACATAAACACCTGGTAGATCAGCTAAAGCAAGATAGATATTTCAAAGATTTATATAGAAAAAACACAATAGACATGGATAATTATTTTGCTTATAGTGGAAAACAGGAATACAACAATAAACTCGTTCACTTAATGCCATCTTACAGGAAAGGTAAAAATATTGAAATAAATAACGACATGACTAAGTATAAATTAAAAAACTATAAAAAATGAAAGAAGATGATAGGACTTATAGGGGGATAAAAACTGTATTAAAAAATCACATTAAAACAGGAATAAAAAGTTTATGGACTTGGAAGGATGATAATTTCACAATGATATATAAAAATTATGATGGAGATGATAGAATTTATACCTCTAGTCAGTTATTAAAAATTATAACAAAATGATGTTATTAAAATATTTTATTGTAGCTGTATCGTTATTTGTATTGTTTATGATAAGTATTATGAGTATTGTAGCAAATATTATAAAAAAAAATAGAAAAGAAAAGAAAATATGGAAGGTGAAAAAAGTAAATACTATTATGAAAAAAACAGAAATATGAGAGAACCAGTTAATCCTAAAATGAAATTATCTAAAGAACAATTAGGTATAGTTGTAGATCAATATAAAGACAATAGAGTTCCTGATTACTATAAGGGAAAAAATGGCTATGAGGCTAGGAAAGTTTGCGATAACTTTGAACTTTCTTATCACCTTGCTACAGCCACGACATATATATTAAGAGCTTATCATAAGCACGATACACCTATTGACTGTATAACAAAAGCTATTGCTCACTTACAATTTGAACTTGATAAATACAAAGAACAAAATGGTTAGGTTTTTTAATTGGATATTAGGGATTAAAAAAAATAATCTTTTAGAAAATTTAGAGCAATATGAAAACAATAATAATAAAATAAAATCAAATGAAAAATAACGACAAAACTAAAGTAGACTCAACTGTAGAGGACATAAAAGACAATCCTCTTTATAGAGTAATGATAGACTTAAAGGCTGATGGAAATGCTGAGGGAGGTAAATTTGCTACATCACCAGAAGTTAGGATTGAGGTAGAGAAAATTGAATCTAAAGGAGTTGATAAAGTTGTGGGTTTTGTATATGATGGAACAGATAGATTAGAGATAATCACCCAGCCATTAGAAGATGCTAAAAAAATAGATGTTGTTTTAGGAAAGAGACTTCCTGAACCTAATGATAAGGTATAATTCAAATGCAATAGCGAAACCAAGAATGACTCAGGCTGACTCTTGGAAAAAAAGACCTATTGTTTTAAGATACTGGGAATATAAGGATAATATAAAAAATTGGGCAAATCAGAACAATTTTAACTTAGGCAATGAAATATATGCTATATTTTATATAGCTATGCCTAAATCTTGGAGTATTAAAAAGAAAGAGTTAATGATAGGTAAAAACCATCAGCAAAGACCTGATATTGATAATTTACTTAAAGGCTTGATGGATGCACTGCTAGAAGAGGATTCTCATATTCATACAGTTTATTCTAAGAAAGTTTGGAGTGATAAAGCTGGTATTGAGTTTTTTGACTTAAAAAATATATCTATCTTTTAATATTATAATCTTTAGACACTTTGTATTTTTGTTTGTATATTATATTTCTACACTGCTTTTCTGAAATCATGTGTTTAATAGAAAGATCAACAAATGTATCTCCAACCCTTCCTTCGTTTTTAACTAAAAATGAATCAAAATCATAAAACATCATATAGTTTCTTAGGGTTTTAGGTGGTATTATACCATTCTCAATTAAATGATAAAGCAAATCTTTCATTGTAAAATCTTCATCCCATCTGCTTGTTGATTGACTAATAACAAGATCTAAAAACTCAGATATTACTTCTTTTCTGTTTGCCATTTTTTATATTCAGTTGTAAAGAAACTAGTAACAGTTGAAACACAAGATCCACAAGTCATAGCAGAATGTTGATACCTATATACAACATATTGATTGTAAGCATCAAAAAGATCTTTAAGAACAGCTAACCTCTCTTTTTTTGTTTTAGATTGAAAAATAGGATCTAAATACTCTTGTAAACTTTTAAATACAATTTTCTTCTCATAATCAGAGACATGATTCCACTTAATGTCTACCATAAATCTTTTGGGCATTTAATATAAAATTCATCTATTCTGTTTTTTGCCTGTAGAAAGCAACCACAATCTCCACAGTTTTCAATTAAATTTAATCCTAATGTTTTCTTATAAACACCACACACATTACTTCTGCATATTGATGTTCTCTTTTTATATTCATCATCAGTAACCAAAGATATTCCTTTACCTACAATTAATTGCCAGAAAATTTTTCTTAATTCTTTCATGATACAAATATAATAAATTTTTACATAAAAACAGTTGATTGACTTTCTACTGCATTAACAGACGATTGTGAAGAACTTATAGATGATTCAGATACTAAAACAGTTTGAGAGTTAATAGCATTAGATATTAATGCAGCAATATCAGAACCACTCCATGTTTGTGCATTTAATAAACTTTGAGTTCCTGGAGTTACTCCTCCTTGCTCAAATTTATTGCCATAACCTTTATATGAGTTCATTTCAGATAATTGGCCTTTAAATAAAGCAGTACTTCTTTTATTTATAACAGCTTCACCACCTTCTAGCTCAACAACTCTACCTCCTGCTTTGAATTTTTCACCACCTTCAGCGTGAGACTTTCCATGAACCATTCCTCCATTAGCAAATTTTTCTAAAGTTCCTTCAGAAGAACTACCAGGAGTTAATCCTCCTTTTGCACCAACAAATTTTTGAGAGGCAATCATACCGACTTGAGCTGCAATTAATGCAGACATAATAGGTGCTCCAACGATAGCAGCAACACCAAGTTGACCAGATATTTTTGTAATAGCCTGATAACCATTAATTAAAGCCATAGCTATTGCATTAGCTTTATCTAAAATAAATTGTTTTCTTTTTATTTCTCTAACTTGAAGATCTTTTCTTTGTTCTAATCCTATCATTTTATCATCATGAATCTGCTGCATACCCTCAGTATCTTGACCATGCAATTCAGCTAGTCTTATTCTTTCTGAAAACGCTGCTTCTTCATCAGAACGAGTTTGATCAAATTCTTCGTTTAATTCATGTATTCTAAATGCTGCGATATTTGCTGAGTGCTGCATTACCATACTAGATATTTGAGCATAAACTGCTGCAAATTTAGCTATCTTTTCTTGGTCTATCTTACTTTCTTCTGAGTCAAGTTTTTCTTTTGCTTTTATAGATAAAGCATCAAACTTAGCTTGACTAATTGCTTTTGCTTTTAACTGCCTGTCAAGATCTGCTAACTCATTATTATATTCCAGTTGAGCTATAGCTCTTTTCTCTTTCAAATAAGCCCCAAAGTTAATTAAACTTGCGTTCATATTACCAAGTTCAGCTTTTCTTTGGTCTAACTGTAGTTTTGATATATGAGTCATTTCATCATCATCTATTTTTTTCTTTATTACATCATACTTTAACTTTAATGCTATTAAAGCTTTTTCGTTTACTACAGTTTTCGCTAGTTCCTCATCATACATATCTTGTAAAACTTCAAGTAATTTACCTCTATTATTAGCATCTTCTGTAACTAAGTTATTAAAGTCATCCCTTTTCATGTTTTTTAGAACATCATAATTCTTGGCATTAGATTTTATCTCTTGTCTAATTAGTTCAGTATCACTATCAGCCTGCATATCCTCAATAGATTTAAGATTGGTAGCTATTAGGGATTGCATTTTATTTATCTCATTCTGTTTTAATATAAGAGTATTTTCAGCAGCTTTTCTTCTGTTCTCAAAGGTATCTAATATAGCATCCTTTTCTGCCTTTAACATATCCTTTAGGAAGTCTTTTGTTTTTTGTAATCTAAATATAGATAAAGCAGATTCATTATCATAAGTTTTACCACTTTCTGCTAATACAACTTGAAGATCTTTAACAAAACTTTTATATTGAGATATAGTTAGATTTACCTCTTCTTGAGACTTCTGATAGTCCTTGTAAAATGACGCTACTAAAGGGCCTTCTTTATCAACTCTATCTTGTAGTGCTCCAAAAGCCTTATCATTAGCTAAAATTGATTTATCAGCTACTTGTTCATCTAATAAAACTTTTTCTTCAGCTAATTCAACTGCTTTCTCCATAGCATCTAGGTTGTTTTCATGTCTTAATTGTTCAGAGGTTTTTAGATCAAAACTAAAAGTTCTAAAATCTTCTAATTGTTCTCCATAACTTTTTCTAAGATCATCCCTCATGGTACTTTTAACATTTATTTCAATGCCAGCAGCTACTGCTGCATCATCTACAGCTTGTTTCATCTGTGCTCTTTTATCTTTTTGGAAATCCTCTTCTATTTTCAACTGTTCTTTATTACCTGCAATAGCATTTTTCTTTAACATTTCCTGCTCTTCTATCTGCTGTTCAACGCTAAATTCTACCATTACTCCATCTCTAGGCCCATGTTTAGTAGTTTTACGTTTAACTTTATTTAGTTTTTTTATAGCATCCATTTCTCTCTCAAAACCAGCAAGCTTTTTAGTTAACTCTTCTTCATTTTGCTTAATTCTGTTTTCAGATGATTTTATCTGTTTATCTATTCCTTTTTGAGCTGCTACTGCATCATTAAGAGCTTTTAAATCTTCTTTACTTTGAATTTCAACGTCTATTCCCTCTAAGAGATCTCCATGAGTAGCTGCAAACTCTCTTAATAAATCATGTCTTTCTTTGCTTAAAACATTCAATTCTGTTATTAATTTTATTTCTTTTCTAAAAGATTCATGTATTCTATTAGTTGCAGCTTCTGCTTCTTGTGATGCTTTTGTTGTGCTGTTATACCACATTACTAACTCTGTTAAAGCATATATCACTATACCTATTCCTGTAGCTGCTGCTAATCCTATTAGAGTTCTTTTTAATGCCTGTAAAGCAACTTTCATAACAACAGCTTGTTGAGTTGCTGTTCCGAAATTATACCTTAGCATTTTAGTCATCAGTGAAAGAGACATGAAAGATTTACCTGTAAGTAATGTTGTAGCTCTCAATACGGCTAATCTCACTATCATAAATGAAACTGTAGATAAAAATATCTGCACTACAGCTTCAAGTTTTTTCATTGTTCTATCGCTTTGAGATAATGAACTAACCCACTGAGACATAGCATAAATAGACCTTCTTAACGAACCACTAAAAGTTTCTCCAATAGCAATACCTAATCCCTCTGAAGCAGATGTAAGTAATTTAAAATCACCTGCAAGAGTATCTAATCTTATGGCAGCCATACGAGTAATATCACCTTCTGCTTTATTTAGCAACTCTCTACTTAAATCTAACTCTTCAATATTTCTTAATAAAACTAGAAATGCTGGTGCAGAACGCTTATCAAGAAGATCAGTTGCTTCTGTTAAACCAAAAGTTTCCTCTTTAAGCTTTCTCATTTCAACTAAAAGTTGAGGCATGCCATGAACAGTTACTCCTAAACTTTTGTTTAATTTAGAGTTAGAATCACCTAGTTTTAAGAATATATTTTTAAGTGCATTACCAGCAATAGATCCATGTAGACCTGCATCAGCTAAAGTCATTAACATTGAAGAAGTTTCTTCAAGTGTAAATCCTGCTGTCTTTGCTATAGGAGCTACAAACTTCATGGATTGAGTAAATCTTTCAAGATTTAGTGCAGATCCTGTAAAAGCTGCCCCCATAACATTAGTAACCCTAGTTATCATATCAGCATCAAAACCAAAAGATCTAATTATAGAACCAGCAACACCTGCTGCCCTAGCAAGATCCTCCCCTGTAGCTGCTGCTAAATCTAAAGTAGCTGCTTGTGCTGCAATAATTTCTTGTGTTGTAAAACCTAATCTAGCATACTCTTCTTGTAGCTTACCAACCTGAGTAGCTGTAAATACAGTTGTTGATCCTAAATCTCTAGCTGTTTTCTCTAAATCTTTAAACTGATCGTCTGTAGCTCCAGATATAGCCCTAACAGCAGCCATCTGCTGCTCGAAATCAGCAAAAGAGGTGATAACACCCCTTATACCTCCAATAATAGCTCTAAACGCAAATGCAGAGGCAATAGCTATACTTGCAGACTTAAATATAGAAACCATATTTCTACCAGAAGTAGTTAAGCTTTTTGAGGTAGACTGTAGTTTTCTTAATTTTTTATTCTGATTATCATAAGCTCTACTTAATCCATTTATCTTTTTAGCTTGAGCAGCATACTGCTGGTTACCTTTCTTTAATCCCATTAGATTAGCTTTAGCTTTTTCTAATTGTACATTAAGATCTTTTAGTTCAGTAAGGTTTGCCTTAAACTTATATAGTGTCGTTGACTCTATTGCCATTTTATTTATTTATTTGTTTATTAACTTTTCTTTTCTTCTGGTGGTGGATCGGTATGAATTGTATATGAACCCTCTCTTTTTTGATTTCTAACATCATCATCTCCTTTTGTTGATTTGATGTATAAAGGATGATTATCATACTCCTCTCCTTCATTAAAAACTAAATTATGAATAACACCATCAGGTTCTTCAACGTACATTACACAAGCATCTTTATCTCTAGTTTCTTTTAAATCTAATAAAGCATTATATTCTTCTTTATAATCACGTTTTCCATCTGTTCCCATAACTTTTTTATCCCTACGTGCTCTATCATCATTACCTCCCCCAATAATAGCTTTCCTTGTCTTTGTTTTATTAACAACTTTATCTTTATATTCAATGAGCTCTACTGTTGTTAGGTTATTTACAGTTGGGTTATAATCAATTATTTTATTTACAGTCCAATAAGTAGAAACATTATCTATCTCTATATGTATTAGATCTCTGTAATCAAAATTAGCAATATCATTTGCTGTTAAATAAACACTACAAGTTCTTAAAGCAGAGCCTCCATTTAACATTCTATAAGCCCTACCCCAATATTTAGTAAACAATCCTGGGCTTACAATATTAGTATTCCTGTGTTCATGGTCATTAAAGGTTATACAATAAGGATCGTAATTACCTGTTCTTTTAGCATATTTATTAACCATACCAGAGTAAGGATAGTGGTTTTTATTATGACTTATGGCATTTTCATCTACATACTGCCAAGTAGAAACGTCATAATTCTTTCCATAATAATTTAATATCCTCATTGCAAAAGAAGAATAATTTACATTATAAGGAGTCCTACTGACACCATTTATTGAACCACCTTCAGCCCAAATTACAGGCATTATAGGGTTATTGTGGTCGGCAGGGCCGTTCCACATCATATCTCCCCAGCCCCAACCAGCACCTATTGATTGATCATAATCATTAAAACTCCATGTGTTATGAAATACCTTTGTTCCCATTTCTATATATTCCTTTCTAAATCTCATTCCATTATCTTCATAATGAGCATTGTATAATTGATCATAACCATTAGCTGCTCTCCATTCATAAAGAAATTCCATACCTTTATCATTAGTATCTAGCTTGTACGTAAAAGCTGTTACTTTAGCTAAATTTTCTATAATAAACCTATCACTCCATTGCTTAGTATCAATTTTATCAGTCCAGTCTAAAGTACTTCCTGAGCCGAAAAAATCATCATACGGCTCAACGCTTATCATTTTTCTTTCTTCATCTGCTAGCCACTGTAAGTTAAACATTTCAGTAAGTCCTTGTATAAAGTCAACTTGTTTAATACAAGGTAATACTCTGGTTAAGTCGGTAGGTGCTGGGGGTATTATACTACTTGGCATAGGATGAATATCAAATACTTGTTCTTTTACCCAAATTTTAAAAGAGCAATAGTTTGCGTAATTATCTGCTCTATATTTAATATGTACTATATCTCCAGCTTGTAATAGAATTTGAAATCCTCTTTCTAGTAATTTATAACCATTATCAATACAGCTTACATGATTAGCCCCTCCCATTGTACTTATATTCGTTCCATTTTCAGTAAAACTAAAATTATCTATAACAGAACCGTTTAAAGTAACCTGTAAAAAAGCATAACAATGATCGGTATGGCCACAAAAACCTGAATAAGTATTAACTTCCAGTTGTGCTCTTGCGTAAATATCATACATCCCAGTAAAAGGAACTTGATAGCCATTGGAACTGCCTGATCCAGAAGAAAAGTTATTACCAGGATTTCCAATTAAAGGCCAAATTTTAGTTTGAGTTCTAACCCCATTCCAACCATCAGCATCTGCAACACTAAATTTATTAGAAGAAGTTAAAGTAGCATGGCAAAAGTTACTTCCACCAGGCCCTAAAACATCAGAAGTATCTGAATAATCTTCCCCTGAAGTATAAGGATGACAAAGCTGTTTAAAAAAAGGGGTGTTGAAAAAAGCACTATTTAAAGTATAACCAGTTTGTTTAAATATTTCATCTACAATACTTTTAGTAAATATAAATGGATGAAAATCAGAGTTATTATGATCGTAAGATCCATTTGCTGCCATTGCGTTCCATTCTCCATAATTAGCTAGTCCGTAAAAGAAACTTGAGTTATCAGGAGTGTTTGTCCAACTATTAGTAATTGTAGTGTAATTTTTTTCTTCTGGATCTCCATTACTATCTTCATTTACCAATAAAGAAAGATCACATATAGTGTTATCCCCCATAGATCCTGACCAAGTTATATTATCTTGTATTATATGGCATCTATAAGATCCTCCATTACCTGTATCTGATTCTTCAACTCTAAATAATCCTTTAAAAACTACAACTCCGTCAACTTTTATTCTAGCTATCATCCAGTCAATCATTTGTCTTTCAGATCCCACTCCTAACATTGATCCTAGTATCATTTCATTATGCTGATTTGCAGGTATTATAAATGTCTTAGAGAACCCAACACTTTTCTTTTTTAAATCACGAAGATCAGCTATAGAGTAATTTAAAGACAAAGGAACTGACTCTGAGTTCATAACATCAAGTCTATCCCAATCATAAACATTAATATCATAATCAAGACCTTGAGTATAAGTTGGAGTAACTACTGTTGTTATATCAGGAGTTGATTTTCTAATATCTAATCCATTTATTACAATTTCTTTATTGTAGTAGTCTACTGTTCCCTGAGTCAGTTGTACATCAAACAGTATAGCTCCATTAGGCACAGGTGCAATTAGCCCATGATTTGTAGTCATTTCCCCTCCCTGTATTTCATTCCACTCAGGATCTCCTTCAAACTGCATTAATAAAGCTGGAATACAAACAGAGTAAGTACCTGGATCTGTTATTTTTAAAGCAATGCTTGGAAAAGGAGTTGTAGGTGTGTAGGTATTAGGTTGACCTTGCATTACACGTAATTCAAGACCAGGAGTAATAGTAGTAACTGTAAATTCAAAATGCCAGTTTTCATGATCTTTTAGGAAATCATAATTTCTCATTCCAATATAATTATCAAGAAAATCATAGCATGGATTAATTCTCCATGGCTTACCTGAAAGAGTATTTGTTTTAGCACCATAATAGCTATTACAAAACATTTGATTACCCATTAAACCCTTAAATACTAGGGTATTAGCTGTTTGTCTAATTTCAGACCAATTAGGCCCATGTTGAAATGGAGATGCGTACATATAATAACTCCCTGAAACTCCATCTTGTAAAGGGCCTACGTTTAATAAAGATGATGCATCAGTTCCATTACCTAAAAGAAAAAGATCATTATTTATTCCAGATATACAATCAAAAACATGACCTTGAACTCTACCATCATAATCCCAAGATTCTGCGTGAATAAAATAAATAGATAAGCCATCAAAAGACATTCCTTTTTGTTGACTCTTATGATTAACAGCACTAGTCCAACTACCTTTTGGAAACCAAGCATTAACTAATGCGTAACTTGGTGAATCGAAAGAAAATTTCTCCCATGGAAGTACTCTAGTAGCTCCAGGGCCTCCTTTAAATGCAGGATTAATAGGACTGCTGGTATAATCTATTACTCCTGAATTTGCCTCATATATACTAGGTCTATATCTAATTATTTTATGATCTACATCTCCACTCATATCTATTTCTATAGTAGAGGAAGATCCTGTAGGAATCCCCCCTGCATTTAGATCCAGCATATTCCAATTACAATCCTGAACACCCCCTAATTCACCATAAGTAGTAAAAGTACCAGTATTATAACCCTGAGTAGGATTAAGTTGAGCTTGGCTTAATCCAAGCATATAAGATCCACTTAAAATTCCACTAGTAGCTCCAGGAATCCTTATTATAGCGTAAAATATCCAACTAGGGGTTTGACTTGATGTATTATGGAAAGGTAAGATAGGATAAGCAATATTTTCACCAGAAGCACTTGCAACACATCCATTGTAAACACTTGTAGTTACCGTTCCTGTTTGTACGCTAGTCGATATAGTTGTTGTACCTGCATCCTTACCTATCTCTATTACAACATTTTCTGGAGTTCCATTTGCCATTTTTTATGTTCTTTGTGTTGTTCTTCTTTGTGATTTAGTATATTGAAATTGTATAAAATGAACACTATCTTCAGTGGTGTGTAAATTATAACTTCCTGGCTCTATAATTACAGGTATTTTTCTTCTTGAGTAGGATGTGGCATCTTGAATAACCTCTTCAACCCAGACTTGTGGACTTGCTATTAAATCTGCAAGCCAATTTGCTTTTTCTGTTGTTAAAGGTTGTGAAAAAACATTAAATGAATCTTCTCTTTGAGTCCAAAGCATTTTTCTTGTGTGCTGTTGTGATGGACTATATCCTGATAATCCATAATGACTTTCCATCTCTTGACCATCAGTAGATACAGATTTACTAATAGTACCATAACAGTTAAAGAAATCATAACCACCAAGATGATTTTTAAATATAAATTTTGTTTTTTGGCAATGTCCTTCATTTTTTTCTTCTGTTAAACCAAAGTGATACCACTTAGCTTTTAAACCATTTTCTTCAGAATAACTAAGAGGGTAAAGACTTTGAACCGTACTTGAACTATCTTCTGCTATTGCAAAAACAGAAATTGTGTCTGCTACTAAATTACCTGAAGCATCAACAAACAGATTTAAAGCACTACCAGTATTCATTAAATACTCTTGCTCTATTCTATCTGGATGTAATGATATTTTAAAAAAAGTAGAGGTTACTGTTGGTTCGATTGTAGTCATACCTACAAAACTCCCATTTAAGTGTGCCATGTAATAAACAATAAATTTATCATACACAGAATCTATTGATGCAAGAGTATATAAACCATTAGATCTATCTTCATTTCTATTCATTACCTGTACAGGAGAGTTAAGAGTACCAGTTGGCATTTCAGTCAAAAAAGAATGTATTGGTGGGTTAATCCACCCATTATCTCCTAGAACAAGACTATCTATATCTTGAAGATTATGACTAGCATTATATAATTGCATGTCATGAGTCGTAGCCCCAACTCCAATAAATACGTTAGACTCAACTACGTCTGGTAAATCATCATACAATGCATTTTGCAAAACACCACTATACCTTACAGGCCACATAACTATTTTAAATCGATAAGCCTCAGTTTCTGCTGATAATTGAAAGTTACTTATTGATTGCTCCATAAAATCACCATTAGAAACAAAATGTCTACAATGATCCATTAAATTAAACTCATACACTCCTGTATATTTAAGTTTAGCATGACCATCAATAACAATACCTGTAGCAGTATAAGTTCCTGAACCCCAAGTCTGCTCAATCATTATTTCACCTCTACAAAAAGCAATATCTGCATCTGTAGATCTAACTGAGCATAATATCGGTCTATATACGCTTTTCCAATATCTATTAATATTTCTATATAAAGTAAAGTTTCCCATTTTTTAATAATTTATTTTTTTATCCAAAGCAGCATAAACATCTTTATTTATTGCAATCATTATCCTTTTCTTAAACTCTTCAGCTAATACTCTGTCAACATCTTTTTTAATTTCTTCAACCCACCCTTTATTTTGTGGAGCACCTGAAGGTTCTTCGTATTTTCTTTTTCTAGCTATACGAAAAGCCATTAAAAGTGCATTTCTTTTATTTAAGTTAAACTTTCTACTACACCATGCTGCTAGTGCTGAAATATAAGCATTTTTACCTTTATCCCCACTCCCTTGTGTATAGGGTATTTGAGCTCCAGTAAGACCTTTATCCAGCATAGCACCATATTTGCTTCCTACTACAGTTAAAACCATACGGCCACCCCCTTGATCTACAACCTCTCCTTTAATACTATTTCTTAAAGAGCCTGTGTCATTCATTCTCTTTGCACTGCCCTCTCTTCTTTTATTTAACTGCTCTTTGAACTTTTTTTCAGCAAGCTTAGAAGCTCCTTTTATTACGGAGACAATATTTGTAATACTAGCCACTAGCTATCTAAACCTCTATCTCTACCATCTTCAATTTCGTCCAAATTATCTCTAGTAGCTAATTCATCTTCAGTTAATCCATCACCTTCATCTGCAAGACGAGGTGTATTGATAATTAAACAACCTGAAGTTTGGCAGTCTTTTAAAGCAAAAGAACCAGTAAACATTCCTGAACCGTCTCCAGGATCAATACAATTACCTGAAACACAATTATAAGTAACTTGAGTAGGATCTGAAACAGGAACGTAAGCTTTATTGCAATCCACATCAAAACAATCAACAAACACTTCTATATTAAAAGTACAATCAAGAGTTACTAAGTTATCATTAAAAGTTCCTTTATCTCTAGTTATTGATATTGCATCTTTAGGTATTACGTTGTTGCAGTCAGCAGAAGCCACGCAAGATAAAAAACTCCATAGCTTTTGTTCTAAAGAAGTCATTATTAAATGAACATTATCTAAATACTGAACAGCAGTTTGATTAGAGCTTGAAAAAGGTCTGGCTGCTGTTATTTGGCAAGTATAAACCTGTAAAGAACTATTAAGGTCGTATATTTTTGAGCTTGGGTATTGAAGATTTAATAAATCATATTTAATACTATGATCAAAGTTAATATGTTCTAGTTTTCCAAACTTAAATGTGTTAAATCCTGCACCAGTAGCACAGGTTTGCATTTTTGTTACTAAATTAGTTAAAGTTGTTGCCATTATTTCAGTCCTTTTTCGTTTAGTTCATTTACTCTCTCCTCATAACTACCACAAGCAGCTTTCCAGGATAAGTATGTAATTATCTCATAAAGCTTGGTTTCTAAAACACTATTTACTGGTGTTTCAGTGGGCATTGTAAAAATACCTGCTTTTGCCGTATCATATATACTATTTAACCAACCATATCCATCTATTGTTCCTTTAGCTGCAATTCTTGCTTTTGCTGATCCTTCATCTGATCTGCCTGAGAGATTAGGAAAGTCAGTGTCAATTTTTGTTCTAACTTGGTCAAAAAAAAACCTATATCCCAAATTGTAGCCATATCAAGTTTTCTGAACAGAATCGCCCTTTGATCTATTATATCATCATTGAGTTTTTCTATCTCTCCTTCTTTTTTACATAATATTGCAACTTGTCTTGGCATTATCTCTAATCTTCCGTTCTTTAACAGCTTAGTTTGTAATTCAAGCTGTTCTGCCTCAACATATCTACCAAAAGATGATTTAGCCATCAAATCTTCAGGTAAAAAGAATTTTTGATCGTCAATAGAAAAAGATCCTATATTAATAGGATTGTATTCTTCGTTTAAATAAGAAAGATGTTTCATTATACCATTAGCATCCTCTAAATCTATCATTGCAACCTCCTCGCTACTCATTTTACACCAGTATGATAATATCTTAGTGTTATCTTCTAAATCCTGTAAAGCGTTCTCTAATTGAACGTCATCAGAATCACTTTTTGATTCTTCTCTTTCTGAAAATTGCTTACATATTTGAGCAAAGCCAAGAAACCTCTCAAAAGTTACTTGAGACCAGTTATCTGGTAGCTCTACGTTTTTTCCGTTTAATTCAAATTCAGCCATTAGTTTAAATGTATTTTATTTTCACTCTCAGTCCAAGGTTGCATTATCAAGCTTGAATTAAGTGATTGGATTGTTTTATTAATCAAAGATAACATTTTTTCTCTAAAAAGCTCAATATCTTCACCTTTATTTACTGTTAATGATGCGAAATATCCTGTTAAAGCCCAATAAACATTATTAGGTAAGGATAAATACCAATCTTCATAAGCAGTATCTCCGTCCATTGCAGAAACACCTAAAGTATTATGATATATTATTAAGTTTTCTATAATATCCCTGAAACCATCAATATCTTCATTATACATAGTACACTCTTCTACAATCTCTTCAATTTCAGTTAAAAAAGAGGAAACTATAACCGAGTGCATGTTATTTAAACAGTATATTGGTTTAGATTCATTCATAATTACAATATAACGAAAATATTATGGAAGTTTATGGAACAAAAATATAGTTTCTACCTCCAGGCCATTATTTTACGACCATTCTTAAACATATACCTCATTCTCATCATAAGTGCATCAGCAAAATCAGGAGAGTGTCCTAAAACTGCTTTCATTTCTTTTTTTGATAGAATAGCTAGTTTTCCATCATTATCCATATTTTTTCTTCTTATAACTTCAAACTCTTCAATAATCTTGTTTCTAAGGTCTGTATCATTGCATTTTACCCAGATATTACCTACATTTATCTGTTCTGCAAGTTTATAATAACATTGAGTCTTTAGGTTTTGATAACTCTCTTTATCTAAAGCTTTGGCATTATTTACAAAAGGTTGCACTCCTTTCATATAATGAGAGAGGTATTGACCTACTCCATCACTATCAATTATGATGTTTTTTTGTGGTATTTTGTGTATATCTGCTATGTTTCTTATCAGTTTCTCTACATTATCAGCAGATGTCTTGTCTTTTGTTATCATTTCCTTCACTACCATGCCATACCAGACGCAAATAACCAATTTATCACTACCAAGTAGGGCAATATCACAAGATAGATACCTTTCTCCTTCTTCTTCTGATACAGATGAGTTAGTAAACATATTTAAAATAGCTTCATAGTCAAAAAGTCTATCTTCACCTGAATCATACTCCCAGTTACCATGAAGTAGTCTTTCTCTTGAGACAGGATCAAGTTTTCTTAATTGTTCTTCATAAAACTCTGATATATGTGGATTATCTGCTAATTTAGCCTTAACAAACTTCTTGTGTGTAGCTAAAGTACCGTCTCTATCTTGTTTATAGAAGTCATACACCCAGTTTTTCGCAGGATTACATGACATAAGCACTTTTGGACGTAATTTATAGTCAGAAAGCATATATCTTATCCTTGAAGCCACAACATTCTTTGCTTTTTCTGTGCATTGGTTCACCTCATCTATAAATGCACCTGATATTTCCAATGAACCAAGTGAATCAAAATTTGGATCAGCAGGGTATTGGTAAAGGTCTTTTAAAAGTATAGTACTGCCGTTTACAAACTCAATAACATTACTTTGGGCATTAAACTTGTAAACCTCTCCTTTTTTAACCCCCCAATCACTACAAACCATGAAAAATGAGTTTAAAGTTGTTTCTTTTAGTGTTTTTAACACAGCTCTACCCATTAACCAGCGTGTACCAGGATAACGAAGGCAAGAATATAATAACCAGGCTGCTCCGAAATAACTTTTACCTCCACCAGCACTTCCTCCGAAAAGAACTTCACTGGTTTCATTGTCGTGAAGATAAGACCAAGCTTTATCTTGTTTTGGGGTTGGTTTAAAATCTATTTCCAAATTAACTTCTTAATTGGATCAATTATTAATTTAACTAACAATAAGTATATTAAACAAACAGGCAGCATAGATATAATTGCAAAAACTGCAAATACAATTTCCATATAACCAATTTTGTAGCCATAACCTTTTTCAAGTCCTTTTATAAAATCTTTCATTTTCTTTATTTATTTATTATAATAATGTATTCCAAAATCTATCTGCCGTTGATTCAGTATTTACTTTTTTGATGTCAGCAGGAAAAGCTCCAGCATCAACCAGTGCGTTAAATTTTGTAATGTGAGCTGATACTTTAGCAGCAGAGTTTAAAGTTAAAACAGTAGCTTGAACTGCCTCTACAAAATCAACATCCCTTAAAACATTCATTGCCGTTGAATCCGTTAAAGAAGGAGTTGTAAAAGAAGTTAGTCCACCAGAATAATCATGGGCAGTTATTGTTTGTAAATTACTCAACCAAGCACCTGAGTTAATCGTACCCATTTCTGCAATGGTTATAATATCTGAAATCAAAACCTTCTCTGAATTAAAGTTCATAGACCATTTTATTGAAACACCTTCAACTAGTTCTTCAATATAAGCTGAGTCTGAAGCTGAATAAAGATCTCTTATTTCTTTAACCTCTCTTACCGTTCCATTAGATTCAGCCAAAACATCAGTTATGACTCCAGCACTTGTCAACAATTTACTCTTGACTATTGAGCCTTTACTTTTATTATAAACAGTCCCTCTGCTGTCTAAAATACTCTTTTTAATTGTTCTCATTATCGCAGGTGCTATACCTGAGGGAGTTGGAGATGCTGCTTTTGATATTACATCAAATGTGAATGTTACTGCCATGTTTTTTTATTTATTAATTAATTATTATGTTGCTAAAGCTTCCAATATATGTCATTTATTTTTATTATCTTCGTGCCTGAAAGTTTACTCCTTTAAATCTTTAAAACTCTTTGCTGTAAAATGCGAAACAAAGTTGAGCAGGTAACAGTGAAGTTGGATATTAAGGTGGGTATATTATATCTCGTCCTGTGGAGGTGAGTAGTTAAACACAAAGCCTTCTCCACCACTAGTAACATCAACTCTATCCACAACAATACCTTTCATCTTTGCAATGTCTTGAAGTAACAATCTACAGATATTCAAATCACCTGCCTTATAACCTTGACTGTATAAATCTTGTAACATGATTGCATGCTTATCCATTTCGTATTCTCTCTCTTCTGAGAATTGCTCTGCAAAACTCTCCAATGCCTTTTTATAATAGATACTAGCCATCCTTCTTTTAATTCCCCAGTGAGCTTCACAATACTCCATTATGTCAGTATATCTTACTCCCCTTAATATTAATTTTACAACTTCAGTTGTTCTTTTATAACTAACTAATGAAGTAGCCTTTCCTGAGTCTTTAGTGATGTCTAAAGCTGACGTATTCTTGTTAGAAACAACAGACTTAATTATCTTTAAATCTTCTTCCTTTTGAGCCAGCTTGGCATCCCTCTTTTCAGCCCTTCCTTGATCTCTTTTATTCATTTTACAAATTTACATTATTTATGTACAATATAACAAAAAATAAATGATAAAGTTTGGAACTAAAATACATATTGTGCAGTAGGTGTAATAAAAGTTGAAAATCTGAAAATCTAGTGTGAATATTAGACTTGCTCAATTTCTTTGCTCAATTACGCAAATAATTAACTTTTAATATGTTAAATTATATAAAATAATATTAATTTTTTTTTATTTCTTGCTTAATTGATCGGCTTTTTTAGTCCTTAATTGATCGGTTTAAATTGTTTTATTTGTTTATCATGTTAACAAATAGATTAAAATAAATTGTTTAATTAGTGTAAAATAGGATCTTTAAAAGTATTATTTTATATATATATACACCATCACTAAAAGCCCCTATATTATAAGACTACAATAAGCACATAATAAGACTAAAATAAGCACCATATAAGCACCATATAAGCACCTGATAAGATAAGCACCATATAAGCTACTTATAAGTAAATTATAAGCATAAAAAAGCCCCTATAAATAGAGGCTTTTAATCTGATATGTTATTTTATACTAATTTTGCATCCATGCTTTAAAATTATCTTTTAGCCGTTCGTTTTTATTATATTGTTGCACCATATAAACATTACTTTTTTTATTAAAGTAGTCAATAATATATTTGTTTTGATCCTGATTAATACAGCCAAAGGTACTTAAATATGCTCCTCCTTCAGTTCTTACATGTAGTAATACCTGCAAAGGTTCTGCATGTTTACTATCATTAGCTTTAATACTATATGTTAATACTATGTTATTGCTTCCCAGATATGCATCCACTTTAGGGGCTTTTAGTATTATTTCTTTGCTTGTTGCTGATAATACTTTTAATACATCTAACTTCTGGATAATGTTTTTTAATTCTTTGTTCATCTTTATAAATTTATTAGTTATTAATTGAGACAAAAATAAACTTTTATTAATTAACTACCTAATTTTTTAGCATAAAAAAAGCCCCTATAAATAGAGGCTTTAATTTATCGGCTTTTATTGATCTAATTATATAGTTTATTATCTATAATATAATAAAAGGGTTTATTAATTACTTTTCTTATTTCTGATATGATTAGTGTACTATTGTCAAAGGTTGCAAAGGTTGTAAATTCTGCAATAGTGGGCTCACTACTATTAATACCTAAAGAAAAAGATATTTTTAATGTACTAAAATCAGCATATAAATTTATTATTTCTTTTATTTGCTCAATTTTATTAGGGGCTTTTTTATCTTTGTCTCTGTTAAATTCAAAAAAGATAGTAGTATTATTTATGTTTTTAATTTCCATGTTTTAATTATTTAAGTTATTAATAAATTCTTTTATTTTTATATTTTTATATGTATTTTGTTGAGTATAAGTACCATATCTTTGTAATTCAAAATTGATTAAACCCTGAAAAAGTATTTTTTTATCTTGTTTAATTTCTACAAAATTAGTACTATTATAAAATTGATCTATAAAAGCAAATAAATTGTTTTGATCGGTTGAAATGTTAATTTTTTTTATCATGTTTTTAATTATTTAGTATATAGATTAATAAAAAGGGGCTGCATATATAGAGTATATTTAACACATCTATAAATTTAATACTTTTGATTTTTTTTACCATGTTTAATTTTTTTATTGGTTATTAATTGAGACAAAAGTAAACTATCTTTTTTTAATACACAAATAAATTTGCATATATTATTTTATTGTTATTCTATATAATAGGAAGAAACA
>TARA_B110000467_G_scaffold14473_1_pt1 | contig 31296 bp, 28 predicted proteins | sample TARA_B110000467 | Tara Oceans TARA_B110000467 (sample SAMEA4398341) | marine metagenome | biome: Polar Biome; feature: [MES] marine water layer (ENVO:01000295) within the mesopelagic zone...; material: water (ENVO:00002006), including particulate matter (ENVO:01000060) such as...... | reverse complement strand
GGATAAATTTACGGAGTATATCAGATTGCATTATATCTCTTTTTTGTACAATTCAATGGTTTTGATAATTTCATTTAATCCGTTTCTTAGATTTTTTAACGTCTTTAAATCTAATTCAGCTTGAGATTTTGAAATTTGTACAATTTTCTCTTTACCTGCAATAGCCTCATGTCTATCTTTTAGATACTGGCGAGCACCCTTAATTGTAAACTTTCTTTTATAAAGCAATGTTTTGATTTCACTTATTAACTCTAGATCATGGGCCTTATAGGTTCTGTTTCCAGCTCGATTCTTAGAAGGTCTTAATTGGGAAAATTCAGTTTCCCAGTATCTTAATACGTATTGCTTAAGCTCAGTAATTTCACTCACTTCACCAATTGAATAATATAATTTTTTTATCTCTCTTGCTTCCATTATCATCTCAATTCTTTAAATTTATCTATTAAAGTGTTACTTTAACTTAAAGGAATAGGCCGATTCATTCAAAGTATTTCTTTAACTAGTACTGTTAAAGTTGAGAATTTCTGAACAAATAGCTCTTTAGTGATTTCTAGCTTGGAATTATATACCTTTCTAAGAATAGAATTCTTCCCGTCTATTGAATACACAGAATGACGTGGAATCATCACATCATCATTATGGAAGTTAAATCCATGCTGATAGTAAATTTTTTTATATCCACATGAAAGGATTAAAGTTTTAATTTGATTATTTAATAAGGAGAATGGTGGAGTGATGGATATAATTTCCTGATTACTGATATCTTCTAATAATAACTTTGACTGTTGCAGTTCAATATTAAGTTTTTTTTCTGGTAATGACGTAAATGCAGTATGGGTTAATCCGTGACTACCTATCTCCCATCCATTTTTCGATAATTCCTTAAGCTGCTTCCTACTTAAGTGCCTTGCTTTATTGATCCCACCAAATGTAACATCCCAATCGTTCATCTTACCAATATAATTCACTACCGGAAACACAGTACCCTTAAATCCATATTTTTGCATAAGAGGAAGTGCAATATCGAATATAGATTCATATCCATCATCAAATATAATTTTAAATTCTGGATCAGATGAAAAACCCATCTCATTTAAAATTTTGAGATGGGTTTCAAATCTGTCACTTGAAATTCGGTTAAGTCCAATATATGGGCCCGAACCAAGCTGATGATATGCGAATGCTTTACCTATTGGATTAGCTTAAGGCTCTTTCAGGTTCAATGTATGGTAGCCCAAATGATTCTGCAACCCCTTTGTGAGTTACGACTCCCTTAAAAATATTCAGACCTTTTACTAAAGATTTATTAGATAAAAGTGCCTCTTGATATCCCCTATTCGCAATACTTTTTATGTATGGGTATGTAGTATTTGATAGTGCGATCGTTGAAGTATATGGAACTGCACCTGGCATATTAGCTACGCAATAGTGAATAATTCCATCTACGGAATAGGTTGGGTTCTTATGGGTAGTCGGTCGACATGTTTCAACACACCCGCCCTGATCAACAGCTACATCGACAATAACAGACCGCTCTGGCATGAATGATAACATTTTTCGAGTGATTAAATTAGGTGCTTTTGCGCCTACAACTAGTACTGCACCAATCAATAAATCTGTTTTTGGAAGTAAATCTAAAATAGTATGTTTATTTGAATATAGCGTAACAACATTAGCTGGCATAATATCATCTAAATATCTCAGCCTATCTGCACTTATATCAAGGATATTGACCTTAGCCCCTAAACCTGCGGCTAATTTCGCAGCATTCATACCTACGATACCCCCACCCAATATGGTGACTGTAGCAGGATCAACTCCAGGAACACCACTTAATAGTTTACCTCTACCTCCCATGCTAGCCTCAAGACATTTAGCCCCATTCTGCACAGCCATTCGGCCTGCAACTTCACTCATAGGGGTCAATAGGGGTAGTTGACCATTATCAGCTTGAACGGTTTCATAGGCGATGGCGATAGAAGAACTTTTAATAATGCTTTCTGTTAACTTTTTATCTGCCGCAAAATGAAAGTAAGTAAATATAATTTGATCAGGTTTAATCATCTCAACTTCATTTGGTTGAGGTTCCTTTACCTTTATGATCATATCTGATTTTTCAAAAACTGTTTTTGCATTGGTCTGGATTTGAGCACCAGCAGCGGAATAATCTTCATCAGAAAATCCGCTGCCTATACCCGCATTTTTTTCTATAATTACGGTATGACCGTTTCTACATAGGTCTTCTACTCCAAATGGAATGAGAGATACTCTACTCTCATTATCTTTAATCTCTTTGGGTATACCAATAATCATACTGTCCAACCCTAACTGTGTGAGCTTTCAGGTTTTGCGTCACGTGGAGGTCTCTCCATAAGTGCCTTCATGCTGAGCTTTAAACGTCCACGGTCATCAATTTCTAATAATTTAACCTTAACCATTTCACCTTCTTTAACAACATCAGTCACTTTCTCGACACGATTCCAATTTAACTCTGAAATATGAACAAGACCATCCTTACCAGGAGCAATCTTCACAAAGCAGCCAAATTCCATAATTTTGACAACTTCACCATCATATGTTTCACCCGGCTCAGGTTTCATGTTGTATGAATTGATTAATGCAACAACATAATCAATCTTTTCTTGGTCTTGACCTAAAATAACACATAGACCGTCTTCTTCAACATTAACATCGCACTCATAGTCAGCTTGAACGGCCTTAATGTTCTTACCACCGGGCCCAATGAAGTCACCTATTCTATCTACAGGAAGAGATGCTTTCCCAATTTTTGGTGCATGTACAGAAAGCTCTGGTCTCACTGAAGGCATGGCTTTATCCATCTCATCAAGGAGATGTAATCGGGCGTCTTTAGCCTGATTAAGCGCCTTCTTCATTAATTCAATAGGGAGTCCATCTATCTTAAGATCCATTTGTATTGCCGTGATACCATCTCTAGTACCAGCAACCTTAAAATCCATATCACCAAGATGGTCTTCTGTGCCAAGAATATCAGTTAAGATGGCATAGTTATCTTCGTCTTCCATTACTAATCCCATTGCTACACCTGCAACTGGGTTTTTAATTGGAACGCCGGCATCCATCAATGCAATAATACCACCACAAACCGTTGCCATAGAAGAAGAACCATTTGATTCTAGCACTTCAGATACAATCCTGATAGTATAAGGGAAGTCATCGAAAGTTGGTAAAACACCTCGAATTGCACGCTCAGCTAAATTTCCATGCCCTACTTCTCTTCGAGAAAGACTAAAGCGCATTCTTGCTTCACCAACACAAAATGAAGGAAAATTATAATGCAACATATTGCGTTTGAAGGTCAAACCTTCAATATTATCAAGCATTTGCTCATCACGTTTACCGCCTAAAGTAATAGTTGCAAGCGCCTGAGTTTCACCTCTAGTGAATAGAGCTGAACCATGTACTCTTGGAAGTAACGCTGTATCAATTGCAATATCTCTTACTGTAGTAAGGTTTCTTCCGTCTGCCCGTGTACCAGCAAGTGTACGTTTACGTAAATCAGCTGTGATTTGAGCATCGATATATGATGATATTGCTTTTGCATTATCAGCATAGTCATCACCCATTTCTTCAATAATACCACTCTTGAACGAGCGAATATCTTCATAACGATCAAATTTCACCTTAGGATCGTTTAATGGTGGAATTTTACCATCAATAAATTTATCTATAGCTTCATTTAAAGTAACATTTACCTCAGGTTCAATTACAACTCGTTTTGCCATACCGCATTCAGAAACAAGCTCCTCTTGAAGCTTTATAATATCCTTAATTGCTTCAAAACCATACTGTATAGCAGACAAAAAGTCTTCTTCAGAGATAAAGTCAGCTTCACCTTCAACCATAACAACAGAATCAGATGTCCCGGAAACAATAATTTCCATATCACCTTCATCTGCTTTAGAAATCTCTGGATTAATTATAAACTTCCCATCAATTCTACCTACTCGCACTGTAGCTACAGGGCCAGCCCATGGAATATCAGATATAGCTAATGCAGCTGAAGCAGCAATAGTACCAAGCACATCACCAGGATTTTCTTCATCATATGAAAGTACATTAATAGCCACTTGAGTTTCAGCATGGAATCCCTTAGGGAATAGTGGTCTTAAAGGTCTATCAGTTAAACGACAAGCAATAATTTCTTTTTCTGAAGGTCTTGCCTCACGCTTAAAAAACCCACCTGGAATCCGTCCTGCTGCATAAAATTTTTCTCGATACTCGACTGATAGAGGCATAAATCCACGGTCTTCACCTGCATCCTTATTTGCTGTAGCAGTTGCCAGCAATACGGTTTCACCGTATGTGAGTAAAATTGAACCACTTGCTTGTTTTGCCATTCTGCCAGTCTCTAGTGTGAGTGTACGGCCAGATAGCTCCATTGTTTTTCTTATCATTTTATTTTCTCTTCTCTTTTCTTATCTTATGTTTTTTTATTTTCTTAAATCCATTTTTTCTAAAATTGCTCTATAACGTACAACACTAGTTTTTTTAATATAATTCAAAAGTTTTCTTCTTTGAGAAACCAGTGCAATTAAACCTCTGCGACCACTATGGTCATGCTTATTAACCTTTAGATGCTCTGTAATATTTAGTATTCTATCCGTAGCTATTGCAATTTGAACTTCAGGTGAACCTGTATTCTTTCCATCACCAGTTAATTCCTTCACTAACTCTTCAACACGTTCTTTTGTTATAGACATGTTTTTACTCCTTTTATAATTCTAATTAATCTCTAAACAGTGTTTTTTATCTATTTTCAGCTGAGCTTTTAATTCATCCATGGAAGAAAAGTTCTTCTCATTTCTTAAATATTCTCTGAATATTAATGTAATTTCTTTAGAATAAAGGTCTAAGCTTTCACTTAAAAAAATATTTACCTCAATTCTACTACCTGTACCACCTACAGTAGGGCGATTACCTATATTGCACATGCCCCCAAATATTTTTCCTTCAATCTTGACATCTACGCGATAAACACCATTGGAAGGAATAATTTGGTGAGCATCCAATACACCTACATTCGCAGTAGGAAAGCCAATAGTCCTACCAATACCATCACCCTTTTCTACAATCCCTTTTATTTCATAACTCCAACCAAGAAATTGATTTGCCTTATTAATTTGATCAGAAGCTAATGCAATTCTGATTTTTGAACTAGATATCGGAATTCCATCATTTTCTATCTGATCAATCTTATGCACACCATATGAATAAGCCTGCGAATAAGATTTCAATAAATCAATATCTCCTACCCTATTGTACCCGAAATGATGATCATACCCAACGACTATATCATGGGGATTAAAATACTTAACTATAATTTCTTCCAAAAAAAAATCAGCTTCAATATTAGCCAAATTTTCATCAAATGGTAAAATCAACACATAATCAATTCCGTGTGCTTCAAAAATTTCAATCTTCTTCTCTAGGGTTGTGATAAGATACTTCTCGTCCAATGAACCCGATTTAAGGATTGATTTAGGATGAGGATCAAAAGTAACAACCACAGATACAGAGTTATCCCCAGAAGATAATATTCGCACCTTTTTTAATATCTCTAAATGACCACAATGAATTCCATCAAAACTACCAATCGTTAATGCAGATCGGTCTATTTTGGGGATATCAATTATGCGGTTACAGACAACCATTCAGCTACATTTTCAACAGCTATTGAATCTTCTTGCCTAAACTCGCCAACCTGAGTGCGAACCAACGATTTCAAAAAACCCACAGTATTCATAGCACTTGCAATATCACTTCCCAAAACCCGAATATATGTACCACGACCACATTTTACGCGAATTTTTAAAGAATCTTTATTATTCTCTAAAAGCTCAATTTCCTCAATTATAATATTGCGAGGCTTTCTCTCGATTACTTTTCCCTCTCGGGCCAATTCATACAACCTTTTTCCATTAACTTTTAAAGCTGAATACATTGGCGGGATTTGCTTACTTTCACCCAAGAATGTATTTAATATACTTTCAATTTTCTTATTGGACAAAGGGATTACCTTTGCCCGCTTTACTACCTTACCTTCAGTATCAAGCGTGTCTGTTTCAGAGCCCAACTGTATAGTAGCAATATACTCTTTCTCATGATCCATCAGTGATTCGACCTTTTTAGTCATCCTTCCAATACATATTACCAGTACACCCTCTGCAAATGGGTCAAGTGTCCCTGCGTGCCCAACCTTTGATGGCTTAACTATACCTTTAATCTTCTTTACAACGTCAAATGAAGTCCAACCAATAGGTTTCCATACATTTACAATAACATCCATTAAGAGTTATCTGAAGTATCATTCTTTCGAATCTTAGTTAATAGAGTACCTATTCTTTCAGCCTTTTTCAAAGAATCGTCATAATAGAATCGTAAATCAGGGACAAATTTTGAGTTCAATTTATTCCCCAGATGATAACGAACAGATTTCCTATTGTGCTTTAAATAGTTTATCACCTCATCAGATGACTTTTTCGAATCCAGCAAGCTAATAAAAACCTTGGCTAAGCGTAGATCTGAAGTGACTTCTACCTTAGAAACTGTCAATAATCCAGCATCTTCTATTTGAAAATCTGAGATAAAAACACCACCCAAAATACTACGAATTTCGTCTGACATTCTCTCAGATCGCTTATATGGTTTTTTGCTAAACATAGATTATGCAAGTGACCGCTTAATTTCTTTAACTTCATAGACTTCAATAATATCACCCGCTTCAAATGTAGTGAAGCCGTGAACACCAATACCGCACTCAAATCCTTCTAATACTTCACTCACATCATCTTTAAAACGCTTAAGGGAGGTCAACTTACCTTCATGAAGAACCTCATCATTGCGCTTCACGCGCAACAATGCATTTCTAATAACCTTACCCTTCTGAATAGAACAACCTGCAATCAATCCTAACTTGGGCACCTTAAACATATCCCTAACTTCAGCATAGCCTAAAGCCTCTTCCACCTCTTCAGGCTCAAGAAGACCCTCCAACGCAAGTTTAACCTCATTGATGGCTTCATAGATAATAGAGTATTGTCGGATATCTACACCAAGGGATTTAGCTCTTGATTTTGCCTCTATAGATGCATTTACATTAAAGGCTATTATAATAGCCCCTGATGTACCAGCTAGATTTACATCATTCTCTGTAATCATACCTACTGATCTATGGATAATCTTAACCGAAACCTCATCACCCGAAAGCCCCATTAGTGAATCACTCAAAGCTTCAATTGAACCGTCAACATCACCTTTAATAATTATACCAAGCTCCTGCACTGTCCCTGCAGAAATCTGCTTACCTATCTGATCTAGGGTCAGCTTTCTGAATCGTCGCTGTTCAGCTTCACGTTTAATTTGCGAGCGCTCTTGAGCTATTCGCTTAGCTTCTTTCTCATCTGCAAATACCGTAAGCATATCGCCAGCATTAGGCACCTCTGTAAATCCTAAGACCTGCACAGGGTCTGATGGAAGTGCTTCTGCTACACGGCCACCCCTTTCATTTAACATGGCGCGAACGCGTGTAGACTGAGTACCACACACAAATATATCCCCACGCTTCATCGTGCCTTTCTGTATCAATACGGTAGCAATTGCACCCAATCCTTTATCAAGTCTTGATTCAACCACAACTCCCCTCGCTAATGTATCGCTATTAGCTTTAAGGTCAAGAACTTCAGCCTCTAACTGAATTTTTTCTAATAATCCATCTATTCCCAGTCCAGATTTGGCCGATATTTCCTGGCACTGATATTTTCCGCCCCAATCCTCAACCAGAATATTTTGCTCAGATAACTTTTTCTTAATATTGTCAACATTTGCAGCGGGTAGATCAACCTTATTTATAGCAATAATAATTGGAACTGATGCAGCCTTTGCATGATCGATTGCTTCAATTGTTTGCGGCATAACACTATCATCTGCGGCTACAATTACCACGACTATATCTGTAACTTGAGCTCCACGCGACCTCATGGCTGTAAACGCAGCATGTCCAGGAGTGTCTAAGAATGTCATCTTACTATCATCCTTTAATGTCACCTCGTAAGCACCAATATGCTGAGTAATTCCACCAGATTCACCAGCAACTACATTCTCATTTCTGATATAATCAAGCAATGAAGTTTTACCGTGATCTACGTGTCCCATAACCGTAACAATGGCAGGTCGGGGTTTTGCATTATCAATATCTTCTTGGGTATCCTGAATATCTGTAGATTCCTCTTCATATTCCTCTAACGTTTCAATCTCAAAGTCAAATTCATCTGCAACCATTACCATAGATTCCATATCAAGTCTTTGATTAATAGAAACCATCATACCGAGACCCATGCAGGCCATAATCACTTCTTGAACTTTAATATCCATAGATTGAGCTAATTCATCCACAGTAGTAAACTCTGGTAATTTTATTATATTAGAACTACTATCAATCTCCTCAGTAACAACCTTTTCTTTCTTCTTCGGCTTCTTTTTGGCAAATTTTCTCCCAAATTGAGGTAGAGGTTGCTTTGCTACAGCTTTCCCTGCAGGTGTATCCTTACCCTTAGATCCACGCTTAGATTGATTAATTCTATCTGCAATTGCAGACAAATCTATTTTCTTTAGCTTTCTAGGCTTAGGTATAACATCACCACTCTCAGGAACTGGCTTGTCAACAGGAGGTTTAGGAGACTCTTTCTTTTTCTTTTTATCCTCTTTACGACGAAGCTCATCTTCTTTCTGCTTAGCTAATTTTTCTCTTTCAGCATCAGTAGCTCGGCGAATAACTTTCAAGCCAACATTAAGCCCAGGTCTTTCTAATTTTCTCTTTTGTGGCACTTCAGGCTCAACAACCTTATCGACTTCAACCCTATCTTTAGCGACCCTTTCTGCAGCAATCGCCTTTTCTTCCTGAATTTTCTCATGAACTACCTCCAAGGCCACCCGCTTTGCTTCCCCCAAGGCCTTCTTTTCATTAGAAATCCGTTCTTTTAATGAATCCATGGGATCCAAAGAAGCTACTTTTCCTGGAGCCTCAACGGGAATATTCTCAGTATCTGTTTTTTGCTGTTTCTTTATATTTGAAACTACAGCTTGCCTTGCCTGCTCTTTTCTAAGCCGTTCAATCTGCTGTCTCTCTTTAGCAAACTCTCCTAATATTTTATCATAAATATCTGCATCCACAGGTGCCATATGGCTAGAAGCAATAACGCCTTCATCCTTAAGAAAAGTCATGATCTCTACATGTGAGATATTCAACTCTTTTGCTATATGGAAAATTCTTCTTTTTTTAGTAATTTCTGTCATTTGACCTATTCTTCTATTTCTGCCTCTTCTAAATCCGCGCTATCTATCTCTACCTCTAAGGAAGAAACCTTTTCTTCGATTGCTCCGCTTATTTTATCAATAGTTTTCTCGCCGAATCCCTTTAACTTCAACAGTATGGCTCTATCTGTATCCAAAAAGTCTTCACCTGTATGAATTTCATTCTTTGAGAGAATCTCTAATTGCGTTGCTGTAATGCCTGATAACTCATCAAGATAGACCACTTCAACTGGAGTACCTTCATAATCAGTCTTCTTAACAGCATCGATCGTATATCCCGTAACATCTGAGGCAAGCTTAATATTTTGACCATTTCTACCAATTGCAATAGGCAACTCTTCATCTTCGAAAACAGCAACCACATAAGGGCGCTCTTCATCTATATATAGGTTTATAGGTTTAGCAGGTGCTAATGCCCGAGAAATTAAAATTTCCGGTTGACTGCTCCAATTTATAATATCAATTTTCTCACCGTTCAATTCACGTACAACAGACTGAATGCGACTACCCCGCATACCTACGCACGCACCAACAGCATCAATCCTTTGGTCTGATGAATAAACCACAACTTTGCTGCGATCTCCAGCTGAGCGTGAAATTGCCTTAATTTCAATAATCCCATCTTCTATCTCAGGGACTTCCATTTCAAAGAGACGCTCTAAAAACATATTGTCTGAACGTGAAAGCATAATTTCAGGCCCCTTTGAAGTAAATTCAACCGATTTGATAACACCTCTAACAGCTTCACCTCGGCGATACCTATCGTTTGGTAATTGCTCTACCTTTGGCAATAGGAGCTCAGCCTGATCTAGGTTTACGAATATACGATCTCGTTGAATTTGATGCACGCTTCCAACAACGATTTCACCAATTTTCTCGTTAAAATCCTCATAGATTGATTCGCGCTCAATATCTCTAATCCTTTGAGCTAAATGTTGCTTTGCTGTATTAATGAGCCGGCGTCCAAAATCCTCAGGGCTCAAAATATCAATAAAAGGATCTCCAATTTCAAGGTCAGGCTCAACCTTATGTGCATCGTTTAGGCTTATTTCACAAACAGGGTCATCGACATCCTGAACCACAACCTTCTCCTGGTAGATTTCGATTTCACCCTTCTCCATATTCACAATCACACTGAAGTTCTCACGATCTTCACCATATTTTTTGTAAATCATGGCCATAAATAAATCTTCGATGATCGTACTTAAATTCGTACGATCAATATTCTTTTCTTTAGCGACAATTGAGAAGGCCTCAATAATTTCTTTATTGATCAAGACTAATTATCCTTTTTCCATTTAAATTTTCCAATAAATAAAGAAAGTGGGTTTTCACCCACTTTCCGATACCATAAATTAAGTGTAATAGTCTTACTCTACCAAGATTAATTATCGTTTCTGAAATTTGCTAAAGCAAGCAATTCTTCGGCCCTATTTTTATCAGAATAACTAATATTTTCATAGCCTAAAGTTTGATTTAAAACTGAAATAGCCTCAGAGAAATCATCCTTTGCAATCAATGCGACAGCAATACCAATTTTAAAGCTTAAGTTTACATTCTCAGTTGACGACAGCCTATCTGCTTTTTTTAAGTTATTGACAGCTGAGCCAATATCATTGATATTAATAGCAGAGTTCCCAAGAGTTTCATAAAGACCCGCACTAAGGACACCGTCTGAACTACCACCTCCATACTCTTTTCCCAATAAAAGAACATCTTTATCGCTATTTCCTAGATATGCGTCCTTCAGCAAATACGCCAATGCTTGATTTGCAGCATCTGTTCCCGAATACTCTTCTACTATATTTTTCAATTCAGAAACTGAAAGTTCTATTTGGCCAGCATTATATGCATTTTGAGCGACACCAACTAATGATTTAGAAATATTAACCCTATCTCTTTCTAAACCAGAATAATAACCCCAGCCACCTACAATTAGCCCAATAATAAGAAGGCCTTGGATAGCAAAATTCTTATTATTATCAATATAATCAACAACCCCTGCTATTTTATCGTGCACAGGATCATATCTTAACTCTTCTTTTTTCATATCTTCTCCAATAACTGTGTACCCTCTACAGGAATCGAACCTGTATCTAAGGTTTAGGAAACCTTTGTTCTATCCGTTGAACTAAGAGGGCTAATGAGGGGAATGTGCCCTAAAAACATTTATAAATTTAAGTGGAGGTCTAAATCTATTCCAAGCAGGATTATTTGATAATACTTATAAGTCTAGATTCTGAAACACCGGAATTTAGCACGGTTTGCAATATATAGACACCCGAAGATAAGTTTAATACTAAATCACCACTGTAATTATCGTGAATACCAATATGGCTTTGAGTACTAAGAATCTGGCTTCCATTTAGATCCAGCAGCTTAACTGATAGGCCTGTACTTTCCCTATCACCAAAATAGACATAAGATACTATATTCCCTCTGATTGGATTTGGGTAAACAAAAAGATTTTGCTTAACAGGTGATGCCCTATATCCATATCCCAAACTAAACGAAACATTCTCTGCCAGCCTATCCTGGGAATACAAAATAATCTTTTCAAATACGTTTATACCATCTTGGGCAAGATCAGTGCCAAGCGAAAAAATGCCCTCATTGTATAATGAAATAGCTAGGTGGTCGCCCGGCTGTACTTCGTTAATAGTTAAATATGCTGGCACAAGAAAGATTGAAAAAGAATATTCTGGTAAGACTTCATCAATTTGGATTGAAGTATAGGTTTTACCTATAGAAAATTGGTTTTCTATATTTTCCGAATGCACCTCAATATTTAGATATGTATACTTTAATTGGCCCAACATTAATGATTGAATCCAATTTACATACAATAACGCAAAATCACTTTCACTATAATGAGATTTTATAGAGCCCAAGCCTTGAGATTCATCAGCAAAAATTTTGGCAATCAGATCTAAACCTTCAAGTTCATATAGATATTGGAAGAATAAAGCTGATTTAGCATAATAAGGGAGGGTTAATGAACTTCCAATCTCTGACCATTCATCTAAGCCAATAATTGGATTAGCTAAATAGGGAGTGAAGTCACGAAGACCTAAACCTAAAACAGAAGGCATCAGGTCTGAAAGTCCTTCATTGATCCAGGGATTATGAAATATCCACCCTGTTTCATCAGTACCAAAATATCCCTCTTTCATATCAGAATTCCAATGTAATAAATGCTGATATTCATGCGCCAAGGTGAATAAGGCGCTTTCCAATCCATCTTCATTGATTTTAGAGGGATTTGAATCAATATATATTAAATTTAGACCATTTCCATTAGATTTCCACTCATAAGGAGAAGTGCAAGTACTCTCTGTTGCCCCAGACTGCCATAAAAGCCCATTTACATGCAAACACATGTATTGATCTTGAGGGTCAAAGAAACCTGCTACAAATTCACCTGAATTAGAATAACCATCCCTTATATCCATAAATAGAACATTTACATCTAAGGACCCACCGATAGTCGGAGGTAAACCCAACATCTTTTCTTCAGCAGCCCTTATCCCTCCTCGAAGACTTAGTGAATCAGCCCCCAATGTGCTTGAGGTAAAAGTCTGAAACAAATCATCTATTGCAGTTAAATCTATAGCATTCCTGGAAATTTCTGTAACTTCACCGTAAAAGCTACTACTTCCATCTGTTGCCAACAACTGAAACTCTATTTGCTCAAGAATATTTGAAGATAAATTTCGTACTAAGAAAGTGGTAGTTGAACCCAATACTGAAGAACGGGGTAAATTAAAATTTTGATTAGATCTATTAATCGTGAAGCTTGTAATAGATGGAGAGCCACATGTATTTGAATATGACAGTAAAGCTGATGGTATAATAAGGATAAAAAAAAATACTTTAAATATGTTCATTTACCAAATCGCGTTGCATAAGTTCTGTTATTGCAATATGGGGAGACTTACCTTCAAACAAAATATTGTAAGTTTCTTCACAAATAGGCATAGAAAGATTACATTCTTTTGCAATCCTATTAATAGACTTAGTGGTATTTACACCTTCAGCTACCATGTCCATCTCTGACAGGATTTCTGATAGCGTTTTCCCTTCACCTAACATAATCCCGACATGACGATTTCGACTATGCTTACTGAATGCGGTCACCATCAAATCACCAATTCCACTTAAACCTGAGAATGTAGATGGCTCTGCGCCATAATGCTCACCTAAACGAATAATTTCTTGCAATCCACGTGTCAATAGTGCGGCTATAGTGTTATCACCTAATTGCAAGCCCTGGCAAATCCCCGCAGAAATAGAAATAACATTTTTTACTGCCCCTCCTACTTCAACGCCAATGATATCTGAGCTTGAGTAAACCCTAAAATATACATTGGAAAATAATTTCTGTACCTCCCTAGAAAGTAATATACTGGTTGAAGCTGAAACCACTGCGGTGGGGATTTTATTATAAACCTCTTCTGCATGGCTTGGTCCAGAGAGAGCAACTATTTTATCCTTAGGGATCCCTATGCCCTGAGAGATTAAATCTGACATCAATAAACCTGTTTCATTCTCAATCCCCTTTGATGCACAAATCACCATAGGGGGGCTCAAAGTACTTAATCTTGGTAGCACCGAATGAAAAGAATGGGTTGGAATAGCAATTAAAATAGGTGCATTTACCGGCAATACTGATAGTTCCGAGGTGACTACGATAGAGGAGTGTAATGCACTTAATGGCAAATTTTTATGTTGCCGTGAAATTTGCAGGTTATTCGCCACGCTATCCCGATGATGCCATAAATAAACATCATTACCATTTTCAGCGAGAACCTGGGATAGTGCTGTGCCCCATGTACCGGCTCCAATAACGCCGATTTTCATATATTAACTAACTTTCCCTAAATTATAATAAGGTTCATTCAAAGAGTCTAAATGCGCCAAGCATTCATTAAAGCCCTCAGGTCGCACAACTAGAATCAGCCCAATGCCTAAATTCATGCTTTGGCGTAAATCATCCTCTGGTACACCACCTAGTTCTTGTATTAATCTAAAAATTGCTGGTCGCTCCCACGCATTCCAATTAATATCTAATCCTTGATCTTTTTCTAAAATTCTCATTGTATTATTTACAATTCCGCCGCCCGTAATATGAGAAATACCCCTTAACCAGTCTTTTTCTAGAATGGCATCTGCGACATGCAGGTATGATTTATGAATAGCAAGAAGTGCATCTCCTACAGTAGAACCAAGTACATCAAGAGATTCATTCACGTCATAATTTGAAAGTAAAATTTTACGTGCTAAAGAATAGCCATTTGTATGCAACCCTGTTGATGGTAGTCCTATAAGGATATCACCTTTAGAGGTTTTTCGATTTGGGAGCATAAATTTTCGGTCAACTACGCCCACAATAGTACCACTCATATCATACTCACCGTCTTGGTAGAAACCTGGCATTTCAGCCGTTTCACCACCAATTAATGAACAATTATTTTCCTGACATGCTTGAGATAGGCCAGATACTACACTTTCAAGAACGCCTACATCTAATTTACCTGTAGCAAAATAATCAAGAAAGAACATGGGGCGCGCGCCAACAGCTAAAATGTCATTAACACAATGATTAACCAAGCATTGGCCAACCGTTGAATGGCGTTCTGATAAAAAGGCAATTTTTAATTTAGTGCCAACACCATCAGCACTTGATACCAATACTGGTTCATCATACTTATCTTTAGGGAAATTAAAACATCCCCCAAACCCACCAATATCAGTTAACGTATTTTCAGTAAAGGATTTTTTTACAATTTTACTAATGCGCTTAACCGCTGCATCACCCGCCTCAATATCAACACCAGCATCTTTATAAGTAGTCAACTAATCTCCTATCCATCAATAAGTTCTTCTTTATTTTCATTATTTACGTCAGAGTACATACTCTCCACATATTCATCAAAATTAATCAATACAATCCTTCTAACTACCTTTAGTGTGGGAGTCAACTCACCCTTCTCAAGCGTAAGTAATCGAGGGATAAGAGCAAATTTCTTTACTCGCTCATATTTAGAAAAAGATTCCATTGCTTTATTTACCTCACGGCTAATCAGCCCAATTGCGTCAGAATGTTCAACGATAGCTGCATGGGAAGTTACTTCTTTATCATGCTCAGCTAGATAAGATTGTACAGACTCAAAAGCAGGTACAATTAATGCGCTTATGAAATTACGGTTATCACCAATTACTACAACTTGTTCAATATATGGAGATGCAACCATTACATTTTCCATAGGTGCGGGAGCAATATTTTTACCCGCAGAAGTTACTAGAATATTCTTTTTTCGATCAGTTATCCTTAAATAACCATCACCATCAAATTCACCAATATCACCTGTATAAAACCATCCATCAGAATCAATAGACTCTTTAGTGGCTTCTTCATTGTTATAATAGCCCCTCATAATACTAGGGCCTTTAGCCAAAATCTCACCGTCTGTGGCAATTTTTACCTCTACATTGAAAAGTGGTTTTCCAACAGATCCATAACGCAGGGCCGTTGGACTATTTGATGTCAAAACGGGACTTGTCTCTGTTAATCCATAGCCTTCTAAAATTGTAATTCCTGCTGCTGCAAAAAACTCACCTATTTCTTGAGATAATGGAGCGCCACCTGAAACGAAAAACTTTAAGCGTCCACCCATTTTAGCTCTAACTTTAGAATAAACTAACTTATCAGCAATTTTATGCTTGACACCAAGTAACAGTGGAATTTTTTTCCCTATAATTGAAAGCGTACTATAGTTTCGACCAACTTCTATTGCCCACCAAAACATTTTCTGGCGGACTGCAGGCGCACTCTTTAAACCTTCAATAATCCTAGCATGCATTTTTTCATATAAGCGGGGTACGCTCAAAACAACTGTTGGCTTCGCTTCTTGTAAATTAGCCGGAACCTGTTCAATACCCTCTGCGTAATAAACAGTACATGCGCGACTAAATGCAGTAAAGTGTCCGCCCATTCTCTCAAAAACATGACTTAGGGGTAAGAATGACAAGAATATATCATTCACTTCAAAGTCAATCAATTTACCGATGCCCTCCATATTCGCAATCAAATTCTCATGAGAGAGCATAACACCTTTTGGATTACCAGTGGTCCCTGAAGTATAAATTAAAGTCAGAAGATCAGATGGTTTAGCTGTATTCACCAGTGAGTTGAAGGTAATATCGTTTGATTTAAAAAACTCACTCCCTTTTTCAATAAAAGAATTAAATGAGTATACATTTTTAGTATCACTAGTATCTGAATTATCTAAAATTACGATATTTTTTAGGCTAGGGCAATTGGACCAAATAGATTTTATTTTATCATACTGTTCTTGATCTTCTATGAAAATCAATGATGATTCTGAGTCATTAAGAATATATTCAATTTGAGAGGGAATTAACGTAGGGTAGATACTTACTGTCGCAGCACCAGAGCAAATTATACCATAGTCACTCATGGCCCATTTTGGAGAATTATTAGAAAGAATTGCCACATTCTGACCTAACTCTACCTGTAAAGAACGAAGTCCAAATGCCAAACTTTTTACTGTATTCCTAATGTCAAGACCTGTGAGCCCCACCCAATTTTCACCTTTTTTATAATAATATAGTGCCTTCGTTAAATTCTGGCTCGTTGAATAATCAAACATCTGAGAAATTGTAGTATATGACATAGTTATCCTTTTGAATTCTTTAGGTTAAATTTGACGCCCATAAACTACTCACTTTATTAAAATAATTCCAATCTGTAAAATGTATTTCCAATAAAGGCCTTTAAAAAAAATGAATGAAAAATTGTAATAAAAAGTGAATGGTGTGTAAGTTTTGAGGAGTGTCAACTGCCGAGGTGGTGAAATTGGTAGACGCGCTGGATTCAAAATCCAGTATCCTTTGGGATGTGTGGGTTCGATCCCCACCCTCGGTACATAATCCCTTCATTTTGAGGGGATTCTATATTAACTGATATTTTAGGGGATTTATGCTAAAAGCTATATTTAAAACTAATAAGGGTGAAATTAACCTTGAACTCTATGCTGAAAATGCACCACTTACTGTTGCAAACTTTGTAAACCTTTCAAAGCGGGGCTACTATGATGGACTGAAATTTCATCGCGTTATTCCAGATTTCATGATTCAAGGTGGATGCCCTCAAGGCTCAGGAACAGGTGGGCCAGGATATAATTTCAAAGATGAATTTCACCCAACCTTACGTCATCAGCGAGCTGGCATACTATCAATGGCGAACTCAGGTCCCGGTACAAATGGAAGCCAATTTTTCATCACTCATACTGAAACACCGTGGCTTGATAATAACCATACCGTCTTTGGGTCAGTTATCGCTAAATCAGATCAGCAGACTGTAGATAGTATTGCACAAAATGATATTATCGAATCAATCCTAATTCAGGGCAAGCTGATCTCAGATCCTGATATTCAAAGCCAAATTGATACTTGGAATGATATCCTAGGTTAAATCATGAAGAAACATGTCAATAGAAATAACCTATAGTTAAGATGGATCTGCATAAAGACTAATTTACTAATCTGAATAAAGCTTATATCATTGTTAATTCTATAGAATTATGTACGACGTTATAATCGTAGGCGCTGGGGCGGCAGGCCTAATGGCCGCAATTAGTGCAGGGAAAAATGGTAAGCGCGCTTTAATAATTGAACATACTGATAAAGTTGGCGAAAAAATTCGTATATCTGGTGGTGGTAGGTGCAATTTTACAAACCTATATACGACAAGTGAGAATTTCCTTAGTAATAATCCTAATTTTGCCAAATCAGCATTATCTCAGTACACACAGCATGAGTTTATTAACTTAATTGAATCTCACAATATTGCTTATCACGAGAAAACTTTAGGCCAATTATTTTGTGATGGCTCTTCAACACAAATCATAAATATGCTTACTCTGATATGTAATAAGCATCACGTTAAAATTAAATTATCATGTAATATTACAGAAATTTCAAAAACCGATACCTTTAAGATTGAAAGTAACAAAGGAAATTTTAATAGCAAGGCGATTATAATCGCAACTGGCGGGCTATCTATTCCTAAAATAGGAGCAAGTGATTTTGGTTATAATGTTGCTAAAAAATTTGGACATAATATTATCCAAACTAGACCAGCTTTAGTTCCGCTTATTGTGTCTAAAAAACAGAATCTTTTTTTTCGAGAGTTAAGAGGTGTATCTAATTTTTCTACAGTTAGCTACAAGGATATAAAATTTTCTGAAGGTTTATTATTTACCCATAAAGGATTAAGTGGCCCAGCTATTTTACAAATCTCATCATATTTGAAGCAGTTCGATAATAAGAAAATAATTATAGATTTATTACCTGAAATGAAACTTGAAGAGGTATTTATTGCCCATAGAAGTAGCAAAAAAACTCCAGCAAATTATTTAAAAGCTTATTTAACCAATAGACTAGTTAGTAGATTAGCATTAGAAAATTTAGATTTCAATAAGTCGATTAATAGCCTCAGTAAAGCTAAATTGCTTTATATTGCTAATTCAATCCATAGCTTTGAAGTATTAATTAGTGATAGCGAAGGATATGTTAAGGCAGAGGTTACAGCTGGTGGCGTTGATACTAAGGAGCTCTCTTCAAAAACCATGGAGTCTGCAAGAATACCAGGATTGTTCTTTGTAGGTGAAGTTGTGGATGTTACTGGCTGGTTGGGGGGCTATAACTTCCAGTGGGGTTGGTCTTCAGGCTTTGTTGCAGGTAATTCCATCTCTTAGTGTTTTTGCGCTTAACAAAAAAATCTCATATATCTTCCTATGGCATAATTTTTTTATATGACTATTGATTTAAAAAACGAGTATTTACCCTTAATTCATTACAATCTAGCAGAACTCAGTAGAAAAAAAATTAATGACTCTATCCTATAATTAAAGCCCTTATTCTCCCAACCACTTTGGCGGTCGCTTTTGAGTAAAAGCCTTTAGGCCCTCAAGTCGATCCTTAGAATTTAAAATCATACTATACGCCTCTTTTTCAACTTCAATTCCAGCATCAAGTGGAAGTAGGCTGCCTTTTAAAATTGCATATTTACTTGCTCTAAGTGATAATGGAGCACTTCCCATCAATTCCGTTGCTAAATGAATTGCCGCCTCTAATGCTTCTCCATCTGGAGATAGGAAATCCACCACTCCATCAATAAATGCTTCTTCAGCAGAAAATTTATGTGCAGAGTAAATCCAATATTTTGCTTTTGATACTCCAATTAATCTAGGTAGTCGCTGTGTCCCTCCTGCACCAGGAATAATTCCTAGCGAGGCTTCAGGGAGACCTAATATAGCAGAACCTTCAGCCACCCTAAAATCACAACAAAGCACTAACTCTAATCCACCACCCAATGCTGAACCTGTTATACTAGAAATCGTAGGGAATGGTAAATTCTCTAGTTTGGTAAAGCAGTCGGCTATAGCACATACTGTTTTCTCTGTTTCTTCAATTGAAAAATTAGCACGTTCTATTAAGTCGGCTCCTGCACAAAAATGTTTAATAGAAGATGATATTATAAGAATATTAATTTTTGAATTTGATGAGATTTTATCAAATAATTCAGAGAGTGATGAGATGAAGTCTTGTGAAAGGGCATTAACGGGCGGACGATTTAAAGTTAAAAAGGCCAGGCCATCATCTTGAATCTTAAATGAATAATTATTCATTTATATATGCTCTCAGATTCTCAGGTAAATCAACCTCCATAAGCAATAGAGCTTGTCCATGAGTCTTTCCTTGTGCGTCATTCAAAAGTGATTCAGATCCACCACCACCCAAGCTATCACCTAAGATAAAGTTAAGTGCCCATAGATTATCCATTTCATAGCGCTTTACTTCACCTTTAACAACAGAGCCAAAATGAGATTTCACTAACTTACTCGTAATATATTTATTAGCCCAACTATAAACTTTTGGATGCCTAAAAATCAATCCAACATTTGAATTTGGCCCTTTATCTCCAGATCGTGCGTGGGCAATTTCTTGTAATTTTATTTTCATTAATTTACATCCACATCTGTTGTTATTAATTTTTTGGGGATAAGTGTTGGCCAATATGCTACAATTTCTTGAGCTTTAGGGCGCCCACCTGCAAATCCAGTAACCCCAGGTGGGCCATTTGTTATTACAGGTGCAATCTCTTTTCCAAAACGATTTACTTTTTCTTTATCGTCATCCTTTACACTCAAGCGTAAAACTATCTCATTAACTTGTTCAGGAGGAGTATTAATATCTCCATGGCAAGATGAAATACCTAGAAATTCTGTTAATTTATCCTTATAACTACAACCAGCACTTTCAAGGCGCTTCCATATTAAATCAGCTACTAATTCAGCTTTCCTTACTGCATTTGGGCCAGAAATAGTCAATTGACCTGACGCTTTATACCCAGCAAAATAACTAATTGAAACTTTGTAAGTTGCTGTAGATTCAATTCCCTTAACATTTGACAACTGAACTCGATCATTACCTAAATCAACTAAATCAAAAGAAGTGAAGTCAACACATACATCTGGAGATATATAGCAAGAAGGGTCTCCCATTTCGTATAGAATTTGCTCAGAAACTGTCTGTCTATTTATCAATCCACCTGATCCATCATGCTTAGTGATTACAAATTCTCCACTTTCTTGCATCTCAATAATAGGATATCCAACACTTGCCAGATTTTCAACTTCATACCAGCGAGAATAATTACCACCAGTGCACTGAGCTCCACATTCAACTATATGTCCAGCTAAAGTTCCGGCTGCAATCAAATCAATTTCTTGAGGATTCCAACCAAATTCATGAATTGCAGGACCTAGTGCCAAACCTGGATCAGAAACGCGTCCAGCCAAAACAATCTGTGCACCCTGATCAAGTGCACGCGCAATACAAAAACTATCAATATAAACATTTGCAGAATAGACCCTATTTTTTATACCCGTAAAGTCTGCACCTGTTTCTAGGTTCTTAAAATCCACTCCGCGCTGGACAAACTCATCAATTTTTTCATAAATATTGTCACCTTTAATAATACCAATCTTTATATCTATCCCTTTTGCTTTAGCTACTTCAAGAAGTGCATCGCGGCATGCCTCAGGATTAACTCCGCCAGCATTGGAGATAACTTTTATATTTTTACTTACTAAATCTGGTAAAACTCTGTCAATCAAATCAACAAAATCTCGTGCATAGCCAGCATCTGCTTGTTTTAGCTTTTGTCGTTGCATAATAGACAATGTGACCTCAGCCAAATAATCCAATGTCAAGTAGTCAATGGGCCCATTATTTATCAAGTCAACGGGCGCGTCAACCGAGTCACCCCAAAAGCCTTGCCCGTTTGCTATTCTAATAACTTTACTCATACCTGAAGAACTCCAAAATTAGGTGAAGGCATTTTTGTTTGATGATTTACCACTTTCAATGATCGGATCAAAACTTTTCGTGTTTCAGCGGGATCTATAATCTCATCAATCCACATTCTGGCCGCAGCGTATCTAGGATCAGATTGTAGTTTATACATTGACTTAATATCGTCATAAACCTTTTCTTTTTCATCATCATCTACATCACCCATTTTCGCCAACTTGATTTGGGATAATGTTTTTGCGGCCTGATCTCCACCCATGACTGCTATTTTTGCGGATGGCCATGCAAACATAAATCTAGGTTTATAAGCGCGACCAGAAAGTGCATAATTACCAGCACCATAACTCCCTCCAATTACCAGGGTGATTTTAGGTACTATAGAATTTGCAACTGCATTTACCATTTTTGCTCCATCTTTAGCTATACCACCCCATTCAGAGGTTTTTCCAACCATAAAACCATTTACATCATGAATGAATATTAACGGGACTCTATCTTGATTGCAGTTCATAATAAATCGAGCCGCTTTATCAGAGGAATCAGAATAGATTACACCCCCCATCTGCATTTCACCTGTCTCAGAGCGTTGAATCTTTCGCTGGTTAGCAACAATACCAACATTCATTCCACCAATTTTAGCGGTACCGCAAATAATTGTTTTTCCGTAAGAAGATTTAAACTCTTCAAGGTTACTCCCATCTACAATTCGGGCAATTACTTCCAATATATCATACTGACCTGTTGAGTTAGGATTAAATATTTTATATAAATCTTGGGCCGGGTAAGCAGGTTCATTAATCTCCGTTTGACGAAATGCCCGTTCAGTTGGAAGGTTAATATGGTCAATAATTTTTCTGACACGTTCTAAACCGCTTACATCATCAGGCTCATGGTAGTCAGTAGTGCCACTAATTGCACTATGTGTATTAGCGCCACCAAGAGTGTCTTGATCAATCTCCTGCCCAATAGCGGCTTTCACGAGCGCTGGCCCAGCCAAAAACATACTTGCACCCTCAATAATAATATACTTATCACACATTACAGGTAAGTATGCACCACCTGCGACACAGGGGCCCATTACGCACGCAATTTGAGGTATACCTAAAGCGGACATTCGAGCGTTATTATAAAATATACTACCAAAATGACCTTCATCTGGAAATACCTGATCCTGCAATGGCAAAAAGACTCCTGCAGAGTCAACCAAGTAGATTATGGGAATATTATTTTCTAATGCAATTTTCTGTGCTCGTAAAGTCTTCTTTAATGTAACCTCAAAATAAGCACCTGCCTTTACTGTCGCATCATTTGCTACTATCATGCATTCTTGGCCACTCACAACACCTATTCCAATAAGCGTACCTGAAGCTGCTGGTGAACCATATTCTTTATACATACCATAGGCAGCATAAATACCCATTTCAAAAAAATCAGAATTAGGGTCAATTAAATACTGTATACGTTCGCGTGCAGTAAGTCGTCCTTTAGTATGCTGCCTTTCAATGGCAATTGTACCTCCCCCTTTGCGAATATCTTCATGCTCCTGATTCATGACATCAAGTATTATTTTAAATGAGTCAATATTTTCATTGATATTGTCGAGATTTAAATTACTTACAATTTTACTCATTTAATTCATCCCATCTACCCATTTTTTCATATTTAGCCATACGGTCATCAATCAATTGCTCACTTGTTTTTGTTTTTAAGTCAGCAAACTCTTCTAAAATCACTTCTTTCATAATAGTAGCAGATTCATCATAATTTAAATGTGCCCCACCTTCAGGTTCCTGGATAATTTTATCAGCAATGCCCATATCATATAAATCTTGTGCCGTAACTTTCATAGAATCAGCAGCTTCTGGGGCGCGTGTAGCATCTCTAAATAAAATAGATGCGCAACCTTCTGGAGATATAACGGAATACCATGTATTTTCAAAGCATAGCAGTCTATCTGCAACACCTATACCCAAAGCGCCACCAGAAGCCCCTTCACCAATCACAATAGAGATGACTGGTACGTTTAATCGAGCCATTTCAAACAGATTGCGTGCAATTGCTTCAGCTTGGCCTCTCTCCTCAGCCCCCAAACCTGGATATGCACCAATTGTATCAATAATAGTCAATACTGGGATCTTAAACTTTTCTGCTAACTTCATTAAACGGAGAGCTTTTCGATAGCCTTCTGGACGCGGCATTCCAAAATTACGGTAGAGTTTATTTTTTGTACCTCTACCTTTTTCTTGACCAATGATTAGAAAGGATTGACCTGAAATTTTTCCAATTCCTCCAATAATTGCAGTGTCATCACTAAAATGACGATCACCATGCAACTCTATAAATTCATCTGCAATGCGTTCAATGTAATCACTGGAGTATGGGCGCTTAGGGTGACGAGCCAGCTGAACTCGCTCCCACCTTGTCAATTTTTTATAGATAGATGATTTTTTCAAAGCCAATTCATCTTCTAATTCCTGAATCCCTGTACTTACATCAATACCCGTTTTAATTGCCGTGGAATGAAGTGATTCAATCTTTTCTTCTAGCGCTCGAAGTGGCGCCTCAAAATCAAGTGTATATTTTGACATTAAACCTTTAAAATACTCTTAAATAAAATTTCTAAATCAAAAACCAATGATTGATTCTGCAAATAAAAGTGCTCAATATTAGATTCATTTGTATCCAGGGTACTCATTCTCCTTAATTGAGATAAGCCTGTAAGCCCTGGCTTAAATAATAATTCTGGATTATCGGAAACTATATCGACAATTTTACAGCCTACAAAAGTCAATTCTCCACGGAAAATTGAAAAAAGATAGGGTAGCTCACGTAACCAACTTAATGACACATTAAACTCAGATAATATCAATTCCCTTCCATCTTCACACCAAATAATTCTCTTTTTTATACCAGTGGAATATTTTAAGGAAATAAATATGGGGATAAAAAGTAAAATCAACAAAGATGAAAGAATTATATCAAATGAACGCTTAAAAATTAAGTGCAATTGATCAAATATTGGAAATTCAAGATTAATTAATGTAATGCCTGAAAGGTTTTCAACTATTCCCTTGCCAATTAGTAAGTGTGACCCAGAGGGAACAATCTTAAAATTGGTATTATGGCCTGTTATGTTTCTAATTAAAATAATCAATTCCTTAATCGACAAATAGCTTTCCGGTATAATTAACTCATTTATATTATTGTGCTTAACAATACTAGAGATATCTTCTTCATGGCCTAAAGCAGTTAAATTGCTAGTATCTATAGACCTGCCAATATAGCCAATTAGATTAAAATCTGCCTCTATAGAATTCTTAAGTATGTTAGAAATTCGTTGAGACTCTATATCAACGCCTAGAATTGCAGCACGCCTTGTAAATAAGGGAGATTTATGATTAAGATTTACCTTTCTATACCTGTATAATAAATGTATGGCTATCCTCCAACTACATGTACTTAGTAGTAAGAATAAGATGGTTAAAAGTAGTACTCCTCGAGAAAATGCAAAAACTGATATAAAATAAGTGGATGTGGCGGATAAGAATAGGGTCAAAATAGCCGAAATTAGTGCTCGACTATAGGAAAGTAAATCTTTTTTATATAATTCGAGTAAATATGAAGATATAAACCAACAGATTACTATATTTAACATCAATGGGAAATGTCCACTAAATGAACGTGGAGCATTACTCTCGGCATAAAATAATGGATACCATAAAGCAATTGATAGGAAAAAACTAAATGCAATGCTTGAGACATCTAGCAGTCTAGCAAAAATTCTAGATGAAGAAGCAGCCAAGAATGATAAAACCCGTCTAAAGTAAATACCTGTTTTCACCAACTGTTTCATAAAAATCCACGATGGAAAACTATCCTTATATTTATCAAAAAAAATATTCATGGATTCATAAAATACTTCAATCATATCTTGTGGTGCAGACTTTACACTCTCACCTTTATAGTGAATAACTTCGGTTTCTGGGTGATAGAGTACTTTATATCCTGACTTCTGTACTCTAAAGGCATAATCCAAATCCTCACCAAACATAAAAAATCTTTCATCTAAAAGTCCAACAGCACCAACAACTCTTTTAGGAAACAACATAAAGGACCCACTAATTGCATCTACGAAGAGAGATTTATTTTCATCTAAATAGGTGAGATTGTATTTACCGAACGTTTTACTCTTGGGGAACAGTGTGTTTAATCCTAGAATCTTAGGAAGTGCTACTAATGGCGTTGGAAAACTGCGCTTACAGGACTTCTGCAGACTGCCATCTGGATTCAATATTTTAGGACCAATGCAACCGACTTCAGAGTTTTCTTTTAAATGAGAAATTAATTTAATAAATGTGTCTTTTTGTACCAGTGTATCAGGATTTAAAAAACAAATATAGTCACCACTTGCAATATGAATCCCTTGATTAACAGCAGCAGAGAATCCAATATTTTTCTGATTTTCAATAAGTTTAATTTGAGGAAATTCATTTTTTAGTAAATCACAGCTATCATCAAAAGAATGATTGTCAATAACGATAACCTCAAGCTCATCAATCTGATCAGAGAGTAAAACCGAATTCAGGCATTGTCTTAAATAGGATTTTACATTGAAGCTAACTATGATTAGTGATAGTTTCACAGTCTACCGAATATCTTTCTTAATTTTAATAATGGAACCATATATATCGCCTCCAAAATAATGCTGCGAGACATTTTAGACTCACCCACAGTTCTATCCGAAAAGATAATTGGAATTTCTTTAATCTTAAATCCGTTAACCCAGCTAATGAAATTTAGTTCTATTTGAAATGAATAACCCGTTGAGGTAATCTTAGAAAAATCGATTGATTTAAGTACTCTAGATCTAAAGCATTTGAACCCTCCAGTAGCATCTTTTATGGGTAGTCCGGTAATAATTTGAGCATATAGATTGGCTACATAACTTAAAATCAATCTTCGCAAAGGCCAATTCACTACATTTACTCCATTGACATATCGACTGCCTATTACGAGATCTGACGTTTCACTTTCAAACAAAAGGTTCGTAATATCGTCAGGATTATGGGACATATCAGCATCGATTTGAACAATACGATCATAACCATTTTCTAGCGCCCATTTAAAACCGGCACAATAAGCTGTACCTAAACCCAATTTAGCTGAACGTTCAAGAATGTGAATTTTAGGATTATCTTCCATTAACGACTTCACTAAATCAGCAGTTTCATCAGGAGAATTATCATCCACAATTAGGATTTCAATGTTATCATAGCTGGCCAACACACGCTGAATTAATTCATTGATATTCTTTTTTTCATTATAAGTGGGAGATATTGCTATGGGCTTCATGCAGCTAGAATTTGATTTTTAATTATTTTTAAACATTCAATTGTTGGGAGTGTAATTACATCTAATTCTTCTGAAATTTTCTTAACACTCAACCCACTGTGGGTGGGCCTCCTTGCAATAAAAGGTATCGAATTCGAAGTTACGGGAGTAATTAAATTTGCATCGAGTCCAAAGACTGAAGCAATCAATATTGCAAATTCATAACGATTTAAGTAGTCATCACTTCCGAAATGATAAACACCTTCTCCATTTAATAAAATCATCTTCATTATTGCATCAGAGAAAGATGGTAACCATGCAGGATTACATGTTTGGTCAGTTACCACACTTATATTCTTTTTGTGTGAAAGTGAATCATATACCCACGCAAAAAAATTGGGTTTAGTATTTAATGGATCACCATAAAGTACACTCGCTCTAATGATAGAATATGGATGTAAAGCACCTCTTAATATATTCTCAGCCTCTAACTTAGAACGACCATAATAACTCAGAGGATGGGTTGGATCAGTTTCAGAATAAGGTCCATTTTTGCCCTCAAACACATAGTCAGTAGATATCTGAATAATTTTCACCTGCTTGTTGATTGTTTTAATTATATTCTGAACACCCAGCACATTAATATCATGTGCCAACTTATGATTTTTTTCGCATGCATCAACATCTGTCATGGCAGCACAATTAATGATAGTATCAGGGTTTTCAATTTCAATGCAGGATTTAACGCTCGATAAATCAGTAATATCCATTTGTCGCACATTACGTTTTTTTATTGCCATCTCACTGGGTGATTTTGCAGTAGGTATTAAATTAAAACTAGCCCCCAATCTTTGTTGCAATACTCTGCCTAATTGACCTTCTGCACCTGTAATGAGAATTTTAGATGGCACTAAAGTTTGGCCCCTAATAACTTAAATTCATCCAACTTTACTAATATTTCATTATCATACAATGAAATGATTTCAGCTGAGAGTATTGCTGCGTTAATGGCGCCCGCTTTACCTACAGCAACAGTAGCAACTGGAACCCCTTTAGGCATTTGAACTGTAGAGAGTAGTGCATCCATTCCATCTAAAATACCACCTGCTAATGGAACACCAATTACGGGCAATGTAGTATTTGCCTTTAGTGCTCCAGCTAAATGTGCGGCCATGCCTGCCGCCCCCACTAGCGTGGCAAAACCATTACTACGTGCATTTTTTGCAAATGCCTCAACATCAGAAGGATTTCTATGAGCAGATTTTACATGAATTTCGTATTGAATTCCAAAAAAATCATAATATTTATTTGCAGCTTCCATGGTAGGTCTATCTGTTTCACTGCCAATAAGAATGGCCACTTTTTTATTCATTATTTCCTCAATTAAATTTTAATTTCTTTATAGTTAGTTCAAGTTGCCTCAATATGGTTATTTTTTCACGCCCTGGGTTATTCACGAATCCAGATACTAAAATTACTTCATTTTCTGCATTAGCGTCAAATAGATAGATAACAAATGGACCACCCGTCTCACTTTCGATATGCTCATAAATGCCTCGTAATATTCTAACGGGGTTACCATTAATAATCACTATCTCTTCAACTCTCAATATATCTAATAAATTTATTTGTGGCATTGATAATTTAAAATTTGCTACGATGTTATCCCAGGCTTCATCTACTCTTAAATAATTATTACTATTAGCAGATGTAAATGTGAGCCACCTATATGGATATCCTCTTCCCAACCATAAAAAAGAATCAGATTGAGATATAAGCTGATAGTCAGCTTGAATAAAGGCACTAATCCCAAATTTAGTGGAAAGTGAATCTTCTAGAGATAAATTACTCCCCTTTTCTTTCATGTTTAGCCAAATATTATCATCAATAGACATATTTATTTGGTCACTTAACCACTTTCCACTCTCTTCCATTATCTCCTGGAAATGAATAGCATCTTGGGCATGAATACATACTAACTGTTGATTCTGTGCAAAAAGATTTTCAGCTATAAATATATTATCTCTCTGACTCTGGGTTGATTGAAAGCGTTCAAGTAGTCGGTCTCCAGTGGAATCGGAGGGGTGGTCTAGTGAAATAATGATTAAATTAGGACGATACTTGTATAATTCAATATCCCATGGGTTTTGCCAGCTGACTTTAATCCCTGGTTCAAGTTGAGGTGTCCGTATAATCTTACTAAATATTTTCTCCATAAAAGGCTTAATTTGCAATTTGTCTTCGGGTGATGCAAAAATAATAATTTTATTATCTTCTCCCTGACTGCGTGGTAACGTTGAGCAGCTCAAGAACAACGGAAATAATATAAATATTAGTTTTTTTGGCATATAACCATAAATGAAGAAGATGATTTCACACCACCAATTAAAATTCTAATCATAGAATAGATTAAAATGAACGCTGCACGAGTCATTTGCATAACTGACTTAGACTTTAAGCTGAGTAAAATATTATATGGAGTATCCTGTAACATTGTTTTTGAATACTGAACTGTCCAACCATATTTCAGCAAGAGTATAGATAATTGCTCATAATTAAAGTGGTACAAGTGACGTGGTGCATCCCATGGAGCCCATTGCCCTTTAAACCATTTTCTTTCGGGAGCACCTTGATTAGGGACCGCAATCACTAATAATCCATCCGTATTAATCAACTTATTAATTTCAGTAAAAAGTTTTTTAATTTCATGAATATGTTCCAAGGAATGCCATAGGGTAATCAAATCAAATTGTTTATTTTTTATCTTGGACAACGAAGCAAACGTTGTAATACTATTACTTTCAGCAGAAGATCTCGCTTTTTTATTACTGTCTTGAAGCGAAACCTCCCATCCTTTAGATTGATAATAGGAACAAAACTCACCTCCTCCTCCACCTATATCAAGGAGGCTCCCACTTTTAATAAATTTAGAGATATGTGCATATTTCCACTTTAATGAATACTTCTGGACCCATCTATACAGGGTATCAAAAAAAGATTTTATTTGAGCCCTATGCGGTTCATAGTTATCATTTTTATAGTAAGAATCCATTTCACTGAATTCTGGTCGTGGAGATAAATATTTAAAGTTACATTTACACTTTACAACTTGAAAAACCTTACTGCTAAATCTATCAGAAATTTTAATAAATGGAACATTCATATCTGAATCACAAATGATGCAATTTACTGTTTCCATTAGTCAACCAATAATAAGTCTAATTTTTGATTCATAATTGAAATGCTTCTAATTTTCACTTGAACCTTTTGGCCAATTCTATATTTAGTTTTATATCGTCGCCCTATAAATACATATTTATTTTCATCAAAATAATAATAGTCATCACTCATCCATTCAGCGCGAATAAAGCCATCTACAAAAATATCTTCTAGCATGATAAATAAACCACGTTGGGTCATTCCATTTACAATACCTTTATAGAAGGGTTTAGTGGGTTGCGCTTCTAAATATCTCAATTGCTTGATTTTATTATATTCACGCTCAGCCTTCATCGCTGAAATTTCACACTGAGTGCTGGATGATGCCATCTGAGATGCATTTCCATCCTTAATCTTTGCCAATGTACGATGCACCATAATATCTGGATATCTTCTAATTGGAGATGTGAAATGGCAATAATAGTCAAAACCAAGCCCAAAATGGCCCTTATTATCTAATGAGTAATCTGCTTTTGGCATGGTGCGTAATAATTGGATTTCTATCATGTGACGTGCCTCAGGATCACTAACTTCATCTAAAACTTGTTGAAATTCTGATGCAGATATTTTTTGTGAAATATTTAAAGGCTTATAGTCACCAAGCTGAGCAAGTAGACCATTTAAAGCAATTAATCGTTCAGGCTCGGGCTTTCCATGATTTCTATATACTAGTGGCTCATTATTCTCAGCAAATTTCTGTGCAATTACCCTATTAGCCAACAACATAAACTCTTCAACTAATTCATGCGTCTTCAAATGTTTTTTAACAGAAATATTAGAAGGTACTCCATTAGCACTCATAGTAAATTCAGGCTCAGGAATTTCAATATTCAAACTTCCTGATTTGAACCTATCTTTCCTTAACTTAACTGAAATTTTCTTTAGGCTATTCAACAAAGTAAAATACTTTCCTTCACCCTTATCAATTATTCTTTGTGCTTCTGTATATGTCAATCTAATATTGCTATTTATAACACCTTTTTTCACATCTAA
>TARA_B110000467_G_scaffold164748_1_pt1 | contig 31397 bp, 18 predicted proteins | sample TARA_B110000467 | Tara Oceans TARA_B110000467 (sample SAMEA4398341) | marine metagenome | biome: Polar Biome; feature: [MES] marine water layer (ENVO:01000295) within the mesopelagic zone...; material: water (ENVO:00002006), including particulate matter (ENVO:01000060) such... | reverse complement strand
GCCACGACCACCGCCGCCACCGCCACGGTAACCTCCGCCACCGCCGCCGTTGCGACCGCCACCGTTGCGTTGACCACGATCGCGAGAACGTCGGTCTGCTGCAATGTAGACCACTTCAAATTCTGGAAGCACTGAAAATTCTGGGGGCATAAACTCGACGTGAACACCCACGTCGCGTTGGATTCGAACATACGATTTCTTTTGCGGGCGCTGAACGAGAGAAACAACAACGCCAGATTTACCACCGCGGGCGGTTCGACCGCTTCGATGCTTGTACGCCTTACCGTTTTCTGGAGGATCATAATGAATCACACAATTGACGCCTTCAACGTCAATTCCACGCGCAGCGACATCGGTTGCCACGAGTGCCATGCATTCTCCGTGTTGGAAGCGCTGCATTGCCATGTCACGCCCGCGTTGGCTTAATCCACCGTGGAGGGTTTCGATTGCAAGGCCCTCATGGGTCAGGTCATCGCCAACTCGGTCAACACCGGCTCGGGTTCGGCAAAACACAATGCTTCGGCCGCACTTGCGGATTAATTCTGCAGTGATATCGGGTTTCTTTGAGTTTGGCAACAGCCAGAAATGGTGAGTCATGCTCTCCATGCTGACTTCCTTAGGACCGACTTCAATGGTGACTGGGTCGGTTTGATAGTCACGGACGAGGTCTGCCACTTCATCATCAAGCGTAGCGCTGAAAAGAATGGTTTGCCGGTCTTTCTTGCATTGGTCGAGGATTTGGCAAACGGGTTCCATGAAACCCATGTCCGCCATTCGGTCTGCTTCGTCGAGCACGACCACTGCCACGTCATCCAGTGACACAGCCCCGCGGTCGAGAAGATCGTTAAGGCGGCCTGGGCAAGCAACAAGCACATCGACACCTCGGTCGAGCGCCCGGAATTGCTTCTGGTAAGAGACGCCGCCGTAGATGGCATGAACGTAGAGTTGGAGTTCGTAGGCAAGTGGATCGAGAACTTTGTAAATCTGTTCTGCAAGTTCACGGGTCGGTGTGAGGATGAGGGAGGTTGGTCGTCGTGGTTCGGCTTCTGCTGTTCTCGACAGCAAGGGGAGGCCAAAAGCGAGGGTCTTGCCTGATCCAGTTGGAGCTCGGCAACAAACGTCCTTGCCAAGCATACCATCTGGGATGGATTCTGTTTGAACTTCGAACGGTTCAACTATGCCTTGTGCCTTGAGCGCTTCGACCAACGCCGGCTCGATTCCAAGATCACTGAAGGAAACCATACATCCACCCCGTTCATGCCCGCCGTCCGACCCTATTTAGAACCCGCTGTAGAAAAAAATGTCCATTTGGACGGCTCCGGCAAACTTCAAGCGCCCCGAACAAGCATTGCTACGGCGTTTCCTCCGCCGAGGCAAAGGGTGACAATACCGCTTGATGCCTCAAGCCGACGCATCACGCCGAGCATGGTGATCAAGCAGCGTGTACCGCTGGACCCGAGTGGATGGCCAAGGCTTACTGCCCCTCCGTGAAGGTTGAAACGGTCGTCTGGAATGTTGAGTTCCTGAGCGACTGAACACGATGCCGAAGCAAAGGCTTCATTGTGTTCGAAAACGTCGATGTCCATCACGTTGAGGTCGTTGCGCTTGAGCAACATCTGAACTGCGGTGATTGGTGCGCTCATGACCCTTGCAGGTTCGACGCCGGTTGTGCAGTAATCTTCCACATAACCAAGCACTTCCCAACCCTGCTGTTGGGCGTAGGTTGCATCGGCGAGAAGAACTGCACTTGCCCCGTCGTTGAGGGTGCTTGCGTTGCCTGCAGTGACTTGACCGTCTTTCTTGAACACGGGCCGCAGTCCAGCAAGCGAGGCTTCAGTGGTGCCTGCACGAACACCTTCATCGTGGTTAAAGCGAACCGGATCGCCTCTGCGTTGAGCGATTTCAATGGCAAACATTTCCCAATCAAACCAGCCGTTCTCTTGGGCGGTCGCTGCGCGTTGCTGACTTCGAGCAGCGTAAGCATCCGATGCTTGTCGAGTAATGTTGCATTCATCTGCAATGGTTTCACCCGTGGTCCCCATGTGAACGTCGTTGTACCCGTCCCATAGACCGTCGTGGATCATTGAATCGACAAGCGTAGAATCACCCATTTTCGAACCTTTGCGGTGATTTTGGAGCAGATGTGGAGCGTTTGACATGCTTTCCATGCCACCAGCGATGATGGCTTTGTACTCACCAGCACGGATGCTGTTCGCTGCCATCATGGCCGCTTTGAGGGAACTTCCACAGACTTTGTTGATGGTGACGCATGGTGTGGAATAGGGCAATCCTGCACCGAGAGCGACTTGCCGCGCAGGGTTCTGACCAGCACCTGCTTGGAGCACCTGTCCGAAAATCACTTCATCGACCACGCCAGATTTAGCCTCAATGCCTGCGCGTTGGCACAACTCCTTGACCGCTAAGACCCCAAGGTCGACCGCTGTAAAGCCTGAAAGGGAGCCCATGAACTTGCCAATTGGCGTCCGAGCGACCGCGCAAATGGCAACCTTAGGTTGAGTCATGGACCCCCCAATGAGAACCTATTCTTCAATGTGCGCGACCAAAAACCAGCCAAAATGATGGGAGAAGCATTGATGATGAGGAGGTGCTGGCCGGGGTATGGCCAAATTCAAGACCGGATTTAACACCGACCGAGCAGCGAACGAAATGCGAAGCGTCGAAGTTGAAATTGATTTCACTCCAAACGCACTTGCATCAATCCTCTACCGACAGGGCGACACCGTCATTTTGGCCTGCTGCACCAAAGAATCCCGCTTGCCAGGATGGTTCCCCCGTGATTCAACCAAGGGCTGGGTTCACGCTGAGTATTCCCTTCTTCCAGGATCAACCGACTCAAGGTTCCGCCGTGAACGCCGTGGCGCAAAAGGCCGCACGCAAGAAATCGAGCGCCTCGTCGCTCGTTCGTTGCGAGCCGCTGTTGATTTGGAAGCCCTTGGGCCCGTCGCACTCAATGTCGATTGTGATGTCCTTAACGCAGATGGAGGCACCCGGTGCGCTTCGATTACCGCTGCAAACATCGCTTTGCGCCTGGCAGTCCGCCGACTCATTGCTCGTGGCGATTGCCTGCCGCTCGACATGCGTCCAACTGAGGACGAACGACGCAATGGATGGACCGCTCCATCCCTTTCCAAGACCGAACAAACCAACCATGAAAACGCAGTTATTCCTCACGATTTGGCTGCTATCTCTGTCGGCTTGATCGACGGGAATGTGTGGCTTGACTTGGATTACATTCTCGACTCAAACGCAGATGTCGATATGAACGTGGTGAAAACCGCTGATGGAAAGTACGTGGAAATCCAAGGCACTGGTGAAGAATCAACCTTTTCGGCAGAGGAACTGGTCGCACTGCTTGCTCAGGCAGACGGTGGATTGGAAGCACTCTTCGACGCTCAAGTCGCCATTCTTGACGGCATCGAATGAGGCATGATGCTCAGGCGGAAGCCTTGATATGGCAGGGGTCATCGCAAAGTTGCACGGGTCAGTAGCTTAGTTGGGAGAGCGCGGCACTGAAGATGCCGAGGTCGCTGGTTCAAGTCCGGCCTGACCCACCTCGTCGCACCTTTACAGCGCAAGCCTTGTTGATTTATTCGGTCCAAAAAAGGCCGTTTGATTCGTATTGAGTTGAGTCGCCAATCGTTGGGTTCATTTGGTTGAACCTCTTGTGAGAAATATGGGCGGCAGAAGCGATGACACCGCCGCCCACGGTGACGGCTCTGAGCATGAAGCCCGCAAAGACAAAGTCATCAAAGAACTCGAAGTTATTCGCAACCGACGAAACGGTGGCTCAGGGCGTAGTTTGCTGGCAAATAAAGAAAACTTCGTCCTGGTTGCTGGTCTCCTTTACACGGTCCTTTACGCCTTGATGATCTTCTCGATGTCGGCTGGCATGCTCGGTGAATCAACAGCCCTTGACCATGCCGCATCCAAAACCTTCCTTGATATCGGGGGCGAGTGCGAAGAGATCACAGATGAACCTTGGATTCACATGTTCCCCAACGAAGAAGCGCATGCATTCTCTCTATGGGGCCACAACCTTCCCGAGGGGCATGCTTCGCTTTCTTACACCATCGAAACAATGGATGAGGACACACCCGCATGGTCCGAAACCAACGCCAGCGTAAAAACTGTGAAAATGAAAGGCACCTCTGAAACAGGCCGAGCCTACTGGGAAGCGTCGTACGCAGACTTGGATGAAGGCCACTATGATTTGACATTCAATATTGAAGTGTACAACCAATCAGATATCGCCAACGCAAGCGTTGTTGAAGGCGGCGAACTGATTTCAAAAACCATTGAATTTGAGATGGATGTGTCGAAGCAGACCTTGGCTTTCCTCCCCTTCGTCGATGACGAAACCAAGAAAGAAGTCCGGGTCACTGAAACTGGAGCGCGCTCGTGTTGGAGCGTCCAAGACCTTGGCGATTGGGGCTACATTTTGATCGGTGCTGAAATTGGTGGCGGGCGAGAAACAGCAATGCTTTCGGGTGGTTCTGCCGGAATCCCTGCATGGTGGATGGCGTTCACCTCTCTTTCCCTTTCCGGCATCACACTGTTCGTCCTTTACCCGCTGATGTACAAGATCTATCATCAAGACAGCGACGACATTCTTTCACGCTCCCACATCAACCGATTGGTCGAAGATATTCTTTCACGGACCGCAACGAGGCTAAACATTAACGTGGATTGGGAACTGTATAAGATTGAACCAAGAGAACTGTCAATTGACATCATGGTCCCCTACAAGAATACGGAATCAACCCTCATCGACAGCAAGGATGTCCGAGCCGAAGTGCTTCGTGAAATTCTTGATGAATTTGCTCTGTTCCGCGTCTTCAAGCCGGTTCAGCTCACCGTGCGTACGATCGGCGTCAATCAGGGCATTGACTTCGATTCGGGCGTTGGCATCGGGACATCAGCCGAAGAAGAAACAGAAGAAACTCAAAATTATTCTTCATTCTTTTCCGAACTCCACACCCTCTCGAGGGTCGAAGATGAGGTTCGAGAAAGCCTCGAACTGTTCTTTGCTCGACGCAACGACGTGTCGATGGAAGGCGCAGTGGTCACCAGCGATGACCGTGTTATCTTCGTTTCAGTCATTTACCGCCCGACCCAGCGCTTTGCCTTCTTCAGGTTCAAGAAAACCCGCGACGAAGTGCAAACTGAACTTCACCGCTTCATCTCCAAGCGAAACGCAGAACTCCTCGGTTCTCAAGACCTCATCGTCAAAGGTCGAAATCAAGTCTCGACGCTCGCCGATCGCTCTGGAGCAGGACGGGTCGAGCGGGCCGCAAACAGCGACGAGCGCATTGTTGCGGTGGCCAAGCAGGATGGCCTTGGAGGCAAAATGCTTCAGACGAAACTCCTTGGAAACACGCTCTCCACCGTTGAGTACATGGCCAATGAGAAGCGTGAAATGATCAACAAATGGGGCTTCTGGGGCCTCATTGTCTTTGTTTGGATCCCGTTCATGGCATCCGGAGTGTTGGTTGGTGCCATGCTTGGTCTTCTTTCCAGAATGAACTTCATGCGCGTGTTGTCTGCAACCTTCATTGGAGGCTCCATCGCATCCATCACGTGGGCCTACACCGCTGAAGGTATTGTGAAATTCATGCACCAGTACAAGCTCGAAGCCGTGATCCCGCTCATCATCATCGTGTTCGTTGCCGCCGCTTTCCTGCACATTCGTTCAACAAAGATGCGACGACAAACCGAACTGTTTGAAGACACGCTTTTGGACAATTTCCACGCCAACATCCAAGCCAAATACGGCGAACAGGGATGAGGGATCGTTCATGCAAACGACAACAAAAACCACAGCCAAGGATGGCCATGTGGGTGACAAAGCAAAAATCGGCATCGTGACGGTCAGTGACCGAGCGAGCCAAGGCGATTATGAAGACAAGGGCGGCCCTGCTATTCTCGCCTTCATCGAGCAAGCCATTGCCAGCCCGTGCACCGTGCACTACCGCTGCGTGGCGGATGACCACCAAACCATTGCTTCGACGCTGATTGAATTGATTGATGAGTTAGGCTGCGATGTTGTGGTGACTACAGGTGGCACTGGGCCTGCAGAAAGGGACGTTACCCCCGAAGCGACCGAAGAAGTACTCGATCGAATCCTCCCCGGCTTTGGTGAGCAAATGAGAGCCATTTCGCTCAAGTTTGTTCCGACGGCAATCCTCTCTCGCCAGATTGGGGGTACCCGAGGGCAATGCTTGGTGTTCAACCTACCAGGTCGACCAAAATCAATCAGAGAGACAATCGACGAGTTGTGGCGTGCAGTCCCGTACTGCGTGGATTTACTCGGCGGCCCTTACATCGACACGGTTGATGAAGTCTGCAATGCGTTCCGCCCTGCCTCTGCACGACGGCGATAATGCCAATCGTTTGAGCGAAAGGGTTCATTGAGTAGGTTCTCCGACATCCGCCCATGGAAAATGAAAATCGCGGTAACCTCCTCATTGTGAACGCAACAATGGTGCTCCCTGAAGACACTGTTATCGGGGATTTGCGAGTGGAAAACGGTACGATCACAAGCATTCTCGCCGGCGGAGGCTTGGAAGCACTGGATGGCGAGCATGTCATCGATGGAACTGGCCTGCATCTCTTGCCAGGGGCCATCGATCCACAGGTTCACTTTAGAGAACCGGGACAACCAGAAAAAGAAGACTTGGGAAGCGGGTCTGCTGCTGCTGTGAGCGGTGGGGTAACCTCGTTTTTGGACATGCCAAACAACAACCCCGCAATCACTGACTTGAAGGGTATGCAGATGAAACTCGACAGCGCCAGTGCCACATGCGTCAATAATTATGGATTCTTCATTGGAGCAACCCCGACAAACCTTGCTGAACTTCAAGAGGCGGTCGGCACGCCCGATGCACCGGTGACCATACCAGGAATTTGTGGAACAAAGGTGTTCATGGGGTCTTCTACGGGAACTTTACTCGTCAATGAAAGGGAAGCGCTCAATACAATTTTCTCATCGATTGGCGGCCTCATCGCCGTTCACGCAGAAGATGAAGAGCGATTGAATGAACGCTACCCCACCTACAAAGATCGAACCGACATGGCAGCCCATGCTGAATGGAGGGACGATGAAACGGCCTTGCTGGCAACCAAATTAGCCGTGGAACTTGCTGAAACTCATAACCACAGGCTGCACATTCTCCACCTCACCTCTGGATTGGAAGCCGACTGGTTGGTTGGCCGAACCACAATGCCCAGCGAAGCAAAGGGTCAAACCATCATCACGACTGAAATTTTGCCTCAACACCTCACGTTCAACGAAGTGGACGTGGAAAACGAAGGGGTTCGATTGAAAATGAACCCTCCAATTCGCTATCAAGAAGATCTAGAAATTCTCTGGCGTCGACTTCATGATGGCACGGTGCAGTGCATCGCAACCGATCACGCCCCTCACACATTGGAAGCGAAGGCGAAGGGTTTTCCGGCCGCCCCAAGCGGTATGCCAGGCGTTGAAACGTCCCTACCGGTCATGCTCACCCATGCAAAGGAAGGCCGATGCACCATCGAAGATGTGGTTCGTTGGATGTCGACCAATGTAGCAGATTGTTACAACATGGTTGGCAAAGGCCAGTTGATTGCGGGCTACGATGGGGATTTGGTGCTCGTGGACATGCAACAAGAATCGGTGGTTGAAGACCAACACGCTTGGACTCGTGTTGGATGGAACCCATTCCGTGGCATGAGTTTGGTCGGCTGGCCAATGGTGACCGTTGTTGGCGGTGTTCCAGTGTTTGAGCGAACTGAAAACACTGGTGTGAAAGGCCAATTGTTGGTGCATCCTGGTGAAACTGGACGGCCCATTGAGATGGGACCTTGGAATTAATCATCAATTCTCGATTAAAATTGAGCATCGCGAGATAATATTAAGTATAAACCCACTCTATTCCCGTTTGAGGAACTACACATGGGTTGGATTGAAGAAAATATTGGAGAAGGGTATCAACAGGTGATCATCGGCGTACTGCTGTTCATTGCAGGTGCTGCTATGGGATGGCTGGAAGCCGCTGACGGGGCCATGACCGCTGCTGATGTTTACGTACCATCTTTGTTGATGTTGTCTGGTGGAATGGTGACGCTCCTCGGGATCTCCTTTGGATCCGACCATGAAGACGATCGAACCAATGATTTGATGGACGCCATCAATGAATTGACCGCACGGATGAATTCCATGCTCGGCGAAGAAGAGTGAACCACTCACAAGCCGTACAACTGGCCATACTTGGCCTCAACATAACGCAAAAACGGTTCCGGGCTAGGCGCTGAACCAGTCGCTTGCTCAATCAATTCGGACGGTGACCACTTGCTTCCTTGGGCGTGGATTCGTGGTCGAAGCCAATTCAGCAAAGGCGACCAATCCCCTGTTTCCACCAATCGATCAATGTCCCCAAATTCTTCAGCCATCGATTCAAGAAGTTGAGCAGCATAGAGGTTACCAAGGGTGTAGGTGGGGAAGTAGCCAAATGCACCCATGGACCAGTGAATGTCTTGGAGGCATCCAAGGCGATCGTTTGGAACTTCGACACCAAACCATTCTTGGAACATGGTGTTCCAAGCGTTTGGAAGGTCTTTGACTGCTAAATCGCCGTTGAACAATTGCTTCTCAATCTCATAGCGAAGCATGACGTGAAGGTTGTAAGTGACTTCGTCGGCCTCAACGCGAACAAATCCAGTGGAAACCTTGTTCGCCATGCGGTTGAGGGTCTCAGCGTCCCAAGACGGTGCATCGGGGAAGTGTTTGGTGTACCACGGAAGGGCGACCTTCCAAAAGGCAGGCGTTCGTCCGATTTGGTTTTCCCAGAACCGACTTTGAGATTCATGAACGCCCAAAGAAACAGCGGCGCCTCGAGGCGTGTAAGCGTGTTCTGAAGCCAGCCCTTGTTCGTAGAGAGCGTGTCCAGTTTCATGCATGACGCCGTACAGGCATGAAAATGGCTCACTTCGATCGTACCGTGTGGTAAATCGGGTATCACCCGGCCATAGGCCTGCGGAAAACGGGTGAGTTGACGCATCCATGCGCCCTGCTTTGAAATCAAATCCCATTGCTTCTGAAACTTCGGTGCAAAAAGCGGTTTGATCGGCAACTGCGAAAACCAGACCTTCCGGCCATGGTGGGTCGGGCGTCGTGGCTTTGGCCGCCATAATTTTGTCTAAAAGCGGTACAAGCCGTTGACGCAGACCTGCAAACAATGGATCGTAATCTTCCACCTTCATGCCGACTTCAAACTCATCGAGCAGTGCGTCATAGGGTGTGCCATCGACCTGAAGGTAGGCGATTTTTTCTTTTGTCATCGAAATGAGACGTTCCAAATGGGGTTCGAAAGCAGAAAAATCTGATGCGGCACGTGCATCCTGCCAAGCCATCATCGCTTCGGATTTGCTGCGCGCATAATCGGCTACAAATTGTTCTGGGAGTTTGATGGCTTTTTCATATGAGCGTCTCATTTCACGGACGTTAGCCTGCTGGTCGACATCCAGACCTGCTTCGGCTTCCAACGCATCAAGCATGGCGCCAAGTCTTGGATTGATGAGACGAGCATGCGCTTCCTTGGCAAGCCAGGAAAGCATGTCTGCCCTTGCAGTTGCTCCTTTTTCAGGCATGATGGTTTCTCTGTCCCACCCAAGGTGGCCTTGCAATGCTTGAAGTCGGTGGATGTCTTTGACGGCAGCAATGAACTCGTCGTAAGTGCTCATGGCCGGACCAACATCTCATTGCTCATGAACGCTCGTATGTCCAAAAATCCACCCTTGACAACGATTGTTTCGTAAATCCTGCCACACCTTCAAGATGAGGGACGCATTGGTATCGCCATGGCCAAGACATCCCCTGAGAACGGTGATGAAAATGCCATCAATGAAGACGAAGAAATCAATCAAGCCGTCGCCGAACTTGAAGGCATTCATCCAACCCCTGATGCCAATGCCATAGCGGCCCCAACAAAGGCCCTTGACCCGATTGATGAGCGCCCATTCGAGGAACTCACGACCGAGGAAGTGACTGAACAACTTCAGCGCAGCGGGCAAATGGTCATCGATACGTGCATGGACATTCGGCGCGGTGAAAACGTATTGATTGTGTGCGACCCTACAACCGGAGATATTGGTCAAGCCTTGCATGAAGCAGCAAACAGGCGCTCTGATCGAGTTCTCTTGATCGTCATGCCGAAAGCTCGCCACCACGGCGAAGAACCACCCGCACCGGTTGCGAACTTGATGAGGCAACAGCAAGTTGTGATCGCCCCCACCCGTTACTCACTGACTCACACCCGAGCCGTTCGCCAAGCGTTGAAAGATCGCGCCAGGGTTGCAACGATGCCTGGAATGACCAATGAAATGTTCAGCCGAGGCGGCATGTCGGCGGATTTCACTGATGTCAAGCGACGAATTGGAAACTTGCAGCCTCACTTAAGGCGACGACGCATTCTCAATGTCAAATCAGAACAAGGCACTGATGTCACGTTTGAAGTCAATTGGCGAGAATGGAAGCTTGATGATAATGGAATTTGTAACCGTCCGAAAATGCTGACGAATTTGCCCGCTGGGAAGGCGTTCATCATGCCCCGTGAAGGCACCATGAACGGCAAGGTTGTCATCGATGGATCGTGGGAATCAAATCTTGTGGACGAGCCGGTTACCCTCACCATCGAAAATGGATTGGTCGTTGACGTCACAGGCGGAACAATTGCCGCCGCTATCCGCCAAGAGTTTGGAGAAGCGGCAGGACGTCTTCGGGTAAAGGACAGAGAAAACGTCTGGACCGTCGCTGAATTTGGCATCGGTATGAACCCACAAGCTCGACTGTCTGGAAACGTATTGGAAGACGAAAAGAGGCTCGGCACATGCTACTTTGCTGTCGGCGATAACACTGCACTGGGTGGCACATCATCAGTCGGAATTCACATTCCTGGCGTACTCAAGGAACCAAGCCTCTGGTTTGACGACACCCAAGTGCTTGACAAGGGCGAATTATTGCTGTCACTGTGAACCTTGTGGAGCGTTCTGTGTCCCGCAAATCGGACAGAACCTCCAGTACGGATCAAGACCGATGCCACAGCCTCGGCACATGACACCAGACCGGATGGTTGGTTGCACTGAAGGCATGGTTGGATGCGGTTGATTCCACTGATGATTGGACTGTTGTTGCTGATTCCAGCCTTGCTGTTGTTGGGCGGGTTGTTGTTGATTCCACGCCTGTTGCTGTTGTTGATTCCATGCCTGTTGTTGTTGCGCAGCTTGTTGTTGAGCGGCTTGTTGTTGAGCGGCTTGTTGCTGCTGGTTCCAGTCCTGTTGCTGTTGTTGATCCGGTTGTGGCGTTGGTTCAGGAACGGGTTGTGCTTGCTGTGCAGTTTGATTCAGTGGCTTTCGAACCGGTGCAATGGGCCGCGGGAGGGCTGCTGCTTTGTTTGCTGAAGAGGAAGCCATGAATTCAGAAAGGGAAACGCTTCCGTCCCCGTCTGTGTCTGCTTCGGCGTGAAGCGCTGTAGCTTCTTCGATCGAAGTCCCTGTTGCAATCGCCAATTCTTCAATCGACAATTGCTCGCTGCCGTCGGTGTCAGCGGCGATGAAGTGTTCTGCGGCACTTGTAAACAATTCTTCTTCAGAAATCGGCATTTCAAGGGGGGTCAGTTCAGGTTGTGCCATAGGTGTTGGTTGTGGCTCTGGAACTGGTTCAATCGCAGGTTCGGGGATTGGTTCAGGGACTGGCTCTTCCTCAACCACCGGTTCAGCCATTGGTTCAGGAACTGGCTCTTCCTCAACCACCGGTTCAGCCACTGGTACCTCCACAGGAGCGGGTGCTTCTGCCTCTTCTCCCCCGATTCCAAGGTCAAAGGCTCCGGCAAAAGCGTCTTGCGTGGCTTTAGCCACTTGCTTTTGGTTGGTTGTGTCGACGGTTGCTTCGACTGGAGTTGGGGCTGAGACAGGAGGCAGTTCCACCTTCGGTTGAGCGGGTTCGGCTTGGGCTGGAAGCGGAACTGGTGCTTCGGAAGGGAGTGGAACGCTCGGGGCAGCCGTCGCTGGCTTTTCTGAAGACGGCGCAGATTGAGCCGCTGGCGCAGAAGGTTTTGGCGGCAGAGCGACGCTGGAGGAGGCTGCTGTTCCACTCGCTAGCGTTGGTACAGGCAGGGCGTGGCCTGCCACGTCGAGCGCTGCTTCAAGTTCGTCGGCTATGGCGATCAATGAATCATGGTTTGATTCAGGTTGGGCCAAGAAAGATTCGAGGCCTTGCAAGTACCGGGTAACTTCACCCTTGCCTCCAGTAGCGTAAGCCACTGCGAGGAGTTTTAGAATCTTCATCGGGTCTGCAAAAGCAGTGAGTTTCGCCAGATCATCTGCGCCGATTGAATGCGATGCCCCCGAGAGGCTACCTGAAGAATCTGGCAACCCAATGTAATTTAGCAAAGGATCTGGGATGGCCATGATGCCTAGATGGCCTGCGACGAGGTAGTAAATCTCTCCACCTTCACATTGAATGCGTTCACTTGCAGCAGTGAAATCAAATTCTCCGGGCAAGAGGACCACATCTGAGAGCACTTCGAAGAATTTCTCCATTGCTTCAATGCGTTCCATGTCCATCAGCGTGTGAACCATATCAGATGATTCGGTCACACCAAAGTAGGCCGCAGCATCGTCCACTTCAATGCCATCAGGCATTGATTCTCCGGGCAATTCATCGACCATGATTCAACCCCCTACGCCTTGGCCACTTGTGCACTGTTTTTGAGGATGATGCAACCGAGTGTTCGTGAAGAGCCCATTCCAATCAGCGACTCCTTCCAAGATCAAAAATGGCTCGCGATTGAGGAGCGGACCAGCCTGTTTCTTGCAATTGCATCATGATTGTACGTTCGAGGTCCCCTTCATCGAGGGCTGTTCGAACCCAATCGGCTGCGGATTCGCGATCTTCTGTTTGCCAGTCTTCAAAAATACTCAAATCGATCTTAATGCGCGCTTTGCGAACCTTTGCTGAACCTTCATCTTCAGGCTCTTCCGCAGTTTGTACATCAGGGACTTTCGAAGCCATTGTGCGCCCCCGTGGAGGCCCAGAGGGTGCCTTCGATTGCGGGGGCCCAGAGGATGGACTGCGACCTGGAGGCCCACCCTTTGTTGGACCTGCCCTGCTTGGAGGGGAACGGGCTTGTGGGCCTGCTGCCGGCTTTGGAGTTGAGCGAGGTTGGGTGGGTTGAGGTGCAGCACGAGTCGAAGGGAAAGAGGAAGCGAAGGTGCCCTCTTCCTCATCTTCATCCCAGTCCTCGTCTTCATCGTCGTCATCGTAATCGAATTCGTCGCTGCGCAAAAGGCGCAACAGAAGCATGACCAGAAGACCGACGCCGAGTAAACCGCCCACGCCGGCGAGAATGGCCATTATTGGAGAGGAACCTAACAGACCACTGGAGGATTCATCATCGCTGGTTGCCTTTATTGGGCACCCATCGCCGTATCCACCATCTGACCCGGCGGGTTCATCGGGGCAGTTGTCAAAGTAATCGAACGTCCCATCGTTATCCGAATCGCTTTGCGTTGGATCACAGCCTGTCGAATCGACGTAGGTCTTGTAGGCCGGTTCTGTATCAGGGCACAAGTCTGGATCCACACCTGAAGCATTGTCTCCGTAACCATCCCGGTCACGGTCTTCCCATTGAGTTGGGTTTCCGGCCATGCCTACCGGTTCAAAGAGGTCTCGATAGCCATCACCGTCATCGAAGCATCCAAGGAAATCAATGTATGAAGTTCCATTTTCAAGCGGGCACTGATCGGCGTTGTCTCCTTCAAGGTTGTCGCCGTAGCCATCGCCATCTTGATCGAACCATTGAGTTGCGTCGGTTGGGAAAGCATCCCCTTCTTGGTTTTCACGAAGTCCGTTGGAGGCGTTGAAAACATAGGTGTAGGCACCCTTGAAGCCGTCCCCATCGAGGTCGTTTTCGAGGGCTGATTCATCGGTACAGCCTGCATCATCGACTGGGAAACCGGTGGGCGTATCTGGGCAGTCATCTTCCGCATCCAGAACACCGTCCCCATCGGTGTCAATTTGGTTTGAAGCGCAGCCGTTAGCGTCGACATCTGTTCCAGATGTGAACGGGCAGATGTCCTGTGGATCAAACACCCCGTCGCCATCGCTGTCCGCCATTCGTTGGGCATCGCTGCATCCTGTTTCATCAACAAGATCTTGATACTCAGTTTGGTCGCACTGATCCATATCGTTCATGATGCCATCTTGATCGTCGTCCAACTGATTGTCAGCGCATCCAGCAGCGTTGACGGCCAAGCCTAGATCTGTATTGTCGCACGTGTCTTCTTCATTGGGAACAAAGTCCCCATCGTCATCGCTGTCGTCAATGAAGCGGCAACCGATGCCTGTTTCACCGTTGACCGGAATGGTTCCGTTGAGCACACCGACTGTGGTTTTGCACTCGTCGGCCTGATAGCCATCCGAGTTGTCACCAAAGCCATCCTGATCGAAATCCAACCACTGGGTCGGTTCGAGTGGGAACGCGTCGACTGAATCATCCCAGCCATCGCCGTCGGTATCAGGGCATCCGTGAACTGGATTTGTCGAGTTGCCCCAAACGCCAGGGCATCCATCAAGCATCAGACCTGCACCGTTGTTGGTTTGGTCTTCATCTGAGAGGTTATAGAATGCGGTCCAACTGTCTGGATAACCATCGCTGTCGTTGTCAACTGCTGCTGCAATGTTGTCCGGGAACTTGTCAGGATTTGTGGCCTGATTGGAACTGTTATCCCCATAGCCGTCGCCGTCGGAATCCGTCCATTGCGTCGGGTCATTCGGCCACATGTCAGCGCCGGAACTCGTGTTCCATTCCAAAAATTCACCGAGGTCGGAGGGGTCTGATGAACCGTCGTTGTCGGTGTCAAGGCACCCGTTTCGGTCTCGCCATGAGGCGCCCCAATCCCATGGGCAAGCGTCACCGGTTACAGAGTCGCTGTCGTTATCGCCCCAACCATCGCCATCGAAATCAGAGTATTGTGAGGGGTTGAACGGGAATAAATCGCCGAGTGGATTGTTCGGATCAAGAGGGGTTGCGCAACAATCTGGACCGGAGTTGTCACCATAGCCATCGCCGTCAGAATCCTTCGATTGCTTCCAGTTGAGAATGAAGGCATCGCCGCCAAAATAGGATGCGTCGTTGTCAGACCACCCGTCTTGATCGTTATCGAGGCAACCAAGGCGCCCAAGCCAAGAACTGCCCGGGTCGTCCTGGCATCCATCAATGGTGTCTGCATAGCCATCAGCGTCAAAGTCCGAGCAGCCATGAACATAGAACGAAGACGATGCTGCTGCACTGGGGCATTCGTCACCCATCGGTCCATTGGCGTTATCGCCATAGTTGTCGCCATCGCTGTCGGCCCACTGATTGCCAAGCAGCGGCAGGTCATCGACGAGGTCGAAAATTAGATCGCGATCGGTATCAACATAGATTCGAATAACACCCACGTCCTCAAGGGTGTCATCCCAATAAGCAAGGTGAATCGTTCCATTTCCATCGGTTTGTGCCTCTGTTTGACTTCCAACAGTACGGTATCCAAAGGCGAGGCTCGACCAGGTGCTGTTGGATTGTGTTGCTTTGTCCTTTGAAATGGTGTTCCAGGTAAGTTCGTTGTTGGAGCCGCTGCTTGTCATGAGCAAGTAGTGGTCGTCCATCACCACGAGATCCCAAGCACCTTCGAGGTTCGAAGCTGGCAGTGGAGCAGCAAGCGGGGACCACGTGGTGTTGTTCACGCGGCTGTGAAGCGAAGGAATCTGTGCTGAATCACTGCGGACTGCCATCATAGGGTCTTCGCCGCCAACAAGATCGAAGTTGAATTGATTGGTGCTTCCTGCAAGTTGTGCGGTGTAACTTGTCCAATTGCTTGAGTTTGGGCCCAACTCATGGACAGAGAGGGTCCCCGTTGTGGTCAAAACCGCCGCCATGATTGTCCCGTTTGGCCCAAGAGCAAGCCGGAGGTCCGAGGAGAGATCAGAGAGAGGCGCAATCGGGTGGACGTCGACGGTGCTGCCGTTGATCACCCACAAAGAAAGGTTAGAGGTGGTTTCGTCGCTTGTCACCAAGAGAATTGCGAGTGACCCATCAGCGAGGTAGGCTGCCGATTGTTGATTGGAAACGACCGATCCGGCTGAAGAGAGGTTATCGAAGTTCCAAGCGCTAGAACCCGCTGGTTGGCGGGCTAATTCCAACGCATTGTTGGGTGCATCTCGATAGATCAGAACGGTTTCATTGTTGGTTGATGTCAAGCCTTGAGTCATGACCGAAACAGGTCCATTAAGGCTGATTGAAGAGCGAACCATCGAGGTCGTCCATCCACTTTCAGATTCAATAGAGGTGAACAGTTGGTTGGTACCTGCCGAGGCGTAAGCGAGCCTTTGTTGGCCCAACACATCGAGGTTGGAGCCAAGGTGCTCTCCAAATTGGCCGGTGCTGACGAGCGTCTGTTCCACCGCAGTGTGGCCGAGAATGGAACGAAGAATCAAGCCGTTTTGAGCATCTGCTTCGAGGATGATTGGGCGCCCGGACTCTGTAACAATGAAGGCATAGCGTTGCGATTGATTGCTGCTCTCGACGACAGTGGTTTCTTTCCAAACTCCCGCAGGCGTTCCGTCGTTGACGTGTTCGCTGTACGAGGAAGCGTTGTTGTCAAAGGTGAGGAACATGCTGGTTTCACCGCGCTTGGAGGTGCTGAGGTCCAATTGAGTGAGGTTTCCGTCATGCAAGAAGGAAGTGGCTTCCCAATCCCGTTCGGAGTGGATTTGGTACACCAAAGTTGTCGGAGTGGTGGTCACATCATGGCGGCTCAGAATAATTTCGCTCAGACCGTCGCCGTCGATGTCCCCGTGCGTGGCCGCAAGAAGTCCGATGTTCTCGCCAGTTTGACCCGTTGCCAAAAGTTCCCAGTCTGAACGCAAACCGATCGAAGAGCCGAGGATCAATTCCACCTTGCCGCTGTCGCCAGGGTTGGCTTGCATGATCAAAACATCATCATAGCCATCCTCGTTCACATCACCAGCAGGTGCGATTGTGCGTCCAATCAAGGCGTTACTTTGGCCGGATTGAAGGACGTAATCTGGAGCCGAAGATGCAATCCCCGTTTCTGTACCATAGTAGGCCCATATCTTTCCGCTCCGATACGCTGTGCCATTGAAGGGCTCGTTGAACATGAAATCGTCGTAGCCGTCCGAATTGACATCGCCAAGGTAGTTGATTGTCGACCCCATTAACTGCCCTTGAACGTTGGACACGATGCTTTGATCGAGGGTTCCATTGTATCCGTTCTGACTGCCAAAGAAGATTTCAATTGATGAATAGCCAAGTGGATTATCAAAATCTCCGGTGTTTGAAACCAGCAAATCGCTCATCCCGTCCCCGTTCAAATCCCCGTTGGAGGCAAAAGATTGACCAAACATTGGCCCAGATTTGCCCTGAGTGATGTTGCGAAGATGATCAAGACCGGTCGTGCTTCCGTTGAAAATTAGAATTTTTCCGTAGTTTGTCTTTTCCTCAGTCACCTGTTCGACGAAGCCCCGGGCTGAGGCGACAAGGTCTGCCATGGAATCGCCGTTCATGGTCACTGAGGCGCTGAGCTTCCATCCAAGTTGTTCGGCATTTTCACCCGTGATGTTCCACCAAGCGTTTGATTCAAGACCGCTGCTGTTGCCAAGGTAGACTTGAATTCGACCAGGCGCACCGGTAAAGTTCTCGCTCGTATCGTTCCAACCAGGGGCACCAATGGCAACGTCGTGGTATCCATCGCCGTTGAAATCTCCAACTGCAACACCGTGGGCGAACAATTCATGTTCCATTTCGCCTTGAAGAATCAAGTCTGGTTGTTGTGCGGAGCCATCGCCCGATGCAGATGCAACGCCCGTGGTTGAACCGTAGCGGACGAGCACTCGCCCCGTATCCGAAGCGTTTCCGTCATGATAGGGTTCAGCGATGAGAACATCATCGAATCCATCGCCGTTGAAGTCGCCCATCGCAACAGTTCCTTCGCTTGATTCTTGGCCGCCAGTGAGGTTGAGGCTCGGAGTTGGGTTGATGCGCCCAGTTTCTTGACCTGAAAGGCTGCGCAACAAGGACACTTCGATCTGATTCAGAGCAGGACTCGTCGTTGTTACAATTTGCTCGAGTGCATTTGCATCAAGCCCCATTCCAATGTGTGAGCGAAGGTTATCGCTGCGTGCCAATACACGATGATCGTACGAGGAATCATCCACGCGAATCAATCGAACTTCGCCTGCCTCAGGCGCAACATAAGCGAGGTGAGCAACCATGTTGCCATCGATAGCGAGTTCGATGTCTTCGCTCACGGGCCCGATGTCAAGAAGTGCATGCGACCAGCGGGTGCCACTGAAATTTAATTGCCACAAGGATTCGTTTGAATCCCTGAACACGCCCCATTCGAGTTCATTTTCTCGAAGGCTGAGTCTGAAATCTGTTGGGTTGACATCTTCGAGGATGGTTCGGGTGAGCCATGTGGTTTCAAAGTAAACTTGGCCCTGGTAGGCGACACGGGCTACCTTGATGTCTTGACCATCGGCGTACATGATGTACGGACGGCCGTTTTCATTGATGGCCAGTGCACAATCAACGAGCGTTTCTTCGGTGCTGGGAGCTACGGTGTCGACAACAGCATCGGTCCAAGATCCTGTAAAGGTCCGGCTTGCATAATGCACTTCACCTTCGGTCGTGCTCCAGCAGAAGTTCAGTTTCTCACGCCCGCTGAGCACAACATCAGGGGTACCGGGCGTTATGTTCTCGAACTGATGAAGGGTTGATTGGGTCCAAGCGTCCAATCCAGACTCTTGGCGAACTTCGGCTGCTTCAAGTCCATCAAAGGAGATGAATTCACCGGCAAAATCGTGGCCATAGCCACTTGAAAAGGGAACGTGAGCGCTCGTTGGCATCGCTTGGATTTCTTCCTGCAAAGCGTCAACCGGGGTTGGATGCGAGACAAGCGGTGCGAAGGATTGAATCAAAAAAAGGACGGTGAGCGCGAGGGCCAGAGTAGGAAAAGATACGCTGCGCTCAACGGCCATGAAGCCTTGAGACCCTCCCTCATTCAAAACGCTTGTCGAAAAATGCCCATCATGACCCCCGTAGGGGGTCAGGTGAACAACCACCAACAGCAACCAAAATACGCAGGGGAGAAGTTGACAAAAGAGGAACTTCTGGTGCACCCATGAACGGCAAGCGTTGGCTCATTTGTGCTGATGGCGTGTGGCCCTCAGAGCAAGTTTGGCAGCCGCTCAAACAACGATCTGATGTCATCATCGCATGCGACGGCGCCTTTCACCAATGCCTTGAGCGGGGCTTTGAACCAAATGTTGTGATTGGTGACATGGACAGCGTTGCTGAACAAGCCATGAAAAAAACACAGGAAACCATCGAATGGCTGAGCGTGAAAAACCAAGATTCCAGTGATTTAGCCAAAGCAATCGATCATGCCCGTCAACACGACGCGCTGCAAATCGATATCATTGGTGTGGAAGGTGGGTCCGTAGGCCATCAAATCGCCCCTTATTTCGCCCTGGTGGATGCGCCTCAAAACACCACAATTTATTCTGCTGGAGCCCGCATTATGTGCGTGAAAGATTCAGCGATAGAACTCCACTCTATAGAAAAAGGCAGCCAAGTTTCTTTGTTTGCTTTTGGTGCAGCAGATGGGGTCACATTGACAGGATGTGAATGGGTGCTTGAAAACGAAACGCTCACCACAGGCACAAGAGGCCTCAACAACAAATCCCTTGCCGCGAAAATCAAGCTCGTCGTTGAACAAGGTGCCGTTCTTTTGTGCGTTGAACCAAATCAAAGCGGACCTTTCGGAAGGTAATCACGGAGCATCTCTGAATACGATCCTTCGCCATCCCATTTTGAAGCATGCTCGTCAACCCGTGCCCGCTCAAGGGTCGATTCAAAGCCGCCCCAATCCTCGATCAGGCCAAGGTTGTACGCTGCCTTTGGGGTGTAGCCCGGCAAAAAGTTTCGCCACGTGAACGGAACCCGACCGGGCGTAATGAGGTTCACCATACCGACGATTGAGGTGTTGCATGTGGTGAGGAAAGAGTGGTACCATTCTCCCTTTTCGGCCAACCCATTGGCTTTCTTGGTCAACGCTAGCAGCAACGCCTTTTCTTTGCCCGGAGGCGTTATTCCACGGAACATGTAATCCTTATTTCCACGCCCGTTGGTGCGCAGAGCAAGGACATCCCGTTCAAAACCGACTAACAAATACAATTCATAGTGCCGCCAAAAACCTGCCCAAGGGTGATACCGTTGCCCCTTTCTGCGGCGCGCCTCAAACGAGAATGACAAGCATGTGCCATCCTTGAATTCGAAGGTGAGAAAGGTGTGAGCCATACCGTGGAGGCTGTGAAAATGGTCGACTACGAACCAAACGTCCTTGATCTCATCAGCATTCACTTCCAGCGTATCTGCCCAATCTTCATCTCGATCGCGTGTGGTCCGCCAAAAAAAATCCCGGATGTCGGAGTAACGAATGACTGAACCGTCTATTTCTGCAGTGGTTGTTTTTTCACAATCGGAATTCCAATCGGCATCCAGCTGGGGGACGCGGGGGCGAACTCGTATCATCCAGATCAGGACGCACAGCACGATGAAAGAAATTTTGAAAGCCACCACATAGGCCAAAATCATCAACCATTGCGCCATCTTACCTCACCACTTGTGCCAAATACGCAAATCCTGATCCCACCAATCCATTGCCCCATCCGGTTGTTGGCGCCAAAGGGTGCCGCTGTCGTCGGTTGTGGTCGGCATGCCTTGCGGATCGGGTGAACCATCGGGCAGAATCGTTGGCGTAGGGCCGAGCGATCGCAAGGCTGGTTGTTCACCTTCTTCCTTGACCCTTACAAGCATGAAAAAGACGATGAAGGCGACAATCAAACCAAGCGCACTGATTGAATACCACCCAACCGATTCCGTGTCTGTTTCTTCACCAAATGAACGGCTTGGAAGGGCTGCGGATTCATCGGCGGTGAGGTTGGCACCGGGTGACCGGACGAGGTTAAGGCCGTGGATGGTCCGAATTTGTTCATTGTTGATTACTTCGAGGCTGATCAGATGGACACCTGCGGGCAGCACTGAACAATCATAGGTGTCGCTGGAAGTACCAGGTTGTTGGTTGCCTTGAACGGCCCAAATCTTGTCAAACGTGGTGAAGTCAACACCCGCCATGTTCGGGACCAAGGTGATCAGGCACGGGGTATCAGTGGAGTTGCCATCGCCGCGGACATCGAGCGAAAAGGCGGGAGCTGGTCGATTGTGAATGGTAATGTTGAGCCAAGATTCAGCCGTCTGACCTAGGTCGTTTCGATAGGCTTCCTTCAGCATGTATTCGCCGGCTGGCCAACGAGAACAATTGAGGGCTGATTGGTTGTCAAGCACGGTGAAGGGGGCTCCGGTAAATGTTCGAACACCTTCCGCTGCATATCGTGGCCCTGTTTCATCAGCAAACACCCGGTCAATCATGCATGCGTCGCCTGTTTCAATCCAAGCAGGTGCATCCAAGTCGAGGGTGATTTGAGGGGTTTTCAGAGCGGGACGAAGCACGTAAGTCGGCAATTGAACCGTGGTGATTGTTTCACCGTCTTGGTTGACGAATTCAAGACGCAACGCATGCTCGCCCTGCGCCCAAGCATCGTAGACGAGGCTGGCGTTTGATTGTCCGGAAAAAGACATGCTGCGGCTGTCATGAACTTCACGATCTTTGTGAACACCGTACAAGCGAAGTTCAATGTTGGTGAAGTCGTTGGTGGTGTTCATGATGACCACAACTCGAATGGCGTCAGGTTCCCCGTCTTGGTTCAAATCCAAGGTATCGTTTCGAAGTGCAATGAGGTTCAATCCTTCCGCTTCAAGCGCGTCATCAACGGCAGAGGATTCGGCTGATGCTGTGAGGCTCAATCCGAGTGGTGCTACCATGCTGCAGGTGAGAATCAACAACATCAGCACGCTTCGCCTCTGAAGTTCAAACATCTTGTTCCACCTCCGTGGCACCTGCGGGCATCGGCAAAGGAGGAAGGTCTTGCAAGGCAATCATTCCGGGAAGCGGAAGCTCTTGGCCCATTTCTTCGAGGGTCCGAGATTGCTTTTCTTCAAACAAAGCGTCTTCGAGATCTGCATCATCCTTGCCTGAACGAACAAAGAGCGCAGCTCCGGCTCCAGCGATGAATCCTAAACCAATAACGAGGTATGTGAGCCAAGAGGCTTCCGGGCTTTCACCAAGAATGGCAACGGCCGCAGCGAACTCGCCGTATTCATCCGACCAGCCATCGTTGTTCGAATCAATGCACCCTTGTACGTCACGCTTCGAAGTACCGGCCTGCTCTGGACAATCATCCCTGAACGCCCCAAGAGGAACGTCACCGAAACCATCGCCATCGAGGTCGCGCCATTGCAGTGCCTCGGTAGGGAATGCGTCTGCTGTGCCTCCAGGATGAGCCGCCCAAGAAGCGGTTGGATCCGACCAACCATCGCCATCGGTGTCCCTGCACCCAAGTCGGTCGAGCATGGAAGTGCCTCGGACTTCAGAGCAAGCATCGCCTTGGTTGCCGTCTTCATTGTCGCCATAGCCATCGCCATCTGAGTCGCGCCATTGGGTTGGTTCGTGGATGAAAGCATCGCCTAAATCCGACCAGCCATCACCGTCTGTATCTGCACAGCCCCAACGGTCTCCACCTGAAGAAGGCCCGACTGAAGTGCCGGCCTGGTCGGGGCATACATCAGCGGTGGTGCCGCGTGGGTTGTCACCGCGGCCATCGCCATCGATGTCATGCCATTGAGTCGGGTCCATTGGCCAAGCATCGCCGCGCCCTCCAGGGCTTGCAAGCCATGCGCTCGTTGGGTCGGACCAGCCGTCTTGGTCGCTGTCTGGGCAGCCCCATCGATCAAACGTGGAGGAACCTTCTGTGGTTTTGCATCCATCGCCGCGGTAAGCATCTCTGAAGGTTTGGCCGTCGAAGTACTCGGTGTTGTCCCCATAGCCGTCGTCATCGGTGTCGTACCATTGACTCGAATCTTCGGGAAAGGCGTCAGAAAAGCCTGCTGGATGAGCAATCCAATCGTCTGTTGGGTTTGAAAATCCATCCTTATCAGTGTCTCGGCAACCTAAGCGGTCGGCGTAGGAAATCCAACCTGATTCAACTTCCTCAGGGGAAGAAAATACGCATACATCGCCCTCATATCCTTCGAGATTATCGCCGTAACCGTCGCCGTCGGTGTCCCGATACTGCGAGGGGACGAATGGGAAATCATCGACTTGAGAGGCGCCGTAGGTTCGGTTGTCACCCCAGCCGTCTTCATCGGTGTCCAACCACTGTGTTGGGTTATCTGGGAAATCATCAACGAGGTTTGCCCCCTCAGTTTGGTTGTCGCCCCAACCGTCAAAGTCACGGTCGCGCCACTGTGAATCTTCCAGAGGGAAGGCGTCAGAACCGTTGCTGATGGTCCAATTGACATCGCCATCGGAGTATGAATCGCCATCGGTATCGGTGCAACCGTATCGATCGCCGCTTGATGACCCTGTGATAAACGGGCACGCATCCGGCATGGTTGCGTTGTAGACATGGATGCCAATCCCCCATGCTTCACGGGTCATGTTCCAGTCGTCGTCAGCCCAATTGTCTCCATAACCATCAGCGTCGGTGTCGTTCCACTGCGTGCTGTCAAGCGGGAAAGCATCGCCCATGCCAGTCGGATGGGCGTACCAAGCCGTTACGCCGTCGAGGCCACCTGGGTCTTCATCGGAAAATCCATCGCCATCCGAATCAAGGCATCCGAACCGATCCATGGTCGAATAGCCTCGTCGGTACGGGCAGTGGTCGCCCTGATAGCCGTCAAGGTTGTCGCCGTAATTGTCGTTATCGCTATCGAGCCATTGAGTTGGTTCGAGATAAAATGCGTCCGCCCCGTTTTGTGCCAACCAACTGGTGTCTGGGTCGGACCAACCGTCGCCATCGGTATCGATGCAACCTTTTCGGTCGTTCGAGGAAGAACCAACTGTGTCGTCGCAGTCGTCATCGATATCGACAAACCCGTCTTCATCGCTGTCTCGATTGGTTTTGTCAATGGACGGTGTGATGGTGTAATCATAACCATCGTTGCACCACGAGTCATCAGCCTTGATTTTGACATAGACATAACTCTGAGTGGACACGGTGGTCGAGAGCGTCTTGGATGCAGCGTTATCGTCGACATAGGCATCGACAATGGTTCCGCCCTGAGGGTTAAGCAGAGAAACACGCCCCATCCAGCCATCGCCCGGGCACCACCAAGCCGGACCGTTCATGGTGCCGGAGAATGAGATTTGTACGATGTCGCCTTTCTTCGCCTCAACCTTCCAATAGTCGGCCTGATCGTTGCCAGCATCGCAATCCGGATCGCAGACATAACCGCTGGACGTCACTCCATCCGTGAGGGGCGTAGCGCTTTGAATATCGTTGTCCGCTTGGACCGGTGGCAAGGTGCATAGCAGCAGCGCGGCGAGCCAGAGGGCGAGCACACGCTTTGCGAGCATGGTTGCCCAAGTGGCGGTGTGCTAATGAACACTACCCGTCATGCACAACACCCTACGGGTGAATTGAAAATTCGCTTCTCAAGACAGATAGCGCGCTGCGAGAATCAACTCATCTGCAGAAAAGAACGGCATGCTCATGCCGCTTTCTGAGCCACTGTTGACCACGCTGTGTGCTGAAGCGATGTCGCCACGAACGAACTTAATGTACCGTTGTTCTTCATTTTCTTCGAACGGGTGAAGCCCGACGTTTTCTTGGTAGGCAATACCAATCCAAGAACCGTCTGGCGATGTGACGGTCTCAAAGAAATCATGCAAAGCGTGCGTATCGCCACTGCTTTCTTCGTAATCAGTAACGGTGTGAAGGGGGGTTGGATCGACGATTTTGAAATCCCAAACATCCCCTTCCATTGGGTGGTGAAGAGCGCCTGCATACAGGTACCAATCCTTGCCTGCAACATAGCCATCTTCGGAATTGTTTTGATCAAAATCTAAACCATAGAACGCTAGACTGACCACTTGATCTTCAGAAATTGAAACGAAGGGATACATCTGAATCCCACGGTCAAACGCGGTTGCATTCCAACTTGACCAAGCGCTGCCGTTATCGTAAGAAACAGCAACCCTCAATTCCCAAGCGCCTGTGTTTCCATTTGGACAATCCGCCCAAGCAACAACAACCATGCCGCCTTCGTTGTTGTTGACAACGGGGTACCCCTCTGGACAATTGCCTTCTCGGGGTCCAACTTCAACGGGGCTTTGCCAAGTGCCTTCGCCTGGCCCGGGTCCTGTTCCTCGGCCATAGTCTGCACTGACACGCACTTGCACATGCCCACTTGCAGAGTCCGCATCTTCTTGAGCCACGAACACATGCGGGCCGTCGTTTTGAGCAGAGATGGTCGACCAACCTCCTGGCATAGCGTAGCATTGTGAATAGGGAGCTCTCCCCGTTTCGGAATGGTAGTACCAATATCGCCCTGAATCACCGGTGCATTCAGGAGGACTTGCCCCCGAATTGCCGAGGTAGTGAATGATGCCATCGCCTTGTGCTGCAACCCACGGCCTGTCATCTGCAGCCATGGTTTGCATGCGTTCGCAAACGGTTGGTGAAATGTAGGTGTTTCCACCGTCTTCAAACATGTGCCACCAGTTGTCTTCCAATGTGGTATCGAGGAAGTAAACCACATCGTTGGCGTCGACGGCAATATCGCCTTCGTCGCCGAGGCATTCTGATCCTGAACCAGCAACGGAACCAAGAATGGAATTGGTCATTGGGCCTGGTGTTGGTTCGAAGTTATCGCCGTGGCCCCACGTTTCGCCACCATCGTTGGAAATCCAGAACCATGAGGCCCAATAATCCCACGAAGTCATTTCTCCATCTTCACAAGCGTACCACTGATCTAAATCTCCACCGATGACGGGAGCGAACGGGTTGCCTTCGCCTCCCCAACGCAAATCTTTGTGAGCGGTGACGAAGAGGTTGCCTTGCTTGTCGATTGAAAGGCTTGGCTCATAGCCAATGCCATAGCCTTCATAGCCCGCATCTTGCCCGTTGTCAGGGTCGATGCATTCCTCGTGGCGGGGCATGTATTCTGGCTCGCTCCAAGAGAAGTAGACTTGATCGCCGACCAAATTTTCTTGCGCTTCGGCTGGATTAAGACCGTTCGCGATTGATGTGCCCCAGAGGGCTGAAAGAAGCAAGGCGATGAGGGCCACAGCGATGGTGGCGCCAATCGCCATGTTGAGTTCCTTAGCCGCACTCGAAGCCGTAGACGAAGCCTCGGTTTGAGGGGATTGAACAAGAATCGCATCCTCTGCCATGAAGGTGGGTACCTTCCATTCTCTTTGGAGGTTCCCACTCAGCGTCAATCGAGGGCTTATTGGGCAACCAAAGAAGCGTAAATTGCCTCATAGGCTTCTGCGTTGTGTTCGTAGGTGTACATCGAGAGAACACGTTCCCTGCCGCGTTCAGCCTGTTCAACACGCCCGTCAGGATCGTTTAGCGAGCGGCAAACGGCTTTCGCTAAATCGCTTGAGTCTCCGGTTGTGAACAGTTCACCAACGGTTTTGTCAATCATTTCAGTGAGTGGGGCTTGGTCCACCGTGACAACGGGTGTACCGCTGGCTAAAGCTTCCAAAGGAATGAGCCCTTGACCCTCATAGTAGGAAGGGTAAACCACTAAATCTGCTGAACGGAAATGCTGTGCTAAGTCTTCAAACGACATGCCGGGTTGAATAAACACCGCATGGCCAACACCTAACTGCTTTGCTTGCTTCAACAAGGTCTTCGCCATATGGCCGCGTCCAATGATGCACAGCCTTGTGCCTGGATGCTGTTCAAGAATTTCTGGCATTGCCCGCAACAGGGTTCGGTGACCTTTTCGCGCCACAAGCCTGCCGACCGCCAACAAGAGGGGCGTGGATTTGGATGGACGGCCACAGAGGGCATCTTCATCTGCAGCGTCGTACTTTTTCCTCAACGCTTCATGAGCCAATTGCTCTTCTTCATCGTCTGTGTTGCTCGGTCGGAACACAAGGTGATCGACTCCGTACAAAATCGTCTCACACCGCCAACCTTCAGGTGGGGCGTACCAACGCTTGAACTCCTCTTTTGTCGATTCACTGATCGCTACGCTGACCGAAGAGCCATCAATCCCGGCCTGCTCGTAACGAGCGTACCAGCCACCTGTCGTCAAAATTGCCAAATCGTTCGGGTTCTTCCACGTTGCAGATTCGCGGTGCTTGGCTGCCAGCTTCATGCCTTCTCGCTCGCCAATCCAACTGCCATTGAGGGCTGAAACGACTGGAGCGATGTTGGCTTCAATCCATTGGAATTCCTTTCGCTTCCAACTCACGAGAGGCAACAAGGTGTGAACCACGTCAATAGGGGCGCTGAGATGCAGTTGTTTCAAGGCACGTAGAGCATGTTTTCCATATGAACGGGTGAAGGCCATTGGGGCTTTCAACCATGGAACCTCAATCACAGTGACGCCTTGTTGAGCGGGTGCACGGCCCTTGTGTGCACGGGTGATGATGGTGATGCTATGACCACGCGCTGCCAAATGGCCAGCCAAATGGAAGACAACGGAACCGATCCCCCCCCACCGTGGAGGGTATTCACCGGACACCATTGCAATGTGCATGGAGGTGCGAATGTGTGCTTCGGTTTCAATGTCACCGAATGAAGACCCCTCAGATTCAAATTCTCGCTCCAATGCTTTCAAGGGGGTTGCGTTTGTGGCAAGGTACATGGGCGAAAAACTCCCTGTCACCGTCACGGTGATACTTCCAACTCGAAACGAAGAGGAAGCCTTGGCACCAACGATTGATGCAATCCCGCGTGGATGGTGTAAAAACCTCGAAATCATGATTGTGGACGGTAATTCAAGCGACCGAACTCGAGAGATTGCTTTGGAGAAGAAAATCCGAGTCCATCTTGAAGACCGAAAAGGATACGGCCGAGCCTATCGAACTGGATTTGATGTGGCCAAGAACGACATCATTGTCACCATGGATGCAGACTGCACCTACCCTGCAGAACTTGTCCCTACGCTGGTCAAACGCCTGCTTGATGACGATCTGGATTTCATTACCTGTGACCGTCTTTCGCTTGCTGAAGAAGGTTCAATGCCAGGCATTCACGGGTTTGGGAACTGGGCGCTGTCCTTCACCGCACGCATTCTGTTTGGCTATGGCATCAAAGATTCTCAGTCCGGCATGTGGGTGTTTAGAAAATCCATCTTTGACAACGAAGCCATGAGGCCAACCAACGATGGCATGCCTCTTTCAGAAGAAATGAAAATCCTTGCTCGTCGCGTGCTCGGGAAGAACAAGGCCGTCGAAATCTCTGTGCCGTACAGGCCACGGGTTGGTGAGGCAGAAATTCACACATGGGGCGACGGTTGGAAGAACTTCAAATTCCTCTTCGCTCGCCGGGTTGGCCTTCATCGAACCCGAACCCCTTGGGGCAGCAGGGATTCAAACCCCGATTCAACCAACGGCGATTTACCCGAGCAAGCTTGAGTTGGTCGAGCATGACGTTTTGGCATCAGCGCTGGGATGACAATCAAACAGGTTGGCACCGTGATGTTGTCAATGATTTATTGATCAAGCATTGGCCGAGCCTCAACCTCGAACAAGGCATCAACGTGCTTGTGCCATTGTGCGGCAAAAGCGTCGACATGCATTGGTTGGTGCAACAAGGGCACAGCGTCACGGGCATTGAACTCGTAGAAACAGCGGTTGAGGCTTTCTTCAGCGAAGCAAAAAAGACACCTACCGTGGAATCACTTGGGGAAATCAAGCAATACAAGGAAGGCAAAACAACACTGCTTCAAGGCGATGTTATGGCGGTACGACCAACGATGGTTTCCAGCGGTGCATGGTATGACAGAGCGGCCCTGATCGCTCTTCCCTCAACCATGAGGCCTGCCTATGTCAAGCAAATAAGAGCGCTTTGTCAACCAGGTTCAACTGGGCTGATGATTACTTTTTCTTACCCGCAAAACGAAATGCAAGGACCGCCATTTTCACTCCCTGATGAAGAAGTTCTCAGGTTGTTTGAACCAGAGTTTGAGGTGGAATTGTTAGAACGCATTGCGCTTGAGGATGAGAAGCAACGGGGCTTAACGAGCGTTCATTCAGCGGTCTACAAATTGACTCGAACATAATCAAACGTTATCCCAATCAAGGTCAGTGCCTTTCAGTGGTTGAGGCTCTTCTTCGTTACCTTCTTGCTCGGCTTGTACTTCAGAAGCTCCATCGATCGCGCCACCCTCAAGAGAAACAACCGCTTTCTCTTCTGCGGGTTCAACGGCTTTGGTTGTTCCAAACGCATCCCAGGACTCGATGAGGTCAATTTCTGCAAGCCGCGTACGACGGCGGGCAGCGAGCAGAGCGATTGCGGTGAGAATTCCAATGAACGCGAGAACGCCTGCAATCAACATCATAGGGCGGTTATCGCTTGCTGGTTCTTCGATTTGGAGGATGACGCTGAGCACCTCGACGGTCGCGTCGTCCCCGGTTCCATCGGTTGCAATAATCTTCATGCTCGGCCGGCCTGCAGCATCGGGTTGAAGTTCCAACATGCCGGTCCATACGTTCCCGTCACCGCTCTGAGTGAGGTTCATTTCCCAAATTTGAAGGTTGAACTTGACCGTCACTCGCACATCATCGGTCGTTCCATCAGCGTCTTCCATGGTGACCGATACCGTGAGTTGGTTGACTTCACCGGCGATCAAGGTCGAAGGAGAATAGAGGAGGTTGGAGAGGCGCGGCAGGCTTGACTGGACCGTTAGGTTGGCAAACACCTCGTCGATGCCACCGCGGCTGTCTTCGATAAAGAGTGATATTTTGTGCTCACCTGGTAGGAACTTTACTTCATCAAGGCTTTTTGTTGAGAGAACAACATAGGTGCCATTTGGTGCCCATTGACGCCATTCACGGGTGACCATATCATCGTCTGCATCGGTTGATTCCTCGCTCAGATAGATCGTTCCTCCAGCTTCAATCGAGTCTCTATTTGCCGGGGTCAACATCACCGCAATTGGATCGGATTGACCAACGGTGAGCGTGATGAACTTGCTGGAAGTAAGCCCCGTTTCATCTTCAAGGGAGATTTCCATGTTGTGGGTGCCAGCAGGGAGCATGCTGATGTGCGTGATTTCTGGTGAAACTGCAGAGAGCAGTGGTTCTGTCAACAAGTCGCTTCTCACGGTCATCGTGAAGTTGTCTCCATCGTAATCTGTCGAGGGGACTGCGTTCCAAAAGATCGAATCCGAGGAACGGAAGATTTGGCCGTCGGCTGGTTCCACCAGGGCCAATTCGGGTGCGGATGGAGTCACTTCGACGGTTCGTGTGACCACTACGGGATCGTGGATGCCGTCATCCAAACTCAAGGAGATAATGTGGGTCCCTGAAGAAAGGCGTGTGTCAAAGATCAGCCAATCCTGGCCAACAGGTGTCAGTCGCCCATCCAAGTCACTCGACCAAACGACAATGAGGTATTCTGAACCGGCAAATGGCTCCTGCTCAGCGCAATGCCAACTCCCATTCACAGGGAAGGTGGAACATGCGGCGTCATAGTCGCCTGAACCGTTTGCAGAGAACCATATCAACTCCGAAGATGAATACGTTAAGGCTTCACTTGGGGTCGAGATGTCTGCTTGAGGGAACGAGTTTTCGACAGGAACCAGCGTGGAGGACGTTTTCGTGGCGTTGATGTGTTCGGGTCGGTCATCAACCACCCGCATCTCAATGCTATGGACGCCACGAGAAAGGTGACCTGTCCAGACGGTTGCTCCTTCTTGGTTTGACCATCCGAGTTGCCCATCGAGGCTTGACCACCATTCAACCTCAAGGGTGTCACCTTCAGGATCGATGGTTGCAGACCCGTCGAGAGTGACAAGACTTTCACTGACGTTGTCTGTGCGAAGCACTTCGAACACAGGTTCTGGGACTTCGTTGTACAACTCAACAGGGACTTGATACACGGATGGTGGATTTATAGAATCTGAAGCGTAAATCATCACATCAAAGGTTGAGGGGACGGTTTCATCCATGGTGAGGTTCATCCACAATTCATCCGGGCAGGAGGTGGCAACCTCTGTTGTCGAGGTGTAGGAACGCTCCAACCAGCAAATCAGTGGATCGCCTTCCAAATCATAAGTTCCTGAGAGGTTGAAGAGGGCTTTTTGGGTTCGGGGAATGATTAATTCCGACCATGGAGAGAGGGCTGGTTCAACGTTGAGAACGATGATGGGCGCTTGATTGACAAGTTCGATTGTTCGGCTTTCAGAAACACAGTG
>TARA_B110000467_G_scaffold144121_1_pt1 | contig 31813 bp, 29 predicted proteins | sample TARA_B110000467 | Tara Oceans TARA_B110000467 (sample SAMEA4398341) | marine metagenome | biome: Polar Biome; feature: [MES] marine water layer (ENVO:01000295) within the mesopelagic zone...; material: water (ENVO:00002006), including particulate matter (ENVO:01000060) such... | reverse complement strand
TCAGACCCCGATGATATTGATGCGCTGTTAGATTCAATAAATGCTGAAGATGATGCACCAGAGCCAGAAGCAACGTCAGCCAAAGGTGCTGCAGTGGAAGATATTAGTGAGACAGATAGTGAAAGCCGCGATGATGAAAGCACTGAGGATGAAAATACCCAGCTTATTAATAATTTTAGTGATGAATATGTAAAGTCGTTTATTGATGCCGACTTTAGTGAACTTTTAAATGAATTTGTTGATGAGGCTGAAACTAGTGCTGCAGCAGATAGCATTGGTGAAGTGGACGAAAATGAAGGGATTTCAGACGATTTTGATATTGATGCATTAATTGATGAAGTTAATGATACTCCCCAAGTTGATGATGAAGCAGAGCTAGATATTGGCGATGACTTACTCAGTACCGAAATCACAGATGATGAATTATTAAGTGAAGATGATGAAAGCGAATCATTAGAAAATAAAACTGCTGATATTGATGATGAAACGTTACAAGCCCTATCGGGTGATTTTGATGAATCAACTTTATCGCAGCTATTAAATGACGAAAAAGAAGTGGATTCTACGGTAGAGCTGTCACCAGACTTTACCGACAGTAATGTCTTAGCTGACTTATTAGCTGAAGACAGTTATGTAGCTCAACAAGCTAAAGGAAATAAAGAAGAAGTAGATGGTATCAAAGAGCTTGATAACTTAGATTTTGATGATTTATTGGCGAATATTGAAGAAGAAACCAGTACCTCTAGTAACGATGAATTTGAATTTAACGAAAACTTTGAGATAGGTGATGATTTCGATAGCGATATTGTCGATGATATTAAGTTAGATGGCAGTGACTTAACTAACGAGAATGATGAAAGAGATTTTATTTCTGTCGATTCTTTATTATCGGATAGTTTATTAGATGGCAAGCCCACTGAACCTTATGAGAAAATGAATATTGACGTTGGGCTTGGTGAATTCCCAGAGTTTTCAGGTAATATTAGCGAAGATGATATTGACGATGATGACAATGGTATTGCAGCTAAGCTGGATTTAGCGAAGGTCTATCTTGAAATCGGTGATAACGAGAATGCCGAAGTTATTCTCCTTGATGTTGTTAAACAAGGCGATGCGCAGCAACAATTTGATGCTCAACAATTATTAGATAATATAAAGTAGTTCACTTTAAGCTTTATTAAAAAAGGCGGCAAATTGCCGCCTTTTTAATGCATTTTTATTATTATTTAATAGTCGCTTGGTAAAAAAGCTTAAAATAATGGATAATGCCATCACCTTAGCAGTGGAGGATAAAATGCGTTACGCTTTAGGCATAGAATACGACGGTAGTAATTACTATGGTTGGCAAAGACAAAAGAACGTTATCAGTGTGCAAGAGTCACTAGAAAAGGCGTTATCTAAAATAGCCAATGAGCCAATTGAGGTGGTATGCGCAGGTCGAACAGATACCGGTGTTAATGCGACTAATCAGGTTGTTCATTTTGAAACAGATAAAGTGCGAAAAGATGTGGCATGGACGTTAGGAGTTAATACTAATTTACCGAAAGACATTGCGGTATCATGGGTGAAAGAGGTCAATGAAGACTTTCATGCGCGCTTTAGCGCAACCGCTAGGCGTTATCGTTATATTATTAATAACAGTCGTTTACGCTCGGCTATTTTAAGTTCAGGTATCAGCTTTTGCCATTACCCGCTTAATGAAAATTTAATGCACCAAGCTGCACAATATTTAGTTGGCCGTCATGACTTTACCTCGTTTAGAACCGTGCATTGTCAATCGCATTCCCCGATACGTACGTTATATCATTGTAATGTTTCTCGCCAAGGTGAGTTTGTTATTATTGATGTCAAAGGTAATGCGTTTTTACATCATATGGTAAGAAATATTGCCGGTAGTTTGATGAAGGTTGGTCACGAACTAAAACCAGTGAGTTGGATTGATGAAGTACTAGAGGCAAAAAATCGTTGTGTTGCGGGTATAACAGCGCCGTCAGCTGGATTGTACTTTGTTGATGTTGATTACCCTGAAGAGTTTGCTATTCCAAAGCGTAGCCCAGGACCATTGTTTCTACTATAATCAGTGATAACAAAGAAAACAGACCAGTTTTTCCTATAATTGTATAGGTGTTCTATGGTCTAATTCAAAGTTATATATGTGAATAGTAAAATTTTATATTTAATGGTTGTATTTTGAACAATTATTGAATTTCTCGTGCATAGGCAAAAAATATATTATGAGCTGGATTGAAAAAATTCTCCCGAAAGCAAAGTCGACACAAAAAAGAAATATTCCGGAAGGTGTTTGGAGTAAGTGTACTAGCTGTAACGCGGTTCTATATAAAATTGAGTTAGACCGACAAATGTCGGTTTGTCCAAAGTGTGATCATCATATGCGAATTTCTGCGCGTAAACGTATTGATGGTTTTCTTGATCAAGGCGAGCGTGTCGAGTTAGGTGAAGAGTTTGAAGCACAAGACATTCTTAAGTTTAAAGACTCTAAACGTTATAAAGATCGTATTTCTGCAGCACAAAAAAGTACCGGTGAGAAGGATGCTTTAGTCGTTATGAGAGGTGAACTTCATGGGCAACCGATCGTCGTTGCAGCATTTGAGTTTGCTTTTTTAGGTGGCTCTATGGCTTCGGTTGTTGGTGCTCGTTTTGTTAAAGGCGTTGAATATTGCTTAGAACATAATATACCGTTTGTATGCTTTTCAGCCAGTGGTGGTGCACGCATGCAAGAAGCGCTATTTTCATTAATGCAAATGGCAAAAACCAGTGCCGCGTTAGCAAAAATGAGTGAAAAAGGCCTACCATACGTCTCAGTATTAACTGATCCAACTATGGGTGGCGTTTCGGCCAGTTTAGCAATGTTAGGTGATATTAATGTTGCTGAGCCTAAAGCTTTGATTGGTTTTGCTGGCCCACGTGTTATCGAACAAACCGTGCGTGAAAAGTTACCTGAAGGTTTTCAGCGCAGTGAGTTCTTGAAAGAAAAAGGCGCGATAGACTTAATTGTTGATCGTCGTGAAATGCGTAGCACTTTAGCGCGTATGCTTGCAAAGTTTATGGGACAAGATAGCCCAGCACCATAACGGTAAACTCATGTCAAAAATGATTAAAGGCCATTCATTTAAGAGCAATCTTACTGAATGGCTTTCTTATTTAGAAAGTATTCACTCAGTCGAAATTGATCTTGGCTTAGCACGTATCAATACTGTAGCAAAAAAACTCAATATTGATTTTACGCACTCAACAGTGATAACCGTGGCCGGCACCAACGGTAAAGGTACAACCTGTGCATTTTTAGAAAATGCTTTTTTAGCCCAGAGCCTAACCTGTTCGGTTTATTCTTCACCTCATATTGAGCGCTTTAATGAGCGTTTGCGGATTAACCGTTGTGAGGTTGATGATAATGCCTTAGTTAGTGCCTTTGAAACCATAGAAAGCGCCCGTGGTGATATTACGTTAACGTATTATGAATACACAACGTTAGCGGCCTTGCTTGTGTTAATGGCTGAACAACCTGATGTTATTATTCTAGAGGTTGGTTTGGGTGGACGCTTAGATGCAACCAATATTATTGACGCTGATATTGCGGTAATTACCACTATTGACTTAGATCATCAGGCATTTTTAGGTGATACGCGAGAGGCTATTGGCTTTGAGAAAGCAGGCATTATGCGAAGTAATACGCCTGTGGTTATTGGCGATGTAACGCCGCCTAAATCATTAGCAGTTCACGCTGATAATATTGCCGCTAAGGCATTTTTTCGTGAGCAAAGTTTTACAACTAAGTTGGCTGATGACAACGCTAGTTGGTCTTGGTCTAGTGATAAAAATAATTTCTCGGCGCTAAGTACTTGCCACATTCCACAAGATAATGTCGTAACGGCTATTATGGTGCTAGAGCTTTTGGCGGATAAACTCAGCTTATTGCTCACTAGCCAGTTTTTAAATCAGATTATCGCCGAAACTAAAGTAGCCGGAAGAATGGAGAGGTTCACGCTTGACGGTGATATTATTTTAGATGTTGGTCATAACCCACAAGCGGCACGATACTTAGCGAAAAAGTTGCGTGAGCTAAACTATCCTAAAGTGCATGCAGTGTTAGGGATGCTTGTTGATAAAGACATTAGCAATACCGTGTCAGCGCTTTTAGCTGAAGTTGATCATTGGTACTTAGGCACACTCGATGTGGCTAGAGGTTGTAAAGCAGAAAACATCGCTAAGCAGATGTTAATAAACCCGAGTAAGATGAATTGTTTTGACAATGTCTCTCAGGCATTTAAAATGGCTAAACATAATGCAAAAGCAACTGATCTTGTTCTGGTTTTCGGATCCTTTTACACCGTTGCTGAAATAAGGCGTTTATTAGTTTAGCAAAGTTTGGAGTCTAATTTGTCTACACCGTTTCAAAATCGCTTAGTGGGTACTATTATTGTTGCTGCTGTCGCGATTATATTTTTGCCTGATGTACTTGATGGTGATAAAAAAACCTATCAAGATAACTTTGAAACGATCCCTAAAGCGCCTCAGGTAGATTTTCCATTAGCGAATAAAGAGTTTCCACAAGCAAAGCTAGCCGATTTACCTAAGGAAAGCATTTCTGATGATGTTGCGCTAGATAGTGCTATTGATGCCAGTAAAGCATTGAGTGAAAAGGGGGTAACTGTCTCCACTTTGGCTAAAGAGTCGGCATTTACAGTCCCCCCAACCGAAGTTATAACAAAAAAATCTGCTGATATTGCGGTAAAAAAAGCACCGAGTACCGCAGTACCTAAACAAGCTTGGGTTATTCAATTGGGCAGCTTTCGCCATCAAAATAATGTTGACGATCTGGTTAGTAAATTAAAAAAAGCAGGCTATACGGCCTTTACTAAACCGATTAAAACCAAAAATGGTAAGTTGACCAAGGTTTTTGTCGGTCCTGAATTAATGAAATCATCTTTAGAAGAAAAGCTTCCTGCTTTGAAAAAGTTGACTAATGTGCAAGGAAAAGTTGCCCGTTTTTACCCGACTAAATAATAAAATCATTAGCAAACTCTATCGGCCTTCTGGTAGAATGCGCGCCTCTAATCAATGAGAATATTCGATTTATGGTTTGGATAGATTATGCCATTTTGGCTGTCATTGGCATTTCAGCTTTAATTAGCTTAGTGCGGGGCTTTGTCAAAGAAGCTGTTTCCTTAATTGTCTGGATCAGTGCCTTTTTTGTCGCAAGTAGTTTCTATATGAACTTGTCGACTCTACTTACCAATATTTCCGATCAGCTGCTGCGTAATGCTGCCTCGATTGCTATTTTATTTATCACCACGTTAATTTTAGGTGCGCTCGTTAACTACATTATTGGTCAACTTGTGAGTAAAACTGGCTTGTCGGGTACTGACAGAATGCTCGGTATCGTATTTGGTGCTTTAAGAGGCATTTTGATCACTGCGGCGGTATTGTTTTTTATGGATGCATTTACTCCTGCTTCCTCGCGGATATGGTGGCAGAATTCTCAATTGATTCCAGAATTTACATTAATAGTTGAATGGTTTTTTGAGTACCTCAAACAATCATCAAGTTTTTTAGCTTAGTATTTAAACTTAGTTCGTCGGAGAGTAAGTTCATGTGTGGTATTGTTGGTATTGTCGGTAAAACACCCGTTGGTCAGGCTTTATATGATGGTTTAACGGTGTTACAACATCGTGGTCAAGATGCAGCAGGTATCGTGACTATTCACGATAATACCTTTAGATTACGTAAAGGTAACGGCTTAGTGAAAGATGTTTTTCATACTCGCCATATGTTGCGCTTGCAAGGCAATATCGGTATTGGCCATATTCGTTATCCTACTGCAGGTACGTCAAGTTCTTCAGAAGCTCAACCTTTTTATGCAAACTCACCATTTGGTATTTCATTAGCGCATAACGGCAATTTAACCAATGCTGATGAACTAAAGTTTTGGCTTAATACTGAGGCACGCCGTCATGTTAATACCACTTCTGATTCGGAGTTGTTGTTAAATATTTTAGGTCATGAATTACAAAAATCTGATCAACAAACACTTGACCCAAGTGATATTTTCACTGCCATTAGCAATGTTCATAAGCGTGTACGTGGTGCTTATGCAACGGTAGCCCTGATCGTCGGCTATGGCATGGTAGCGTTTCGCGATCCTAATGGAATTCGACCTTTAGTATTTGGTAAGCGCGAAACCGAAACCGGTATTGAGTACATGGTGGCTTCTGAGTCGGTAGCACTTGATGCCAACGAGTTTGAGTTTGTTCGTGATGTTGCGCCGGGTGAAGCTATTTTCTTTACTGAATCAGGAAAAATTCATAGTCAGCAATGTGCAGAAAATCCATCTTTTCATCCGTGTATTTTTGAATATGTTTACTTTGCTCGTCCGGATTCATCAATTGATAAGATTTCAGTTTATGGCTCTCGCGTTGATATGGGTAAAAAGCTAGGCGATAAGATTGCCAAAGAATGGGATGACATCGATATTGATGTTGTTATTCCTATTCCTGAAACATCGTGTGATACGGCGTTAGAAATTGCTCGTCACCTTAATATTCCATACCGCCAAGGTTTTGTTAAAAATCGCTATATTGGCCGTACTTTTATTATGCCAGGGCAAGAACAACGTAAAAAATCTGTGCGTCGTAAGCTTAATGCCATTGGTGCAGAGTTTGTTGGTAAAAATGTTTTACTTGTTGACGACTCTATTGTTCGTGGCACAACCTCGGGACAAATTATTGAAATGGCACGAGCTGCCGGCGCTAAAAAAGTGTATTTTGCTTCTGCAGCACCAGAAATTCGCTTCCCTAATGTTTATGGTATTGATATGCCAAGTGCAAACGAGTTGATTGCTCATGGCCGTGAACTTGATGATATTTGTCAGTTGATTGGTGCTGATAAGTTGATTTTTCAAACATTAGAAGATTTAGTTGCGGCGGTTTCAACCGCGAATCCAGATATTACTGAATTTGAAACCTCAGTATTTAATGGTGAGTATGTCACCAAAGACATAGATCAAGGCTATTTAGACCGATTAGACGCAATGCGTAATAATGAAACTAAAGAAACCTCAGATAAAAATGCCGATTCAATTATTGATATGCATAATGAAGGTGCTGAATAACTGATTAAATGTCAGTATTTTAAAATAAAAAAAACCGCTAATTAAGCGGTTTTTTTATACTTCTTTTAGTTAACTGATGTATTCAACCCCTAAACCCGAGTTGAAAACAATAGCACTTGCAGCCATAAGTGCGACAATAAGTACTAAGCCACAAGTGACTACTGAACTAGAATAAATAAAGCCTTTTTCTTCAGGAATATTCATCATAATTGGTACGCCGGAATAGAGTAAATATACCGAATAACATAACGCTGCTAATCCCGCGAGTACAACAAACCAAAGCACAGGAAAAAGGGCTGTTAATCCTGCCATTAACAGTGGTGTTGCAGCATATGCTGCTAATTCTAATGACTGAGTGAAGTCTGGTTTTGAATCAAAAGTTTTTGCCATCCATTGAATTAACACCGCCAGTGATAAAACTCCGAATATTAAACCTATATACAGAGCAGCAGACATAAATAGGGCGTTAGATTCGGTTAGTTTAATTGGGTCTCCTGCGCCTATTGTCCAACCGATATGAGCGGCGGCATAATAGCTACAAATTGCTGGGATTAGTGCAATGGTGAAAATATGCACCATAGAATACGTTAAACTTTCGTGGCGCTTCTCGATGGTTTGCCACTCTTTTTTAGGTGCAGTATAAAGCCCCCATATATGATTTAAGATCATGTTGTATACCTCTCTGTCCCCAAAAAATAATGCAGATATTAAGTCAAATTCTGCGGCTTTAGCTTCAAATCAACATTGTTTTTTTTATTGTTGATATTCTATTTATGTAAGATGGTAAGGGATTCGTCAAGAATTGATTGATATTTCGGCGAAAATAGTTTTTTTTAGCCATCTATCAGTCCGTTATAGAGGGTTTTATTTTAAAATGTGATCAACATACCTTAATACGAACAATTTTCATGATTTCTATTTCAAAACCTGCAATGGTTTCATTCGCAGGATAATAGGTAATATTAACCTGTTGGCTTTGTAATGATTTATAGCGTTTTTTTCTGCGGTATTTAAAAGGCACATCTAGGTCTTTTAACATGATGGTATTAAGGTACCAGTCATCGACTTCACGTTGCACATGTGAAACAACCGTTTGTTGTTCAGTATGGATAAGTGATTCGTGTTTATCTGTTAGTGATTTCGCGTCTGTTTTTTTCATCGTATTTTTCACTATATTTTGCTAAAAATAAGTAGCTTCCGTTAACGTATGAATGCAATATCATAACAAATAGTGAAAAAAAAATTTAGTTAAATGTTGCTTTTTAAAACAATTAAACAGTATTCTTAAAAAGAACCCTAAGTATTTAATATTATTTAATGATTACAGTTACTTGATGAGTCTTTGTGTCAGATAAATTTACAAATAAAAAAATCGACATTACTGCTAATTCTTACTTGATTGAAAATAAAAGCTATTTATTTGTTGGTATGGTTTATGCTTAATTAGCTGTAAGATAAGTGATAACGTTCACTTTTAGCATTTACCTTCAAATTTTATCGTGAAGGGATTAAAAGGAATAATAAGATGAAAAAAACAGTTTTTAAAGTACTAGCATTAGCCTGTGTGTTGTTATTCACCACAGTATCAAACGCGACACTAATAACCTTAGATGATCTTCCAGGCAATAACTTTAGAGTTGAAGCTAGTCCAATTTACTTTGAAGCTGGGTTTCAAATATCTGTTAGTTGTACTAATTGCGTTAATGTGATTAGTACGTTGAATGAGTCTGCTAACTTTTCTAATAGTAGTGAGGCAAAAGATTGGGGCGCCAACGGGCGCTTTCTTGAAACTTGGAATACTCAAGCCGTTTTTACCTTATCAGCTATTTCCGGACAAGCATTTGATTTCTTAGGCCTTGATATGGGTTGGTATAACAACAATACTGACATCGCTAGCTGGGAAATTATCAGTCTAGATGCCGCTAATAATCAAGTTGAACAATTAAACCTTTTTGGTAAAGGAAATTTTGCACTGTCTATGACCGGTGTTAATGCAATTCAATTGAGAAATATTGCTGGCTTTAGCTCATTCGATAACTTACAAGTATCTGCAGCTAATCAACCGGTAACCGTTCCTGAACCATCAACGCTTATTATTTTAGGCTTAGGTTTGATCGGATTAGCATCACGTCGAATTAAGTAACACTAGAGCCTGAACGCTTCGATTTTATAAAAAACACTAAGGGTCATCATTAGTGTTTTTTTGTTTTGGGCTGGTGAGTTTTTTAGTGGTCTTGCGTAATATATAAGCCGTTAAAAAGTTGCAGCTAAATGTGTTTAAAAATAAGCTTAAATTTTTGTGGTTTTTATTGATATGGTGTTGTCAGCGACCAGAGTATTTTACTACAGATTACTTCCTTGCTGTGAGCTGATACAGTTTATCTCTGGTTTGATAAGGTCATTAAACTTGAAAATTTTACTCTGCATTTTCTAACCTTATCAGCAGATAATACCAATTTTACAAAGCTCTGAGTGGGAACAAACTTAATAAACGTGGTATAAAACTTAGTAATTAAAATGTAGTTATTAAACCTTTGCATTATCAGCGGGTGAAATAAAGCTTTGCAGGAAAAGTGTACGAGGTTATTTTTTATATAGCTTTAATTTATTGCTATTTAACAATATATTACTATTTGATTTTAACCTTAAGTCACGTAGAATCGAAGCACTTTTTCTAAATCTGTTTGGCTAAATCGTTGTTATAATGCCCTCTAAAACTAGTTATTCGCCGGTACTTTCTTTTTTTCCTCGATTCATCGTCGCATTAACTCTATTGCAGTGTTTGGTATTAGCGATACATTCATCACCAACAACCAGTTCAATAATTCAGCGTATATTAACGCAAACAGTTGCTTTAATTCATGCAGCATTAGGCACATCATTTACCGTTAATGGTAATGTTTTAACTCATCAACCTAGTTTGCAATATGTGATTGTTGATAACGAATGCACAGGTTTAATGCTTTTAGCTAGTGTCTGCGCTGCTATTATTGGCTTTGCGCGTTCTGCGTTAAAGACATTGAAAATGATAACAATTGCTGTGATAATTTTGTCCATTGAAAACGTGATCAGGATCGCACATCTATTTTTCGAAATAAGACTACCGAACAATAATTTTGAGTTTTACCATTTATATGTCTGGCAGATAGTTAATTTTATCACCGGATTAGTCGTCCTTTTATTTCTAGAAAAAAAGTTTAACAATAACAGGGAACTTCATGAATAAAATTCTTCTAGCCGTATTATGTTGCTTTTGTGTTTTTTTTGCACCGCTCACTTTTGCCGGCGGTGGCGGTGGCGGCGGTGGAACAACGGGGGGCTCAAGTGTTCCTTCTTTACATATCTTAGTTCAGTTGTTTTTTGTGCTCTTGATTGCTCTCTGGTATCGAAAACCCAAATAGCATGCAAGTACTGGCATATTTTAAGGCAGCGAATAAATCTGAATTTAGGCAACAGTCACTCGAGTTGCTGTTAATACTCAGCACAGTAAGCCTTTTTTATTTAGCCTTTCCTACTAAGGGATACAGTAACCTAGCATGGTTTGCCCTTATTCCTGTTTGCATGGCATTAAAAAACCAAGATAGACGTCAAGCCTTTGTTACGGGATTTTTGGCCGCAACGTTAGGTTGGTTTTTCAGTATTTGGTGGGTAGTTCCTGGCCTAAGTAGCATTACCGCAAGTACACAAAATTTAATTGTTCCCTTTGTTTTATTGTATTGTTGTTTATCAGCATTGCCATATGCATTAGGTTGTTGGCTTCATGTTTATCTTAACTGTCGAGAAAGTGTTGTTGGGGCTTTGCTCTCGGCACTGAATTTTACGGTTTTAGTCAACTACACGCCACAAATATTACCAGGCAACTTAGCGCATGGCTTGTATAACAAACCGATGTTTATCCAAGGGGCAGATATTGGTGGGGTACCTTTAGTTTTCTTCATTATTCATAGTGTTTGCTTTTTATTGGCAAACGCTATAACGATAGACAAGACAAATAGTAAGCAAAAAGTCGCTTGCCTTTTACTTGCCATCATCGTGTTTTGTGCTAATTACGGCTATGGATATTTTAAAATAAATCAAAGTGATCCGGCTAATATAGCCACGAGTAAGCAAATTAAGGTTGCTATGGTACAACCTAATATTTCTATTGAAAACCGAACGAGAGACGATTGGCAGCAGTTAGCACCTGAGCTTATGACGATGATCCGCAACATCACTGAAAATGAAGCGGTTGATTTACTGATACTACCGGAACTTCCAGTGCCAGTCTCATTTCAATATTTTGACTTTGATAAAGATTTGTTGAATAAATCGCTACTAAATACCAAGCTTTTACTGACGGCTATTAAACCAATAGCTGGTACGTTAGATGATAGCAAAGGTTATTTCAATACCATGGAGTTAGTCGTTGATAATCAGCTTGAGCAACGATACGCAAAGCAAGTTTTGTTGCCTTTTGGTGAATATTTACCCTTTGAAGCTAACCTACCTTGGTTGAGGAAAGTTTTTCCTTACGCCCCAAATTATAAGCAAGGTAGTGCAAACATCTTATTTGAATTGCCCTTATCACAACAGAGCATTAAGTTTGTCCCACTTATTTGCTATGAAGCTGTATTTTCAGACACGGTTGGCCATGGAGTAGAAGCGGGTGGTGAACTGTTAATTAATTCGTCAAACGATGCTTGGTTTGGTAAAACAGCAGGGCAAAGTGTACATTTAGCGCTAAGTACATTTCGTAGTGTTGAATATCGAAAAAACCTCATTCGAAACACCAATAACGGTATTAGCGTTATCATTGACCCTTATGGTCGACAAATCGTCTCTTCAAAAATTACGCCGCATACCCGTGGTTATTCCGTCACTGCGTTAAATATTGTTGCTAATAATAGTTTTTATCAACAATTTCCGTACTTTATAAAATGGCTTTTCATCATTATTATGGCCTTTGCTGTCGTAGTAGTCCGAAATCGCAACATTAAAAACAGGCAAATAAATGCATAATATTGAAGAGAAATTACACGCGATATTCAGTGAGTATACCGATGAAGACTTTGCTGGTCTTACTGATGCTCAAACACTTGATGAAGTAGGTATCGATTCATTATCGACAGTTGAAATTATTTTTGATATTGAAGAAGCATTTGATATTAAAATTCCTGATGACAGTGTGTTAAATGCTCAAGGAAGCTCTTTAAGCTGCTATGCCGATATACTGGCACTGGTTAAAATATTGGTTAAAGAAAGGCAAGAAAATGTCTGATGCTATTGTCGTCAGTGGTATGGGCTGTATTTCCGCTGCGGGTAAAAATGTCGCTGAATTTTCATCAAGTATATTTCAGCCCTCATTAAGTAGCTGTATTAGTACAACAAATATTTTAAAACCCGATGAAAACATTTCCTTTCTTGCTGCGCAGGTAAAAGATTATGCCGCGAATGACTATTTTACTAAAAAAGAACTGAAGCTCTTAGACCGTTATGCACAATTTGCTTTGATCTCAGCAGAGCAAGCAATAAAAGATGCTAATTTAGTGTTTGACGCTAGCAACCAACAACGAAGCAGTGTTGTGCATGGCACCAGTATTGGCGGGCAAGAAACTATTGAGCATGCTTACGCTGAGCTATTCGAACAAGGTAAATCGAGAACTCACCCTTTTACAGTACCTAAGCTTTTACCCAGTTCGGCGACTGCGCATATCGCGATGAAATACGGTATTAAAGGACCAACCTTTGCTACTTCCTCTGCATGCTCATCTTCAGGTCATGCCATTGCTATGGCTGTTTTAATGCTACGTAGCCACTTAATCGATTATGCCATTGTCGGCGGTGCTGAAGCATGTCTTAGTAAGGGTAACTTTTATGCTTGGAACGGCTTACGTGTATTATCTAATGATGCTTGTCGACCTTTTTCAAAAAACCGTAGTGGCTTAGTGATGGGAGAAGGAGCCGCTAGCTTAATTTTAGAACGCGAAAGTACGGCTAAAAATCGTGGTGCCACCTTATACGCCAAGCTAGTTGGCATTGGCATGAGTTCTGATGCTTACAATATTGTTCAGCCGTTAGCCGAGGGTGCAGAATCTGCTATGGCTGCCGCGATAAGTGATGCAGGGCTGAATGCCGCTGACATTGGCTATATTAATGCGCATGGCTCTGGCACAATACAGAATGATAAAACGGAATCTGAAGCCATATTGTCGGTGTTTAAGGATAGCGGTATAGCACCACTTGTTTCTTCAACTAAAGGCACTCACGGGCATATGCTTGGTGCTGGTGCTGCTTTAGAGTCAATAGCAGCAATACTTGCATTAAGAAAACAAACAGCACCTGCAACCTGTAATTTTGATGAAAAAGATCCTCTGTGTAATATTAATCTTGTTGTTAATAGTAAAGTAAACGCTAATTTATCGCATGTGATGAGTAATTCATTTGCTTTTGGTGGTTTGAATACATCGTTAATTTTTCAGCTAGCGGATAGGCAATAATAGACAATAGCGAGTTTTCTCTGGCGTTGTTTTTCTGTGGTTTTGATAAAGCATTTTTATCAAATGCTTACGGGAGAGTTGAGATTCTATCTTATTGATATTTTTCATCGCTGATATCGCCAATTTTGACTGGTTAGCAATAGTCGAAGATACTCCAGTATCAAATTAAGACTATTGTTTTTGCTAAAAATTGCCTCTTAGATCATTGCTGCTTTATGGTAAAATGCAGCAATGTTCATAAAAGATAACTTTTACTCATGTTAAACTCACCATCATCATCATCATCATCATCATCATTATTATTACCGATTAAATCTTTCCTCAAATGTGAAACCCCGCAAGCTTGGCTCGATGAAGCTGCCAAAAAAGAAAACCTATCAGTAATATTAATCGATCATCTGATCTGTGAGTTAAAAGCCGCGCAATCGGCAATGTTCTTAATTCGTAAATATGCCGTTGATAAAATCAGTGGTGATGCACTGTTAGCTTGGCTACAACCATTTGAAACGCTTATTTATAAGCGAGAAGGTGACTGGCGTGATCTGGCGGCTAAAAATAAATTGACTAAAGCAGTGATTCCTAAATCTGACTCTTTTTATGGGCAAGACCTGATAGATAAAATGGTGTTATTAATTAAAGAAGAGTTACATCATTTTTATCAAGTACTGGAAATGATGGCTCACTATGGCATTGAATACCGCAGTATCACGCCATGTCGTTATGCTAAAGGGATGTTAAAGCATGTTAAAACCTTTGAACCTGATGCACTTATCGATAAACTTATTGTTGGCGCCTATATTGAAGCGAGATCTTGTGAGCGTTTTGCAAAGCTGGCACCTCATGTTGATAAACGCTTAGGTGATTTTTATATTTCATTATTACGCTCTGAAGCACGACATTATCAAGACTACTTAACGTTAGCGAAAGAAATCGCTGGACCAGAGCAAAGCGCTAAAGTTGATAGTCGAATTGCTTTTTTTGCTGAAGTTGAAGCTGATTTAATCACCAGTACAGATACTGATTTTAAGTTTCATAGTGGAATGCCTGTAGAGTGAACTCAATGCAGGTAGTAATTTTTCATACTTATCGTTAAGTAATAACTGATAAAAACTCCTTGTTAAGGTTTTTCATTCTCTTCATAAGTCGATAGTATGTCATCTTAGCTTGGAGCTATTGCTAAATGGATAATAAATTAATTCGACGAGTTTACATCGTATTGTTGACTTATGCGTTACTCATTCCACATCATATAATAAGGAAAATAATTAATGCGCACTATGATTGCATTGGTTGCAGCGGTAGCTAGTTTATCTGCTTGCCAACCTAACAGTTCATCACAAACAGCTACCCAAGAGCCAACCGTTGTCGAAGCCACTAAAACCGTTGTAGAAAGTAAAGCTAATGAATCGAAACGATTAAATGAATGGTTTGCGGTTAAGTATGAAGAGCAATTACAAAGCAGCCCGGTCATGCTGACATTTCTAGGTCGTAAAGAGAAATACGACCAAATGAATGATATGACAGAAGCTTTTGAACAAGAGCAATTAGCATGGCAAGCAGCCAGCGTTGCTGAGCTAACCACTAATTTCGATTATAACAATTTAACTTCAGAAGCTAAGATTTCATATGATATTTGGCTGTATCAATATCAACAAGCAAAAGCAGGCGCGAAGTTTAATAACAATAATTATATTTTCACTCAATTTAATGGTATTCAAGCTTTTGCAGCACAGTTTTTAATTAACTTTCATCAAGTTGATGAACTCAGTGATATGCAGGCCTATGTTAAACGTATTGCCGGTGTTAGTACGGCTATTGATCAATTACTGGTACGAGCAAAAGAAAATGCGGCCTTTGGCACTCGCCCGCCTAAATTTGCTTACGAAGGCGTTATTGAGCAGGCAAGCAATCTTATCACAGGCCGACCATTTACTGAGGATGAAGCGGCGGTTGACTCGCCACTGTGGATGGATGTACAAAGAAAAATAACAGGTTTAGTTGAGGCTAAAAAAATCACCAAAGAACAGGCAGAGTCTTTAGAATCTGACGCTAAAAAACAATTGCTTGCAACATTTTTACCGAGCTATCAGGCATTAATTTCTTGGTTCGAAAGTGACATTGTTAACAGCAAAAGTAATCCTACGGGCGTGGCAACTCAAACGAATGGTCAAGCGTTTTATAATCATATGATTAACGCATCAACAACCACTGAATTATCTGCAGGTGAAATTCATGCCATTGGGGTTAAAGAAGTTGCGCGTATCACCAATGAGATGATCGCGATTAAAGAGCGTGTTGGTTTTGATGGTGATTTACCGGCATTTTTTAACTTCATTAAAACCGACGAGCAATTTTTCTATCCAAATACTGATGAGGGACGTCAAGGCTATATTACCGATACAGAAACTTACTTAGGCTTTATCAATGAGCAGTTACCTAAATATTTTAGCCTTTTACCTAAGGCTGACTTAGTGGTTAAACGTGTAGAAGCATTTAGAGAGCAAGATGGTGCAGCGCAACATTACAGTTCTGGTACACCAGATGGTAGTCGCCCTGGTGTTTATTACGCACATTTATCTGATATGACAGCGATGCCAAAAAATGAAATGGAAGGTGTTGCCTACCATGAAGGGAATCCAGGGCATCATATGCAAATATCGATTGCTCAAGAGCTAACATCGATACCACAGTTTCGCACGCAAGCGAATTTTACCGCTTACAGTGAAGGTTGGGGCTTGTATGCAGAACAATTAGCGAAAGAGATGGGTGCTTACCAAGATGACTACTCTGACTTCGGCCGTTTAGTTAATGAAATATGGCGGGCAGTTCGCTTAGTGGTTGATACTGGCTTACATGCACAAGGCTGGACTGAAGAACAAGCTATCGCTTATTTTAAAGAGAAAACACCGATTGCCGAAGAAGCGATTGTTTCTGAAGTACGTCGATACTTAGTGCTACCGGGGCAAGCTACTTCATACAAAATTGGCATGTTAAAAATTCTTGAGTTGAGAGAAAGTGCTAAAAAAGCTTTAGGAGAGCGCTTTGATATTCGCGGCTTCCACGATACCGTACTCGGTGGTGGCGCTATGCCATTGGCTATTTTAGAGCGCAGAGTGAATGACTGGGTAAGTAGTCAAATGGCTAAGTAAAGTTGAATTTTTTTATTTGCTCTGAAAATATTGCCTTTATATACGCTGTTCGCATACCTGTTATTCGGAACTCAGGTTCAGTAGTAATGATGTAGTTTACCTGCAGTACGAACAAAAATGCCTAAACGAAAGTTTAGGCATTTTTATGTTCAGGATGAACGGTATATCGCGAGCGCATGGATGCGCAGGAGCGTGTATGTTCAGGATGAACGGCCATTTTTTGTTCCCGAAAAAAACTAGGTACCTGTGTCACTGTAGGCAGTATCGCGAGCGCATGGATGCGCAGGAGCGTGTTTATCCAACGTGGTAAATATTAATCATTCGAATGGACTATCTAGCAACTCCATACTATCAGGGGTGACTTTTAGCCAAGCACCTTGCTCATACCAATCACCTAATACAATTCTTTGTGCTTCTTCCCCATTTGCTTTTATCTCATGCACTGCAGGGCGATGAGTGTGGCCATGGATTAAAATTTGACTTTGATGTTGCTCTAAACAGTGAATAACTTCACTTTCAGTGACATCCATAATATCTTGTGATTTCATCGCAGTAGCTGTGGCACTTTGATTGCGATAGTTGTTCGCGATTTTACGTCGAACAAATAGCGGTAAGCTTTTTATCATCGTTTGCCACCACCAACTACGTGATTTCTTACGAAAAGCTTGATAACCAACATCGCGTGTACATAAAGTATCACCGTGCATAATTACCACTGGCTTGTTGTATAAATCTATTAAGGTGATTTCAGGAAGTAGTTCCATACCCGATTGCTTAGCAAAGCGTTTGCCGAGTAAGAAATCACGATTGCCATGAATGAAATAAATTTTACAACTCAGCGTTGATAATTTTTTTAGCGCCTGGGATATTTCGACAATAAAAGTACTGTCATCATCATCACCGACCCAATATTCAAATAAATCACCCAAAATATATAAAGCTTGTGCTTTTGGCGCTTCATTTTCTAAAAATGATAAAAAACAGGCCGTAATATCGGGCCTGTTTTGGGCAAGATGTAAATCAGCAATAAAATATGTTAAAGCTGATTTATTACTTGAATGAGAAATTTCGCTCATAGCGTTAGCGGCGGTAATATAAAATTACGCGACGATTGTTTCTTCGATTAAAATTTCTTCTTTTGGTACGTCATCGTGAAAACCCATACGACCGGTATCTACTAGCGTCATTTTGTCGACAATGTCCATGCCTTCAACTACTTTAGCAAATACGCAGTAGCCCCAGCCTTGCACGTCTTCACTTTTGAAGTTAAGGAAGTCGTTATCAGCTAAGTTAATGAAAAATTGTGCTGATGCTGAATGTGGGTCTTGAGTACGTGCCATAGCTAAAGTGCCACGCGCATTGCTTAAACCATTATTTGCTTCATTTTGAATTGATTCACGACTATCTTTTTCGTCCATACCTGAGGCGAAACCACCACCTTGCGCCATAAAACCTTTAATAACACGGTGAAAAATCGTGCCGTTATAAAAGCCATCTTCAGCATATTGTTGAAAGTTTTTTGCCGTAACAGGGGCGTTATCAAAATCTAATTCAATTTTAATATCGCCTAAGGTTGTTTTAAATGTGATCATTTTTTTACTCATAAATCTAAAGGAAGTGTAATTAGGCAAATTGTAACCCAATAAAAGAAAGATTTCTCGGCAAAATTTATCAGCAAATACCTTTAGGTTAATGATTCATACCAATACTTCGGGTACAATTGCGATAATTCTCATGTTGAGAATACAACCCTTTAATCAAGTATTGATATTACATAGGAAAAATCGTCATTATGTTGCAGATTTATAATACCTTAAGCAGGAAAAAAGAAGTTTTTAAACCAATCACTTCCAACAAGGTAGGCTTATATGTTTGTGGTATTACTATTTATGACCGTTGCCATATTGGTCATGCGAGAACCTATGTTGCCTTTGATATTATTGCCCGTTACTTTAAGTACTTAGGTTACGACCTAACGCATGTGCGTAATATTACTGACGTTGATGATAAAATTATCCAGCGCGCTAATGAAAATGGTGAAAGCTGTGAAGCTTTAACTTTACGCATGACCGAACAGATGTATCAAGATTTTGATGATCTCAATATTATGCGTCCTGATATTGCCCCTACCGTAACCGGACATATGGATGAAATTATAGCCTTAGTTGTGCGTCTTATTGAACGCGAACATGCTTATGTTGCGAGCAATGGCGATGTGATGTTTGATGTCAGTAGTTATAAAGATTACGGTAAGTTGAGTTTACAAAATTTAGATATGTTGCAATCTGGCTCTCGTGTTGATATCGATGAAGCTAAACGTAATCCATTAGATTTTGTACTGTGGAAAATGGCTAAGCCAGACGAGCCTAGTTGGGATTCGCCATGGGGCAAAGGCCGACCAGGTTGGCATATTGAATGTTCCGCGATGAATAGCAAACACTTAGGCGAGCACTTTGATATTCATGGTGGTGGCTCTGATTTACAATTTCCACATCACGAAAACGAGATTGCGCAATCATGTTGTGCCTTTGATACACCTTACGTAAATTATTGGATGCACGGCGGTATGGTGCAAATAAACAAAGAAAAGATGTCAAAATCTTTAAATAACTTTTTTACTTTGCGTAGTGTACTCGATAAATATGATGCTGAAAGCGTGCGTTTCTTTTTAACCTCAAGTCATTATCGTAGCCAATTAAATTACTCACAAGATAATTTAACCCAAGCGCGAGCAAGCTTAGAGCGACTTTATACTGCCTTGCGTGATGTAACACCTATTAAGGTTGAGTTAACAGGTAATGAATACGTTCAGCGCTTTGAAAAAGCTATGGACGATGACTTTAACTGTCCTGAAGCCATGCCGGTTTTGTTTGAACTAGCAAAAGAAATCAATCGCCTCAAAGCAAGCGATATTGAAGCGGCTGGAAAGCTAGCTTTTATTCTCGTTTCGCTAGGAGAAGTGTTAGGGATTGCTCAAAATTCCCCTGAAGACTTTTTACAAGGTAGTAATGACGATAGTGATGATGTTGCTGAAATAGAAGCTTTGATTAAACAGCGCAATGACGCACGTGCTAACAAAGACTGGACTATGGCTGATGATGCTCGTGACAAATTAGCGGCTTTGAACATTATTTTAGAAGATAGTGCTGGCGGTACAACGTGGCGTAAAGGTTAGGGCGCTAGCAAAACGGTTCGTTATCGTTACCAACTAACGAACCTATAGCGCTAATTTGAGTAAGCTGACTTTTACTCAAGCAATTCTCTTTTGATGGCAAACTAACGGTACTTGCAAGCTGTTAACTCGGGCTATGCTATAAGTTTTGATTGAATTAAGGCTTATGGCATTGCGATAAAATAAGCTTAACAATGTTTATTTAACTATCTCTATCAGCTTGAACCTCATTATTAGCCTGAAATTATCTCAGCGTTTTTTATTGGCTTTAACTGCTTTTACGGTGTTTGTTTTACACTGTTTTCTTTTTAAATAGGTATATACTTTCTTTCTGAGCGCTCAAACTTGGGCTTATCCTATCGAGAGTTTAATTGTATCGAGGTGTGAATTAAGCGATTTTTTCTTTTTGAATCACTTTGCAGCGCGAAAATGACAATAATTTTAATGCTGTCATGAAACTGTCACAATTATTTATCACAATGTTTGTTATACGATTTTATATTTAGTCATCAGGATGGATACATGAATAGACAAATTTTAGTTGTCGAAGATGAAGCGCCAATAAGAGAAATGATCACCTTTGTTTTAGAACAGAATGGTTTTAACGCCATAGAAGCTGAAACCATAGAGCAAGCGCAAGCAAAAATTAAAGAACCGTATCCTGATTTAATTTTACTTGATTGGATGTTGCCCGGTGGTACTGGTGTAAAGTTAGCAAAATCGTTAAAACAGAATGAATATACCCGTACGATTCCTATTATTATGCTCACGGCTCGAGCTGACGAAGACGATAAAGTGAAAGGCTTTGATGCCGGTATTGATGATTATGTTACTAAACCGTTTTCACCCAAAGAACTCATTGCCCGTATCAAAGCGGTTATTCGACGTGTTGCGCCAACAGCATTGGAAGAGTCAATTGAGTTTCATGGCATTAAGCTCGATCCTGTTGCGCATCGTGTCTCCATTAATGATAAAAGTTTAGATCTTGGCCCTACAGAGTTTCGTTTACTGCATTTTTTCCTTACCCATACCGAGCGTGTTTATAGCCGAGAGCAGCTGCTTGATAATGTTTGGGGAACCAATGTTTATGTTGAAGATAGAACTGTTGATGTTCATATTCGACGTTTACGTAAAGCAATTGCTGGCGAAGGGCATGAAGACTTTATTCAGACGGTAAGAGGCTCTGGTTATCGTTTTTCAGGAAAAACTAAAGATCGTGTGTAATTGTTAACTTAGCATAAATACATGGTTCTATAAGGCCATTTGCAGCAGGCATGATTTTTTTATGCTTGCTAAGCATTTATTAGTACTGTCCAATACTCGCCATATAAGTAAGCTTGGGGTAAAACACAAAAAGCGTGTGTTATTGCTTTTTCACTTTGGCAACACAACGAACAAAATTATTTAATGTTTGAATGTAAATTATTAAAAGTAGAGGTGTTAAACTACATGTTCGAATATTCATTATCCCGAATTCAGGTTAACGACTAATTTATGTATTTTCGTATCTCAGCGAGAAAACTCCTTACCCGTATCACTAGCGTTATTATTGTCAGTGGCTTTATCGGTTATCTTTTTGGTCACACCTTTCTTGTTGTTAGTGCTGTGTCTATTGGCTTACTTGCTTGGCACTACAATCATTTATTTAAATTAATTAATTGGTTATGGCAAGGCAAGTCAATATCGCCACCGCAAGCTAAAGGGATTTGGGGACGAATATATGATGGCCTATATCGACGTATTCGTAAGCAACGTTTAAAGCAAAAGCAACTAAACGAGCGAATTCGAAAATTTCGTGATGGCGCCGAAGCTTTGCCAGACGCAGCATTAGTGCTTTCAACAGAATTGACTATTTTATGGGGTAATAAAAAAGCCTCACAACTTTTAGGTGTACGTTGGCCTAGTGATGTTGGTCAACGTATTGATAATTTGATCCGTTTTCCCGAATTTGCTAAATATGTCAATAGTGGCAATTATGACAGCCCATGTTTAATTATTTCGCCAATAAATAATGAGTTACAGCTTGAATTGCGGATGATGGCATATGGTAGCGACCAAATTTTATTACTTGCTCGTGATATTAGTAAAATACAACGATTAGAGGAAATGCGTCGTGATTTTGTTGCTAATGTTTCGCATGAGTTAAAAACCCCTTTAACTGTCGTGCGGGGTTATGTTGAGATGGTGCAAAGCAGTGGTGCAAGTTTAGAGCCGCACTGGCAAAAAGCGTTCACCACCATAGAAACACAAGTATCACGCATGGACAGACTAGTTGAACAGTTACTGGTGTTATCCAGAATTGAGAATAATGTTGAAGACGACAATCACCAACAAGTTGATTTATCACGCTTAATATTAACAATAGTGGAAGATGTGCAATGGTTGAATCAAGATAAAAATCACACGATTAACGACCATATTTCACCTGAAATAAAAATTAACGGTAATGAGCATGAGTTAAAAAGTGCCTGCATGAACTTAATTTCAAATGCTATTGCTTATACCCCCGCAGGTGGGGTTATTGATGTGATTTTATGTAATGACGGTAATAAAATACGTTTTAGTGTCAAGGATAATGGCCCTGGCATTAAACCTGAGCATGTTAATCGTTTAACTGAGCGCTTCTTCCGTGTTGATATGTCTCGATCACGTAATACTGGTGGCTCAGGGCTAGGCTTAGCGATTGTTAAGCATGTTTTGAACCATCATAATGCTGAACTTGCTATTGAAAGTGAATGGCATAAAGGTAGTGAATTTATTATTTATTTTACTGCCACAATAAATGAATAGATTATTTATGGCGACAGCAGTCGCCATTTAAATGCTCAGCTAACGTCTTAAATACCGTAACCGCCATTAGTCGAATAACGCCTTGCTAGCAAATTTGCATCTTTATTAAAGTATCCAAGTTTAATTGCCGTTTTTTATTTTTCATAGCACGCTGTTTTATGTGAAAACAATGACACTTTTATGATGCCTGTAATATAAGTGTCACAAACTTTACTTATTATTGTCATATTCACTTTATATAGTGTTGGCAAATTAATTACAATTCTCATCGGAGAGTAACATGAGTTTAAAACGTGCATTAGGCGTTATCGGTTTATCAAGTTTTATTAGCTTCTCGGCATTTGCTGTTGATAGCGATTTACCAGAATACAAAAAAGTTAGTGGCGTATCGGGCAATGTTTCATCTGTTGGCTCTGATACCTTAGCTAATATGATGACATTTTGGGCGGAAGAGTTTAAGCGTACTTACCCAAATGTAAATGTACAAATTCAAGCAGCTGGTTCATCGACTGCGCCACCGGCATTAACGGAAGCGACTTCAAACCTTGGCCCTATGAGCCGTAAAATGAAGTCTCGTGAAATTGAAGCTTTTGAAAAACGTTATGGCTATAAACCAACAGCGGTGCGTGTTGCTATTGATGCTTTAGCTGTTTTTGTACATAAAGATAACCCTATAAAAGGTCTTCGTATTGAGCAAGTTGACGCGATATTTTCAAATAACCGCAAATGTGGTGCAGAAAAAGATGTCGACCGTTGGGGGGATTTAGGCTTAACTGGTGATTGGACAGGTAAAGATGTGCAGTTGTACGGTCGTAACTCCGTATCAGGCACTTACGGTTATTTTAAAAAGAAAGCGCTTTGTAAAGGCGATTTTAAAAATAGTGTTAATGAACAACCGGGTTCAGCATCGGTTGTACAATCAGTATCAGCGTCATTAAATGGCATTGGTTACTCCGGTATTGGTTATAAAACTTCGGGCGTTAGAGCACTTCCATTAGCGAAAAAAGGCGATAACTTCGTTGAAGCTAGCATGGAAAATGCCATTTCTAAAAAATACCCTTTATCTCGCTTTTTATATGTCTATGTAAATAAGCACCCAACCAAGCCTTTAGCTCCGATGGAAGCTGAATTTTTGAAAATGGTTTTATCTAAGTCAGGTCAAACGATTGTTGAAAAAGATGGTTATATTCCATTACCTGCGTCAGTTGTCGAAAAAGAATTTAAAAAGTTAGATTTAGCTTTATAAGCTTTAGCTAATAAGTTTTAGTTGCACAATTGCTAAAACCGATAAAAAAGTCCGCATTCAGCAATGAGTGCGGACTTTTATGTTCAGGACGAACGGTATGCTGTGATCACAAGGATGTGAAAGAGCAGCCATGTTCAGGACGAACGGTATGCTGTGATCACAAGGATGTGAAAGAGCAGCCATGTTCAGGACTCTATGTTAAGTAAGCTTCTTAGATATTCTATGTTACGAATATCACATTGCTGTTAATTACCTAGCGAGAAATATCCACCATTAAGTCATCCGCTAAGTTCTCAAGGGCATCAATCATGGCGTCTATATTCTGGTTGTTAGCAGAAACAGTGACTTTAGCTTTAAATAACTCATGACCTGCATGGGGCGCTATTTCTTGCGTACTGACCAGTTTAAGTAAATTACCACCTTGATGATGAATAATTGATGATATTTCTTGTACTATGCCTGCTCTATCGTTTGCCGTGAGCTCTAGAACAAGTACAGCTTCAGGTGCTGACTTATCTTGTTGGGCATGCTCAATCTGCATTTTAAAGCCATCTAATGCAGCAAGCTCATCGGATAATGCGGATAAATTTTCCGGTGCGGTGGCAATTTCAATAACACCAGCAAACAGGCCTGACATTTGATGTAAGCTAGATTTTTGCCAATTACCCTTATGCTTTGTAATTAAGTCGGATAAAACCTCTACTATGCCGGGACGGTCAGCGGTGATAAAAGAAATGATAAGGTGATTCATGATAAGTCCTTTGAAAATAAAAATGAGAAGTGATTGCAGCTTGGTTAATTTTCGGTACGTGTTAACTGCGATAGTTCTTTATGCAGTTGCTCATCGTCGCCTAAATTCAGCTCTATTAAGCGTCGCAATAAACTAACACTGTCGATATCAATGGCATTACATTGCACACCAATTTCGTCACCTTCTTGATGGACAACCGCAATATTCATGATAATTTCACTGTTATTATTATCTAATTGAAATGACAATAAACCAAGTTGTCGTGTCAGTATTAACCCTTTGCAATCCAAATAAAGTAATGCACCATTTAATGAAATATCATGCACTTTTACCTCAAACTGTTCTTCGCTTACAGACAGTTTTGCTTTCATGGAAAAGAGCACGCGAGTAAATTGACGTCGATTTTGCATTGAATTTAATTTTGGCTAAAGTGGTATATTTAGCATAGCTTGCTTTAATATCAAACGCATTAATTAATTCTCGTTAAATGAGCAATAAATTAATTCGCTTGCGATAACAAAAAAGGCAGCTTAATTAATTCATTAAGCTGCCTTTATCTTGTTAGTTACTAAATAGTTAACTGTTGAGTTAGCCTATTTTTTTATATTTTATACGATGTGGTTCAGTTGCAGATGGACCATAAGTTTTTCTCAACCAAGCTTCATAATCAGTGAAATTACCTTCATAGAAATTAATTTGCCCTTCATCGCGGTAATCTAAAATATGGGTGGCAATGCGGTCAAGGAACCAACGGTCATGGGAAATCACCATCGCACAACCTGGGAACTCTAATAACGCTTCTTCAAGTGCGCGTAAGGTTTCAACATCGAGATCATTGGTAGGTTCATCGAGTAATAATACGTTACCACCGGTTTGCACAAGCTTAGCTAAATGTACACGATTACGTTCACCACCAGATAAATCGCCGATGATTTTTTGTTGATCATTACCTTTAAAGTTAAAGCGACTTGCGTAGGCACGACTTGGAATTTCAAAATTACCTATGTTTAAAATTTCATGACCTTGCGAGATCTCTTGGTAGACGGTTTTGCTATCGTCCATGTCATCACGGAACTGATCAACACTGGCAAGCTTAACCGTATCACCAAGTTCTACTGTGCCAGAATCTGGCTGTTCAGCACCAGACATTATTTTGAATAAGGTTGACTTACCGGCACCGTTTGGCCCGATAATGCCGACGATAGCACCTTTAGGGACGCTAAAGCTTAAGTTATCAATCAGCATTCTATCGCCAAATGATTTTGTTAAATTAATAACATCTAACACCTTATCACCGAGACGAGGCCCCGGTGGAATATAAAGTTCGTTAGTTTCGTTACGTTTTTGATGATCTTGGCTATTCAATTCTTCAAAGCGAGCCATACGAGCTTTGCTTTTAGATTGACGTGCTTTCGGATTTGAACGTACCCATTCAAGTTCTTGTTTAATGGTTCTTTGTAAGGCATTTTCACTTTTGCTTTCTTGCTCAAGGCGAGCATTTTTTTGTTCTAACCAAGAAGAATAGTTACCTTCATAAGGAATACCATGACCTCTATCAAGCTCTAAGATCCAGCCGGCAACATTGTCTAAGAAATATCTATCATGGGTGATGGCGACGACAGTACCAGCATAATCATGTAAGAAGCGCTCTAACCAAGCCACAGACTCAGCATCTAAATGGTTAGTTGGCTCATCAAGTAGTAGCATGTCAGGTTTTTGTAATAATAAGCGACAAAGGGCAACGCGACGACGCTCACCACCACTAAGAACAGCAATTTTTTGCTCCCAAGGCGGTAGGCGCAAAGCATCTGCAGCACGCTCTAAAACGTTGTCAATGTTGTGGCCGTCTTGGCTATTAATAATATCTTCAAGTTGACCTTGCTCTTTTGCTAGGGCGTCAAAATCGGCTTCAGGTTCAGCGTATTCAGCATAAACTTGGTCCAAGCGTGCCATGGCATTTTTTACTTCAGAAACCGCTTCTTCCACAATTTCACGGACGGTTTTTTCTTCATCTAATATCGGCTCTTGAGGTAAATAGCCGATATTAATGCCAGCTAATGCTTTTGCTTCGCCTTCAAACTCGGTATCAACACCGGCCATAATACGCAGTAACGTTGATTTACCTGAGCCATTTAAACCTAGTACACCAATTTTTGCACCAGGGAAAAAAGACAGTGAAATATCTTTTAAAATTGTACGCTTAGGAGGAACCACTTTCGAAACGCGGTTCATCGACATGATGAATTTATCAGGTAATGGTTGAGCCATGAAAAACCTTATATTTGGATTGGAAAGACAATAATGGCAATATTTTAGGTTAAAGGGAGAGGGCAAGCAAATGAGATTAAGTTAATTCTATTTTTTTCAGACTGAAATGCTAATAATGATGACTAAAAACATATTCCTGAGGTTTAATTCTGTCGCGACTGTGTGATCTAATGAAAAGGGGGTAAGGGATAATTCGCCAAGCGATGAAAAAATTATGTATTATAAAAGCAATACCAATAACTAATAACTTAAATGCAGACTTTAAATCCTTATTTAGCTCCGATACTTGATGAGCTTGATGATTTCCTGAATTGTTTTTCGCTAAGCAATGAATACCAAATAATCAAACATTTGCAAGTTAAGAAAATTCCGCCTTTTGAACATTTTACCTTAGCTAATAGTAAAGATTTATTTAGTGCTCACTTTCTTTGTATGCATGCGCTTTATCACCTAAAGCGTCAATATCAACGCGGGCAAAAATTTACCCTTAGTATTCAATCGGTACGCGTAGAGAGGATAGTGACAAATATGCCGATAGTTATTAATGATAAATCACAAAGCGTGCTTGAAACAGTCGATCCGCTCGAAAATTATTATTTAGATACTAAACATTATTTTGTCACCCAAGCAGATGAAATAAATGGCCTGTTGAAATCATTTTGGCAAAAATATGCTGCACAAGATCAAAAACAAGAAGCACTTGCAGTTTTAGAACTACCGATAGATGCGGATGCGAAAATGATCAAAACTCAATACTTACGTCTTGCCCAAAAGCATCATCCCGACAAAGGCGGTTGTGCTGATATGTTTACTAGAATTCGTCAAGCGAAAGTCGTGCTGGATAAAATATAGTCACTTTATTTATCTGCTGTAAAGCGTTTTTGATAAGCTAGTATCGATAATTATGTTAGTTTGAGATAGGATTTAATTAGCATATATCTATTGCTAAAACACTATTGCTCTCTAGAGCCGTTATTGCCCAATTTTTAAGATATCTCAGCTTGCTAGTCAATTAAGTAGACGTTATTTCTTCCCATGGACTTTGCTTTATACAAAGCAATATCAGAGCGAGCGTATAGATCTTGAAAACTCGTGTCGGCTGCTTTTAGAACAGAAACACCAAGGCTAATTTTGATGGCTAAGCAAATGTCGTTGGCAATGGATATTGGGTTTTCATCTAATAAATGACGTAGCCTTTCTGCAGTTTTTTGGCTTTCAAGCTTTGAAGTATTTGGTAATAATATGGAAAATTCTTCTCCGCCGATACGAGCAAATATATCTTCGGCTCTGATGGTGGGGGTAATTAACTGGGCAATTTTGACTAAAACTTGATCACCAATAGGGTGGCCGTATTTATCGTTAATTGTTTTAAAGCGGTCAACATCTATCGAGATAACGGCAAGTGCTTGTTGATATCTTTCAGCACGGTTAAACTCACGATTAGCATTATCAAAAAAATACCGTCGGTTGTATAAACCGGTTAATTCATCAATATTAGCCAGTTGTTCAAACTTTTCTTTTAGTTGATATAATTCAGTTACATCGGTAGAAAAACCGATTAAAGTTTTGCAATCATCTTTAAAGTGACAAGGTACTTTAACACTCAGATAATGATGTAGTTTGTTATCCGCTGCTTTTAATGTTTCGTTAATAACAACTTTATCATTACTTTCAAAAGCCAGTTTGTCGGTTTGCCAAAAATGATCGGCATCAGCCTGTGAGATAACATCACTATCACGTTGGCCTATTATTTCTTTGGCCGGACGACCAAAAAGCTTGGCAACACGGTCATTAACATACCTAAAATGACATCTAGTAAATACTTTTGTTCTTGGTTTTCAGCTTCAAGCGCTTTTTTTTCTGTAATATCAACAGATATGCCTGAAATACCGATGACATTGCCGTTGCTATCAAGTAGCGGTTTTTTGATGATTTGATAGGTACTGACTTTACCGGTAGACTTTATAACGTTATTTTCTTCTGATACGAGTGGGACTTTATCACGAATAACTTTTAGATCATTTTGACTTAATTCATTAGAAATATCTAAATCAAAAAAGTGACTATCATCTTTACCAATAACATCTTGCACGGTGGTCTGAAATAATTCTGCTACATCAGCATTAACATAGGTGTACTTTCCTTCGAGGTCTTTGCTGTAAACGTAAGAGCCAATATTATCGAGCACACTCGACAAAACTTGCACTTGCCGTAATAAAGCCTCTACATTATTTTTTTTATCTGACATTTGCTTTCCGGTTACTAGACTTTGGCCTTAATTCATCTATCTTGCATTTAACGCTTAATTTATTCGCTATATTGCAATGATCACTTTTTCATGAAAGCACTTTGCTGTGTATACTTCTTTAATGAATAATGAATAATGAATAATGAATATCAAATTTATAATACCAAAATGCAAATGTAACCTCCCGTAGAGAAGAATCATAAAATATTATAGATATAAAATAAGAGATTAGTCTTATATTTTACTATTTAGTAACAAATTATAGCAGAGTTTGAAAGTGAGATAATAGATTGCTATGTTGATAGCAATCACACAGTAATTAAAAGTATTCTAAATAAAATGGCATACTTATTAATACTAGCTAATAAATGACTTTATCTTGGTGATACGGTTGAATTCGATACTTGTTCGGTCATACTAACCTTCATGCTTTACTAAAGAGTGTTAGCCCTTTGTCAGATATTACCTTTACTTTAGATAACCAATTTACTAGAACCTTTGCTGCTGATGAAGTTGTGAGTAATTACCCACGACAAGTACAGTCTGCCTATTCTTTTGTTGAGCCTAAAAACACTAAAAATCCGCAGTTAGTTGCTATCAGTAAACATGTGGTAAAACAAATAGGGCTGACGGAGCAGCAGGTAAATTCTGCTGAATTTTTACAACTTTTTTCTGGTAATGGTTTATTGCCTGATATGAAACCATTTGCCATGTGTTATGGCGGTCATCAATTTGGTCACTGGGCTGGCCAATTGGGTGATGGTAGGGCTATTAATCTTGCTGAAGTGATGACCGAAAACTACGGTCATAAAACTTTACAGCTAAAAGGGGCCGGTCCAACGCCTTATTCACGCACAGCTGACGGCCTAGCGGTATTACGTTCTTCAATACGTGAATTTCTTTGTTCTGAAGCTATGTATCATTTAGGGGTGGAAACAACCCGAGCATTGAGCCTCTCACTTACCGGTGATAGTGTTGTCAGAGATATGTTTTATGACGGTCACGCTAAGGCAGAGCCGGGTGCGGTGGTGTGTCGAGTATCGTCATCTTTTATACGGTTTGGTAGTTTTCAATTACCCGCATCACGACAAAATATCAGCTTGTTAACGCAACTGGTTGATTATGTTATTACACGAGACTTTCCACATTTAGGTGCGCCAAGCCCTGCAGTTTATCTTGCCTGGTTTAATGAAGTGTGTGATAGAACTTGTAGCCTAGTTGTTGACTGGATGCGAGTTGGCTTTGTCCACGGTGTAATGAACACTGATAATATGTCTATTATTGGCGAAACTATTGATTACGGACCTTATGGCTGGATTGATAATTTCGATTTAAATTGGACGCCTAATACCACAGATGCTCAAGGTAAACGTTATCGCTTTGGTGCGCAAGGAGAGATGGCACAATGGAATTTATTCCAGCTTGCGAATGCAATCTTTCCGTTAATTAACGATGCAGAGCCACTACAAAAAGCACTTAATAACTTTGCTAAAAATTATCAACAGCAATGGCAATTTATGATGGCAGCTAAACTTGGTCTCGAATTATCTAGTGAACAGGCTAATGAAGATGAACTCAAGCTATTTATTGCTCTTGAAGACGTATTAATGGCTGTTGAAACGGATATGACGATATTTTATCGACGCTTAGCGGATTTACCTAATGATAGGTCTTTATGGCTTAATCACTTGTCTGCCTGCTTTTATAATCAAGATGAAATTAGCTCAGCTTATCAAGCAAGCTTATTTAGTTGGCTGGAACGTTATATTGCTTTGCGTGACTTGAGCAATAAAAGCAGACAAGCCATTAGTCAGAAAATGAATGCGACTAATCCTAAGTATGTATTACGCAATTATTTAGCTCAACAGGCAATCGAATTAGCTGAGCAACAGGATTACGCTTTACTTCATCAATTACAGCAAGTGTTATCTAAGCCCTACGATGAGCAACCTGAGTTTGAACACTTTGCTGGAAAGCGCCCCATATGGGCGAAAGATAAAGCTGGGTGTTCAATGTTGTCTTGTAGCTCTTAAAGCTTTGTTGTTAAAGCTGCTGGTGTTTTCGGCGATATTGTAGCGCAAGCACCTTAATAATATCACGCCAAGTAATAATGCCTATAGGTCGCTTGTGTTCGTCGATAATAGGCAGACAAGATATATTGTGATCATAAAATAGTAATACCGCTTCATTGATCGTGACATCTTCTGTGGCAGTGATCAGATCTCTAGCCATGATCAAATGTACTTTTTTATTCAATATAAAACTATCTTGTGAGGTTTCATTACGAGTACCTACCGTCGGACTTAAGTTCTGCCATAAGTCACTGTCGGTAATAACACCTGCTAATGTTGCTTCATCTTTGATTAAAATATGATGAATATTATGCAGTTCAAATAAATCTTTAGCACTTTCTAAAGTGTTGTCTAGACCTAAAGTAATTAGATTTCGGCGCATAATTTGGCTAATGGCCATATTATTATCCTTTTCCAATAAAGCATTGTTAACTAGTCAATAAATCATAATACAAGCTAAGTGCATCAGCAACAATAGTACTATTATATTAATGATTCACTTTAATTACTCA
>TARA_B110000467_G_scaffold66356_1_pt1 | contig 32397 bp, 32 predicted proteins | sample TARA_B110000467 | Tara Oceans TARA_B110000467 (sample SAMEA4398341) | marine metagenome | biome: Polar Biome; feature: [MES] marine water layer (ENVO:01000295) within the mesopelagic zone...; material: water (ENVO:00002006), including particulate matter (ENVO:01000060) such as...... | reverse complement strand
CAGGTAAGTTGAAAAATATGATTATGGCTGCATGTGATGCAATAGGCTACATCTTTAGAGATGAAGAAGAAGCACTAATGGTATCATTTAAGTCAGGGCTTGCCCTAGAGGCAGGCAGTCGATGTGCTCATTTAAGAGGGGAAATATTCCCTTTTGACTGGGATTTAATATATAAAGAAGAAAAAGAGAAAGCGAGTAAAAAGTAATGGCTATATTTAAACCAGAGATGAAAAGTTCAGGTGGTGGTAATAAATTTATGGGTGTATGTGAAATGGGCATATCTAGTTTTATAGATAAATCCGCTGATTTTGATTGGTGTGACTTGCTGTTAGAAGCAGAAGTTCATCTTAAAGATTCAGAGTACCCTAAACGGTTAGCTATTAAAGGTGATTATGAAAAAGATGCAGCAGGCAATATTAGTGGTGGCTATGTTCTAAATAGAATGTATCGATTCTTTGAAGCCATTGGATGTACTGCAGGAATTAATCTAAAAGGAGAGTTTGAAACCTCTGAAGGAGAAGTAATTCCAGATATTGCTCAATATCTAAATGATAATCACACAAACTCAGGTATTCCTGGAACTACTCCAGAAATGACCCATGTAGGGTATGTATATAAACGTCAAAATACTAAAACTAAAAAAGTATATACTGAAGTTTATACACGTTTATACCCAAATACTGAAAAGGGTAAAACTGAGTTAGAAGAATATATTAAGTGGATGAAAACCAACAATTATCTCAAAGAGTATACTGAAGTTGGTGGTGACACAGATGGTGATGGAGTACAAGTAGCAGCTGAAGCTGACAGTAACTTTTGAACTACGTTGAGATTGCTATTAAGACCCCGTCTAGTCGCGGGGTTTTAATTCCTAAGTCAAATATTAGAAAGTTTATTAAAACCGATGAGCCTCTATATCGCTCTATGTATACCTATGATGATGAAGCTAAGAACTTCGTTGATGATAAGGGAAGCATAAAGGATTATTATGGGACAAGAGGAATTGATAATGTACTAATTGATATTGACAGGAAAGATAATAGCGACCAGTATACCTTAGATAAGGTTAAAGGTTTGCTATTTGAGTTAGAGGATAACTTCGAAATAAATCCTATGAAGTCTGCTCAAGTATACTTTAGTGGAAGTGGTTATCATATATCATTACCTGGAGGGCTGTTTAATTTTACAGCTTCACCAGATTTACCATTCTATGTGAAGTCCACTATGGAGTCACTATTTGATGGTATAGATTTAATGATATATATGAGACCTGGAATTTATAGAGTTCAACATACTGTCAATTTAAAGACAGGGTTATATAAAATTCCACTTACTTATAAAGAAGTTCATACACTAACTCCTGAGGCTATTCAAACCTTAGCAAAAGGTCAAAGGCTAGATTATCCTTATACTGAGCTTTTATCAGATGGGGAGCTAGAGGACAGGGTTATTAAAGATGCCCCTAGAATCAAGCAATTTAAGGCTGTGGCAGAGCCTCTAAACATGGTGCCATGTGTTCAGAAGATGTTAACTGCTGGACCAAATGAGGGTAACAGAAATAATACTATTATGCGTATAGCAAGTCATTTTAGACGCCATGGTATTCCTAGTGAATATGCCAAGGTTTCTTTATTGCACTGGAATAACAATTCTTTAAATGAAGAAATAGTTATTAATAAAACAGAGCAGACGTATGATAGAGGATATAAATATTCCTGTAATGACCCCTTAATGAAAGAAAACTGCAGAACAAACTGCATATTCTTTAAGCGTAAAGATTACGATGTGGAAGTCAAGGACGCTTTAACGCTGCAAGAAGAATATACAAATAGATTAGCAACTGACTTTGCTGGGCGAACACTTAATTTAGGTGGAATGCTCGGCTTAGATAGCAATACAGATGCAACTATATATCCTGGTGAACTAGTGACTATCTTTGGGCCCACGGGCTCTAATAAGACAACACTGGCACAGAATATAGCTCTAGGTGTAGATATGGTAAATGATTGTATAAGACCTGAATGGCAGATACCCACATTATTCTTATCATTAGAATTAAGTGGATGGTATATGCATAGAAGGCACTTACAAATAGTATCTGGATTAAGTAAAGATGAGATTAATGTCGCTCCTGATGAAATATTTAAATGTCATGAGGGCGCTCTTAGTCATATGAATATCCAGACTATATCTCCAACCTTAGACCAAATAAGGAAAAAAGTTCAAGAGTTGCAACCTGCTGTTGTGGTGGTAGATTATATTGATTTAGTTGAAACTCCTCCTCATATAAGAGGCGAGTATGAGCAAATTAAATACATATCACATACACTGTCAAATATGGCGGTGAATATGGATATTATAATCATACAAGTATCACAAGTAGCACGAGAATACTCAAGAAATGATGTTTTAGACCTCTATGCTGGCAAGGGTTCTGGAGCAATTGAAAATGCCAGTAGGAAAGTTATTGGTCTACAAGGACAAGCAAATAGTGACATCAAGAACGTTGAAATGTTCAAGAATACTGATGGTGAACTATTCAAAGCTCAGGTCCAATGGAGACCAAGCTTTCGATTGCGAAGGACTTACAATGACGACAACGAAGAAACGGTCACGAAGCCAAAGGCTACTAACGCATTTGCTTAGTGGTAAAACTATCAATGGTAGACAAGCTCTAACAAAGTTTGGCCTATATAGACTTTCATCTTATATCCATAATTGGAGAAAGAAAGGGTTTAATATAGATACCAAAATGGTTAAACGGCAAGGCTCCACTTACGCTGTTTATACACTTACAGGTACACCTGTAGTATAAGGAGCTAAAGATGGCTAAAAAGCCTATCCTGATTCATAAAAAAGGTACTCGGGGACGCAAGTCCCCTAGTACTCTATTCTGGGAAGAGTTATTTCTTGATAGACTCAGAGAAATACATGGGACCCATTTTAGAGGAGCTTTTCATAAGATAATGAAAAAAGCTTCTAGTACAAAATCTTCTCTAAAAAGAAGAAGTGCAGAATTTGAGGTGCTATTTGACCTTGAATTAAATGATATTAAACGGATGATATTAAAAGCATATGGTAAAGGGTGTAGATATTGTGGAAATGAATTAGTCCATAGGAATATGGCATTCGACCATAAAGTAGCTATATCTAGCGGAGGCCCTTCAACTAAAAAGAACCTCCATATTATATGTAGAAGATGTAATACAAGAAAGGGACCGATGTCACATGAAGACTATTTAAAGTTCCTTGACTTAATATCCGTATTAGACTCTGAGAGCATAGCTTATATATTTAGAAAGCTAGCCAGTAGAGAAGTGTTTTAAAAATCCTAAAAAGAGCCACAGGCGAGAGTAACATTTATGTTACCCTAAGAAATAGCGAAAATCTGGAGCATGTCGGTATGCTTTGAATTTTTCATCCAAGTGATATAGTACATTACGAGGCTACAAGTTGCTCGCAAAAAACTGTAAAAAGTCCTGTGGCTATAGGACAAAAGGAGAAGTATGAAACTTAAAACTAGAGTTATCAAGGTTAACGGTAAAGATTGTATTAAATGTAGTATTTGTAGTAAGAAAAGAATGTTAAAGTTTTACTATTATTCAACTAAAAGTGTTTGCGGTTATGTAGGGCAATGTAAGAGTTGTTATTTAATTCGCGATAAACAGTACAAAAACCAAAAAGAAGGAGTATTATAATGTTAGATATGATTACATCTGCATGGGATAATTTGTCAACTATGGAGCGTGCTTTAGCTATAGGCACATTCATAGTATTAGCACTATTATTCGCTGAACTTGTCTTTTAGTGAAGCATAGAAGTGTTAAAGGGGCTTGGCATCGGAATAGTTCTGATGCTGAGTTCAAGAAGAAATGGGATAAAATATTTAAGCCTAAAAAAAAGGAGAAGGAGGCCGATGAGAGACAAAGTGGGAGATTACCATAATGACTTGGATTCAGTTTTTCAACGACTACTGATAATAGATGAGCGTATTCGAATTATCATGGAAAGGATTAACTGGTTAGAAAATCCTGAAACTGCCCCAAAATCAAAACAACCAAAACCAAAACCAAAAGAGGAGGAAAATCTATGATAGATGGACCAATACTAAGCAACGGTGAAATAACGGTACAGTTAATGTTTACATTAGAATCTAGAGAAAGAATGCTTGGTTCAGAGCCTGAGAATGTTGAAGATGGTATAGAAACACATGGTAGTTATGTTATGGCGGATAAAGATGGTTATGCACTTGAATTTGACTTATTAAAAGATGGACAAGAAGTCTTAGTTGTAATAAATGAAGATACTGATAAATTAGAATTACGTACACCGGTTAAACAAAAATATATATGCGATTTCATCTTATCTAGAGATGCCAAAGAGAGTGATGATGATTGGGAGAATAACTTATGAGTGGTGAACTAGCATGCGTTGAATGCGGCATTTTCCTAGACAATCCATTCAGTGACCTTATCTGTCATAGATGTCAAGAAGTACTTGATGGCAATACTGAGGATGGTGGAGAATTAGAAGATAAAGATGGGGAGCCTGACAATGACTAAAAAAGATTTCGAAGCTATAGCTTTGGCAATTAAAGCCAATCTTGATACTGTAAATAATGCAGACTTCTTCTTTGACTTTTTATCGGACTTGTGCAAAGCTTTCAAAAAATCTAACCCTAGGTTTGATAGTGTTAAGTTTAGAAAAGCCTGCTTAGACATGGATTGGCGTAAGGAGTTTAATGAAAAATTCTAAGATTCCTATAGAAGACCGTCGAAAACACGGATGGTGGAGTGATGTTTATAATCACTCCTTTAGAATGCTAAGCCTTAAAGCATATAAGCGCAAGATGACTACATTAACAGAAGATAGTGAAACAGCTTCTCTGATGTCAGCATCATTATGCCCTGTATGCAATAAAGCATGGGAACCTGACCATGTAAGCAACCCGCGTAAACTTACCGTCCATTACCATGATGACTTTCCAACCTTTAAGATACCAAGGAATACTTGTATTAAATGTAAGAAAGGAGGGTCTAATGGGGCAAGGGACGAAGATTAGTCTATTAAAACGATTAGCATTAAAAGTGTTGACAAAAACACCAATACAAAAAAATCGTATAGCTAAATGGTTAAAGATACACAGAACAACTCTGTACAGATATGTTAAATAGTTATTGCTTAGTTATAAATATTGCATTAATTTAACATCACTGTGAGGAGTATTATATGAAATTTAAATCAATGGGATGTGGAGAAATCTACGAAGGGAACTCAAAGAAAGACTTAAAGTTCACTACCCAACTGCATTTACATGGACGGTTGTATGACTTAGAGGTATGGAATAACGGATTATATAGAATCAAAGAAGTAAAATATGGAAAGGATTTATATGGCGAGCGTTAATAAATGTTGTCAGTGTGATGATATCACAGAGCAGTTGCTCGGAATATGTGTAGAATGTGTGGAATCAATTATGAAGAGCTTAAATGCCCCTATTGAGCCACAAAACTCCTCGCAAGTGTCCCTGACTGCAAATAGAAAATGTGGCTGTAAAATCAATCTAAGGGACGCACTGAAGGTTGACTCTTTAATCAACGATTGCGATGAAGCAACTGCAAAAATGAATAAGAGGAATATCGATGAAACCAAACGTCGTAAAACTGCTAAGTCCTAGAAGCCATTTTACTTGCGAAATGTGTGGAACTACAGCTAATAGTAAGATGTACCAATATCAAGCTATTAGCATGGTTCCCGGTTATGAACCAAGGATGTTTAATAAAATATGTCGTAAATGCATTTATCGTGAAGTATACGGCAGTAAAAACTATAATAAACGAATGAAGGAAGGAGCCCTTGATGGCAAAATCTAAGATACCTACGGCTAATAAAAAGCCTACCAATAAAGAGATAGTTCAAGTATGTAACCACTTAATAGAAAATGTGGAATATATGAATCATCAGATTATGACCTTAACATCAGTCCTTGACATATATGTTGAGTTTAAAGAAGGTGACCCAGAAATATTTAAAGCATTTGCAACTAAAGAGCTAAAGCGTCGTATGGATGAACATGCGTCACAAGTAAAAGCTGACAAGGAGGCTAAAGCTAATGACACACAAACAGATGTGCAAGTTAATGCAGAAAGCGCTTGATGAAGTTGCAGAGATGCGTGACGCAGGCCAAAAAGAGTATGCTCACACTGAAGACAATGTCTTTGCAAACTTTGAGAGAGTTTCAGCGCTTACTGACGTCTCTAGGGAAAAAGTACTTCTAGTGTACTTATTAAAGCATATTGATGGTATCTCATCTTATGTTAAGGGGCATGAATCGCAACGCGAAAGCGTTAATGGTAGGATTACAGATGCGATAGTGTATCTATTGCTCTTAAAGGGGATGGTACATGAAACCAGTTAATGCTCCAAATAAACTATTTAGCAATTGTGATGTTTGTAAGGAGCTTATAGGCGGCAGTAGTCCTGTTATTGAAATATCCTATGGGTTTATTGATGAAGATGGCTCACTATGGGTCGAAGAATCTATTGTTCTGCATAATGATTGTAGGACTGACGACTTGCTTCATATGTTGTCTGCTAAAATAGAAAAGAATTAAGTTTGTTCTCCTGAGGGACTAGTGAAGGTGGCGAGTTAACTGTTATGGTTAACTTGCTGCGTCCCTTCTTTCTAATCTAATTATACTCTATAAAGCTCTTATTTCTTATAAGAGCCTGGGTATAACATGTCATCATCATACTCATCATCCTTACGCTTCTGAGCTTCCTTATGCAATCCTACTAATGGTATACCAGTAACCTTATTCATAGCCCCTATTGGGTTATCTATGATATTGTTCTTGCCAAATACATCCTTTGCCATACGGCCAAAAGGGAACATGGTCCAAGCATGATACTCTCCAACCCTGCTCCAATCATCGTCTACCATAGCTCTAATGGATGGAGCTAGCATGCGAAGAATGGGAGGGCTGATAACTTGCAATGGAGCAATCGGTCGAGGATATGCACCAAAGAAAGCTTTATTTCGTTCTTGCTCGTCACCAAATACCAAATCGGCCGTATCTTGCATCCAGTTCCAAGGAGCTGGTAACGTGTTATCAAACAACGAATATGCAAACATATTGGCTAAGGCTAGCACAAAAATATCAATCTGTGCCATTCTAGTAAATTTTTCGTAAGAAGCTGTTCCTTCCACTAAACCGTAGATACTAGCCTCTTTCATAACATCTTTTCTAAATCTAACAGCATTCCAACCCCATAGCTGAAACCTTGTCATAACCTTGCCAAGTGCTGTCCTTGCAAAGGCTGGTCTATAAGTGGCACTATATAAGAATTGAGTTGCTTTCACACCTTTCTTTGCCATTTCTATTAAGAATGGATGGTCATGCCTTTCAAAGGCTCCACCAAATTTACGCCAAGTCTGTAGATAGTGAGCCATAAATGCATCTCTACGAATAGCTCTTTCAGGCACACTCATGAACTTAGCTGCAAATTCCATTAACTTTTTAGGGATATTACTTTTAATAGCTATCTCCCTAACACTTTGTTCAGATAGCTCAGGGTCTCTAGTTAATTTTCTAGATATCTCCTCAATAAAGGATTTATTCTTAGAACTCTGAAATTCTTTACTTAATCCAAAATCATGGATAAGGAAATCAGGGAACACCCCTTGTTTAATGACAAACTTATCAACATCTGACATAGTTTTCCACTCTGGATTAATTTTCATTAATGCCTTAGTATTACGCGCATCTAAAAAGTTCTTCCACCCGGCGCTTTGAACAGTATGGGTAGTACCTCCAAATATATTAGCCATCATAGATTTAGGGTGAGCCAATAATGAAGCCATTTCAAATTGAGCTTCAAGATTAGACAAGTGCCTTACCTGCTGAAGGTCTATGCCACGCATATTCTCTGGTAATTCCATATTAGTAACACCAATCTTATCCATCATCTTATTAATTCTATCCCTTACTCTATTGTCAGCCCACCATCCATATGGAGTGCCTTTAATTTTCATCACTGGATTATCATATACTTTTTGAGGGATATTTGACGGATTACCAAGTGCATCCTGTGCGTATAGTTTAGCATGTGTTTGCCAGGCCTCTGTCTGTTCAGGGCCCCACTTTTTATACATGCCACGACCCATCTCTTCAATAGTCTGTTTTGTAAATATTTGTCCCAACTGCTTAAAAAAGGATTGAACTGTGCTTCTTGAATAAGTATCTACAGCAGCTTCATCCATAGTCCAGCCTTCCATATGGGTTATTCTATTATTCATAGCCCCACTACGCTCATCTGGATTAAAGTAATCAATTAAGTCGTCTTTAACTTTCTTTTTAGCAGATATCTCTTTAATAATTTCTTCTGATACATTCCATTCTTCTAAATCTTGAGTCGGCCATTCTCCGTCAACAGCCTTATATTTATACATAAGCTTAGCAAGAGCTTCATTTCGCTGTTTCTGTGTCATGTCACTATCAGGAGTTTCCATAATTTTCTTTAACTCAGCTTCCTTAGCCTTCTTTGCCTCAACTCTATCAAACATCATATGCGGCCAGTATGCCTCATATTTAATTGTACCTGTTTCGGCATGTGGCTGACGTAAAAAAGCGGCTCTAATTTTAGGGTCCTTTTTCATCATTCCAGCCATTATAGTTCTTGCTATCCTGCGAACGCCATCATTGCCTATATTCGTCCAGAATGCTTTATCTGTTTTATTGCTCATCCACTGGGTTTCTAAATGCTTTAAAAAGCTCTTAACATCAACCATAGGGACTTCACCCTTGTCAATATTCATATCAGTAACCGTCCAATCATCCAAGGCTCTTTCATTCCCTTTGATGAATCCATGAAACTCTCGAAAGTATGAAGTATAAGCATCATTAATTCTCTTAACAACCTCTTCGCCAGTCATTCTCTTACGTCCATCTGGAGTATCAACAACAAACTCACGCTTCTTTAATTTAGGCCAATTATGAGCTGCTTCAGTATCTGAGCGTCGTTTAAAGTAACCCATAGCAGCTTTTTTATCTTCCTTCGCAATAAGCTCACCCTGTAACCCATTTCTCTGTGCTACAGCTATTTGTCTTAATGATTCTGCTTGAGGTATATCACCTAAGAATAACATTCGTTGCTTTAAATCACTGACAAATTCATCACCTATATTAGTTGCCTCTTCCATGGCACGGCCAATAAAGTTTTGAAGTTTACCTATATATCCAGTAGGAGTATACATGGTTCCCTTTTGTGCTCTGCCAGAATAATCAAAATACATGCCCTGTTTTTCCATTAGCTGTATTTCATCTCGCATTAACTCTTCATTAATAGCCCTAGGAAATAACATGGTATGACGCTTGCCAACTTTAGTTGGACCGTCCTTGTCAAACATTTGTTGCCAAATACTCCCTGTCTTAATATCAACTAAGTAGTTCCTTAGTGCTATAAAATCCTGCTTATTCATTGCATTTAAATCTTTATTTAAGACCCCTCTAACGAAATCATTAAGCTTAGTCTTAACATACTGACCTTCACCATTTAAAATGGTTGCTATTTCTGATACAACATTGCTGTATTCTTTATCAATCTTACCTTCTTTTAGATGCTCATACCCTGTTTTAACAAACATTTTAGCTATAGGATTCTTATCAGGAGTCTCTGACTCAACTGGTATGCCAACCTCTTTAGCTTTTTCAGCAACTAAATCTTTCTCAGACTGTTTTTCTACAGCTTTTAATTCTTTATCCATAGGCCGTTCCCATGTAGATGAGAACTTCTCATTAAATGCCCCAATATGCTCCTTAGAATGGACTAAGTCTATAGCATTACTCAAGAACCCTAACTTAGACATAGAGGTTTTTGCAGCCTCCATATTAATTGAATGCATTGCATCAAGAGTTACTCGGCTAACCTTCTTATTAGAATATAGAAAATTCTCTAGCTCTTGAACATTGCCTTTACGTAGACTGCCAAGCATTAAATGGTCATATAGTCTTCTACCATTAGGCGTAAGTTGTGTTTTATAATCTCTAATCCTATTGTCAATTTCAACTTGGTCAAGTGATGCTGATTGCTGCCCAGAGACCTTTTTATTAATTTCCTTAATCATTTTCTTTGCTTCAGAATTATTAGTCTCTTGATAGACCTTCTCTACTGCACTCTTAACTTCAGATTCAAAATTAACCCAATCAGGGTCATTCTCTTCAATTTCAGTAAGCATGTCCTTCATTTGATTACGCTGCTTATTCTTAAGCCAGGACAAATCCTTTAATGCTTCTACATGTCCAAAGATTTCAGCTACTTGTTCTTTAAAATTCATACCAGTCGCTTTATAAAACTGTCCATCAGGTTCTTTACCTGCCTGCAATGCATCTTTAACTATCTCTACAGTCACCATATCAGTTAAATCATTAATTAGATAATCTTCTGCTAGCATGTTAAGGCCAGATAGCATTTCTTTACGCTTCTTAGTTCCCTGTGCACCAGCCTCTTTAGCTACCCTTAATCCGTGAACATCATTAGCATAAGGTGTACCTTTTATCATAGACATAAAACGTTTATATGTTTTAGCTGCATGTCTCAAGCCATCAGGAGTATATAAATCATGCTCCTTGACCCTTACAATATAATCAGACATAACACTTCTTAATGAAGAGCGGCCTAATAATGATTCCATCCACTTAACATCTTCAACATTCTTATCAAAATTAGTATATAATTTAGTCAGCTGGGGTAAGTCAACTCTATTAAATATAGGGTCGCTCCAATCGAGTCCCGCCAAGTCTACTCCGATTTTACCTAGAAAAGAATTAAGCATTTCTGGCTTAGCAGCCAATGAATATGCTCCTACTCCCAACTCTTTGATTTCTTCCATAGAATGTTTGCGACCTTTTGACCAGTTACGACCCCAATATGCATCATTAATATCTCTAAAAGTCCCGTATACACCTTTCTTTAGATTGTTAGCTGTAAGCGACTTTTCAATTTTAAATTTCTGACCAGCTTTAATTGGGACTGCTCTACCTTTAACTATTTGTTTCATATCGGAAACTTTAAAATGAGCGTTCCATAAGTATTCAAACCACTTTTCCTTAGATTTTAAGCCAAGCTCGTCCATTGGGTCAGATGCTAAGCCAATCATAGCTCTTTTTAGATTACGTTGATGTAACATATCATCCTTTGTTTCTTTTGGCTTGACAGTTAATTCAATTTCTCTATACTTATATACATCTTTGCCTGCCTTAGCAGACTTTACAAAATCCTTCTCACCTTTTACATTTATCCTGAATTTATCTTGCTTCTCAGGAACCGACATAATTGCATTAAATGCAGCTTGCATAATTTGAGTTGATGAGGCTGCTGGACCCAACTGGTTACGGCCATCTACTGCAGCTTGAGAAATACGTATTCTTTCTACAGGAGAATATTGATAGGCTTTAGAATTAAATCTCGCTTTAGCTAGGCGGTTCTTATCGTTAGCTGGAGTATCTTTAGTAATAATAAATTTAGCCAACAACTCTCTATATAGCGATTGTTTTTTATGTACTGAGGCGGGAACCCTAGATTCTTTATTATCTCCGACAAGACGTCTCTTATTCTTACCAGAGCCTGTTTCAAAATAGAACTCTTCTTTATTAGATTTATACATATCTTTCCATGCTGGCTTCATACCTTTTTCACCACCAAAGAATACAAATGATTTATCACCATCTAAATCTGCTCCACCCTCAGCTCTCATAGCTCTAGAATGAAGTAAAATACCATGGCCATCTCTACCTGTAAAACCTTTAAAATGAACTACTTGTGCACCTGACATTGAATCCATAGGAACACGAACTGTAACAGCATTAAAGAAATCTTCTATAGCAGCTTTAGTCTCTGGTTGCGCTTCATATTCCTTACCTTCATATTTCTTCCATAGCTCACCAAGAGTTAGTTTGGGATTGTCTATGCCACTTATACCTGTTTTAATTTTACGGCTTTTATATTTATCGTCTAGAAAGAATATTTCATCAGCATATATATCATTACCTTTGATTTTACCTATAGGCTTACCACCTACTTCGTCAAGCTTCTTTAACCATTTGTTTGCATTATCAAGGTCTCGTCGCAATCCTTCATCATATGGACGCATGACAGACGTTAATGAGTTAGCCATCTTAGGTCTGGTTGCTGATTTAACAATATAGTTTTTAACAGCAGTCATTCGATAGTCTCTTACGTATTTATGTAACATCGTACCTAAAGCAGAGGCTTCCATACCTTGTTTCCGCTTGTCTCTAGCCCATTCAAGAGCCAATTTAATATGTCTGCCAGTAGCATCATTCTCTTCTTCCCATCGGAGAACCTCAGCATTAAATTCTTCTTCGGTATATTGCTTATCACGCATCTCTTCCTTAACTAAGTCAAGAGACTGTTTTAATATCTTCTGATATACAGCAGCTGATATCTGTTCGGAATGATTAGCTTGTAGTAAACCTATAGTTTCGGCAATGCCTAACTTATCAAGGTCTTTTAATATTGCATTTTGTTCTTTGACAAGTTCAGTTCCTAGTGCTCCATCTTTACGGGCAGCTAAATACTTTCTTGCATTTTCATTAGCTATTGGGTCACCCTTCATACGCTCACCTATAACAGACGAATACATATCATTAATAACATCAGGGTCAATCTTTTCCCAACTTAGTGGCATTAATGCGGTAAATAATTGTTTAGGGATAGCTTGGTCTTCTAACATATGCTTACTTTGCTTGACAGAAAAGTTACCCTTAACCTCAGAGGGGAGTAAATGGTTTATCTCAGAATCATGTATATTTATCTCACCATTCTCAATAGAGTATTTGCCGACTTTACGGGTACCTAGCTGCTTAACAGCTGATTCCTGCATAATCATATGCAACCCTTTTTCCTTCATCATTCTAGACATCTCTGGGCCAGCAGTATGGAACATAAATTTACCTAATAGAGCTCCTTGAGCTTCAGAGGCAACTGTACCATCACCTCTTGTTGTATATTTAGGATTTCTTGCTATAATAAATGATTTATTTTGACCTGAATGAGGCATACCAAAATCTTTATTCATACCTTCAACAGCTTCTTGAGTTACTATAATTGCACCATCTACATTTTCTGACAGTTCAGTAGTCCTTCTTACAGCATCCCAAGAATAAAAGCCATCTTTCTTCATGGCTTCAGTAACCTCTTTAGTTAAATCTCGAGCAATTACATATTGATAGCCAAGCTCGCCGTTAGCATTTTCCACTAATGGCTGCTTACCACGGCCAACCTGCTCAACACCCTCAGCGTCTATATAAGTTTTATTTAATTCCTTAGCTATAGCAACTTTATCACCAGGATATGAGTTAGTAAACCAAATTTGTGCACGCTTATTAAAGGCAGTTGAGTTCTTTATAAAACCTTCATTTGTTAATAGAAGCTCTACATTGGCCCTTGTAGGCTCTAACCTGTTCAAGGCAAGGTCATACATCACATTGGACCAAAACGAGCGTTTAAAGGATTCTATGGCTTCTCTCTTTGTTAACCCCTTAAATTTAGGACTTCCAGAGGTAAATGCTTTCAAAAATTCAGATTGAGCCTCATCTCTGTACTTTTTAAAATCAGGGATTTTACTTGTCATTTTAGACAGTTCATTCCACTGCTTCTCAAAATTGAGTCTGTTCCATCTCATCTTAGGATGATGCTTCATCCAGATGATTCTATCGTTATCCCCTTTGCCGCCATACATATACCATCCACCACCACCTTTGCGACGATTTCCTTTAGCATCCGTATAGGTATCTTTAACCCCCATATACTTTATCATAGCAGATAGTTCTCGATTAAATTTACCCTTGCCTATATCATCAAGCTCTCTATATCTACTAAGCTCATAGTCTCTATATTGCCCTTCTTCCTTGCGGCTAATATGGTCAAGTATCCCATATACAGACTCACCTTTTCTGCCAGTTATCTCCTCGTGAACCTCTTCAATAACTTTTAAGGGCTCTCGCATATCTTTTCTAAGTCCTGACAAGCTTGTCTGTCTACTCTTTTCTTCCATATGCATTATACGGCCAGGAGTAGCTCTAAAATGCTTAACAGGAACACTCTGGTTAAATACAGTAACCCATTGTCTTAGCTCTGCAATAGCATCATTCTTGCCAAGAAGCGATACGCCCATATCTTTTTGGATATCATTTATAATTTGGTCAACTTTATTAACCTTAGAGCCTTTTTCAACATGGCGTTGGAAAATCTGTTCTATCTGTTGGATAATTTTAAATCGCGTTGAATGCACATCTTCAATACTAGTAGCACCTTTAGTCCAAAGTTCTTCTGGCATATGATTTCTAGTAAACCATTCAGCTTTTAATCCTGGTTGTATCATAGAGATATCATCAGCTGGAATATCAGCAAGCTCAGCTTTTAATAGCGCTTCATCATGAACTTTAACCTGCTCACGATAACTCAATTCTGTTTCATATTCTTCTTGCTTGTTTTCTAATGTACGCTCTCTTAATACGAAAGTATCTAGTTCAGCAGTAGCCTCCTTAAGTTTTCCAGAAGCTTCGGAAGCAATCTCAAGGTCAATAGGTTCGCCAAATTCATCTCTATTAGATTCTAATTCATCGCTTAGCTTTTCTACCTTATCATCTAATTTCTTAATGTTCTTTTTAATTTTATCAAGGTCTACTTGCTCTGCTTCGGTTAAGATAGAACGTTCTTTAAATTCAATTTTTTCACCTTTAGCCTCAAGCTCCGCTTCTCTACGTCCTTTTAAGCTTTCCAGCATTTGTGTATAGTGCTCTCCCCATAATGGGTCTTTACTAGGAACTCTAATATTACCAGCTCTATCAACAGCATTAGAGAAATCCATATCGGCATCATACTTCTCAGCCATTATCTCGGATAATAATTCTTCTCTTCGCAACCTACCTATAGTTTTAACACCCTTTTCTGACTTTAACTTATTGTTAACTTGCCATCCGGTAAGGCCAGTGTATCCTTCACGATACTCTCCAGTCTTCCAGGCTTCGTAAGCACCTGAAATAGTTTTAAAGTTCTTGCCTCTAAATTTAAAGAACGACTGGTCAAAAGTAGATAGCTTCATATTTGTTTTGCTACCATAATCTACAAAGGTAGTTCTACCAGTAGAGCTAGTCGCCTTTGTATCTTTTTCTGCATAGAATTTAGTCTTATTTAGATTCTGAGCAAAGAACTCTTCTATGGCTCTAACTGCCTGTGGGTCCTTAATAAATTTACCACTAGATGTTTCTCTACCAGGATTGCCAAGTCCAGCTATTATTTTAGGTGGCCTTGTTGGCATACCCTCAATTGGATTGAATCGCCCAGAGCCTCTAGAATATTTATGCCATTTTTTAGTGTTTAAGTCATATACAAATGTAGGCTTCTTCATATCGATACCCATTTGTAGTCCCCACTTAGCTTTACCCTTTATTTGAGTAAACGATTGGCGCTCTTTTGCCCACTTGCTTTTATTAGAAGCTTCGGCAAATTCCCCTACAGCGTACACAGCCTCAGCTCTATTAACTAAGTAGTATTGCTTTCTGATATTATTTAATTGAAATCTTGAATTATAATCAGTATTTTGTATTAGATTATTTAGGTTAGCGCCTAGGGATTCATTAGCAGCTTTAATAGCTCTATTAACATGTGGGGATTCTAACTCGCTAGGCTGAAGATTAATGCCAAATACATCAGGTCCAGTATTCTTTTTTTCTCCAACTTGCTTATAGGAGAATGGTTTATACCCATACTCTTTACCTTGATTAAGCCAAGTAGCCTCTGTATTTGGACCTGCTCCAGATAGTATTTGTAGACTGGGCTCCTTCTCTAACACAAGGCGTTTCTCGCCATCTATATATTCTTCTGTTGTTTTCATACCAGCTATTTTCTTAGTCTTCTTATCAACCTGCCATAACTGGCCAGTTAATTTAGATAGCTCATAACCAGCATGTAGATTTTCAGCGTCTTTGCCGTAACGCTTGGCTATTTCTTCTTTAAGTATAGGCTTGACTTGTTCTGGTAATAGGTCATACCCCTCCATTGTTGAAGGGTCTCTAAGGGTAGCTACATAATCTTCCATACCCTCTTCTTTAGTTTTCTCAATTTTTACTAATTCTTTTCGGGCTCTAGCGCGTGCCCAACTTACCTCATTACTACCAAAGTAAGCACCCATAAGATATTCATATACCTGTTCAGGCGTAGTGGCTCCCTGTATTGATGAGGGAAGTCCCATAAATAATGACCCAGCTAATCCTCTAGCAAGCTTAGTTCCCATAGGATTATCCATCTTAAGATGATTCCCTATTAGCCTAAACACTCCTCCTGCTTGAGCACCACCAATAAATCCTTGAACCATTTCATCAACGCCACCCTGCCAAGAAGATACTCCAGATGCTACCCCTAAATGAAAGGCACCCTCTACAATATGCTTAGCTTTATTACCAAGGAAAAAATCAGAGACCTCTTTAACAGCACCAGTCCTACTGACGGTACTTGCTTTAGCGGCTCTTGAAAATATTTTTGAAGTTTCTTTTGTGACCCTATCTGCAACAAGTATAGGGAGTGATTTAACAGCCCCTAGTTTCGAAGCTGCATGCACTAATGATTTAGCTTGGAGTGCTTTTCCTATAACGTTTAAAGGCTTAGCAAGCATTCCTGGGACAAACCCAGACAAGTGTCCTATATTACGAGCTATTGCTTCATATTCATTATCTGGTTCGTCAGATACATGGAGAGTAGTAAATCCCTCAATGAACCCACCACCAAACTGCTTAATAGCCTCTGTTAGTTGGAACTCACCTTCATAGAAAGTTTTGCCATAAAACTCTGCATGCTTTTTGATTCTATCCACATCTTCATTAGAAAACCTTGAAGGGGACCTATCATATGAATCCATGATACGTGCCAGAGCTGGTTCTGTCATCTCTGGCTGCCATTGTTGTTGCTGTTGTTCTTGTTGACCTGGTTCTGCTACTCGACCTTGCTGTTCCATTTATAGTCCTATAGTGTGCCTTCTGGGGCGTTATTTTGAGTTTTTCCTCCGAAATCTTCAGGGACCATTGAGCCAAGTACCTTAGAAACTTCGTAGATAGTCCATGCATCCATAGCTAATCCTGCAGCTGTACCTACGCCAGAGCCAGTTAGGGCAGCACCTAATGCTCCCTTAGCAAAGAGCTTGCCTGCTGCTGCCCATCCCATTTTCTTAGTAAGGGCTTTTAATAGGCCCATACTACCATATCTCTTCTTAAGCTTTGCAATTCGTTTTAAAGCATGTTTACCTTTGAATGTTTGTGCCTCTGCAGTCATTCCTTTAAATTTCTTATAGCTCTTATCGTGTGCACCTGTCTTTTCTTCTAGTGCTGCGATAGCCTTTTTAAGTGTACCTTCTTTGCCTTTCTTGCCACCAGTACCTGAGATTTTATCTATTATTGCCTGATGTTCTGCAATCTTCACATTAACTTTTTCTATAGCGACATTCTTGGCTAGTACAGAACCTTTACCTTTAGGTTTTCCAGTTCTCAGTTTATCAATTTTCTTTGTATAATTATCAATTGATTTTTGCGCTTTTTCTATAGCTGTTGGTTGTGCTTTGAGCTTAACGTCTAATGCAGCTTTATCAGCGGCATATGTAGGAGACTTTTTATCAAGAGCCTTGATACTTGCTTTTAACTTATCAACAACCTTGCCTTTACGGCCCTCTGCTTTAAGTACACCAGCTCTTGCAGTATCTCGTGCACTACGAGATTTAGTTAAGTCTTCAGCTTTAAATTTATTAATAGCATCTTGAAACTTCTTCGCTGCTGCAGTAGTAGTTTTAGAGTTCTTTAAGTCAAGATTGTCAGCTAAGAATTTATCAAATCCAGGACGTTTGGTAATATCTCTAAGCCCAGAGCCAGGAACTAACCCTTTAGCACCAGCTATGGCACCTGTTCCAGCACCAGCAATTGAACCTGTCTTTACACCTTCCATAAGAGCTCTACTACCTATAGCAAGACCAGCAAATGTAGGATATTCAGATTCAGAAGCTGTATTTATACCTCTAGCTACCCATCCTCTATTTGGAATAACATATCCAGCTGATAAAGATTCAGGGTTTCGAGCTGCTTGACGTAATATCTCACGATACATATCAGGACTAGACTTCATAAAAGCTTCTATAGCAGGTCTATCATAACCCATCTGCTCTATTTTAGCCAGCTTCTCATCTATTAAACCTCCACGCTCATCTTCTAAGTTCTTATATAGCTGGGCAAACTCTTTGTAATTAGCTTGCTTACCAGCTACTTGCTTATATTGATTCCACTCTTGAGACATTGAGCTATCTCCAGGAGTAAATCCACCCTTAGTATACTTAGGCGCATTATTCTCAACAGAAAATTCACCTATATCATAAAATTTATTATATAAGTTATTCATATAAGATTGAGTAGCCTCTTGCTGTATCTCAGCTTGAGATTTAATGTGGACACCTTGTGTTATAGGAGCTCCACCCTCCAATCGCTGTCTATTCATCTGTCCAAAATTAATTGCCATAATTTACTCCTTACTCAGGGTTTGATTTTAAAAATTGTAATGCTTGTTGTAATATGTTTAGTTTCGGTTGGGGCTGTGGTATTGGTTGCCCTGCATTCTGGTAAGGGTATCCATGTGTAGGTTGATTCGAAATAGGTCCACCTTGAGTACCGAACATGATAGGTCCACCAGCAGTTCCACCTTTATTGCCTGAAATTGGACTAACAACATTACCAAGATATGCCTGCCAGTTAGGGTTTATATTAGGCTGAACTGACATGGCATCTAATTCTTCATCTGAAGGTCCACTATTAGAAGGTGTTATAGCAGCTTGTCTAGTCATTGGATTAACTGCTCCATTTTGGGATTGTCTTCCAAATGTCAAGTTATATTGCAATTTCTCCTCATCAGTCATATCATTATATGTATCGTCATCGGCTCTTAAGAGTCTTGATGGCTTAGCTTCTAGGCTTTTTAAATATTCTTCATAGCCTTGTTGGTTTCCTGAATGGTCTACATTATTTTCATCTTTGCCAGTATGCTTTGTCCATGCTTCTGTGAGAGCGTCATAGGCCTTTCCCGCCCCTTTTTTTATACCGCCAGCTAAGGCTCCTGCGCCGCCCATAACAGCACCTGCACCCTTAAGTCCAGCTTTTCCTAATACAGCAGCACCTTTCCCAATAGCTCCAGGTATTTTCCCTACATGAGGTGCGGCCATATAACCTATCTTGCCCCAGTCACTCATTTCATTTGGGTCTATTTTAAACTTGCTAGCCTTTTTAATCGCTTGGTTCACATTGAAGGCCTCTTTTCTAGAGGTCTCCTTTCCAATGCTACCAGACTCAGGGTTGTCCTGAAAGTACTGCTCGTCAATATATTCTCTCTTGCCACCAAAGGAGCCTTCAAAATATGGCTTACCATTCTCATCATATTGTAAGTCCATATCCCATGGATTCCACCAGCCTGCATCCTTAGCGATATTCCCTTGAATCCCTCCTTGAGAGAAGTCAAGTGAACTGTCAGTGCCTGATTGATATCTGTCCCAATCTACTCCAGCTTTATTAGTAGGACTATATTGTATACCTGGTTTATATTCTTCTGCCATTATGACCCCCAACTTTCCATGCCTTTAGTTAATAACCCTTGTCCAAATTCACCTACATTATTAAACATTCCATTCTGCCATTCGTCTTGATTAGACTGATTAAGCAGGTCTTGATTGGCCATAGTCTCGCCATACGCTCTTTCATTGCCCATTACTTGTTGCAATAGTCCAGCGCCTTGTTGTTGAGATTTGCCAAACCAGTCAAGAAATTGTCCACCTACTTTAGACATTGAGTTCGACATTGCTTCTCTGCCTTGTTGGGCAGCAATGCCTGAATATTGTCCAAATTTTCCCATCATCCTACTTGCTTGATTCCCTATTTGAGAACCTGTATTAGAAGCTTGATTTGAAAGATAAGACTTGACTCTCCCGGCTTGGTCGCCGCCCCAGTCCATCATATCTTCTCCAATACCACCAAGCTGGTCCATCCTTTGCTTCCATGGTTCCAGTTGACCTGATATATCTACTTCTTTTGGTTTATTTAAATATTGGGAGCCCATGCTTAGGAGCCCGCCTATTATTGTTGGCCACATATTAATCTCCTTTCAGGGTTTTCCACCCACTATTATCTCTATATTGCAATCCTTTATCCGTAACCCTTACATCACCTTGTTTACCCTGGTGTTCGCGTTGGTTATTAAATCCGTTTACTGCATTAATTATCATATTTAAATCATCATACACCTGCTTGAATACTCTATCTATTGCAGGGTCTTCACTGTATCTGGGTGGCTTTAGATTTCTTATTGCCATTACTTAACCCTCCTAGCCTTACCTGAGAAGCTTACAGCCTCTAGTGAACCTGTTTGGTCTATTAGCCTAACTTGTATAGTCATCCCTTTTTTCACACTAAACTTTTCTAATTCTATAACATTGTCCTTAACGTCGACATTAAAACCAACAGACACTCCATCCACAAGGACCTGAAAATTTTCACCTTCTGTTGCAAGCTCTTTACCTCTAATATATATTTTGCTAAATTTCTTATTAACATTAGCTACATCAAAATCCATTTCTTTACTGTCCCATGTCCATAGTCTACTAGCACTCCCCTTATTAAAAGACTTTATTGCGTCGGGAGTTGCCATATATATTTCGCCCAAAGGTCCTTGCGTAACAGTTGAAATATATTCTGAATCTGAAAATGTCCATGACCCTGACAGTCTATTATAAATAAAGGCTTTATTGTTATAAATATTAACATTAGGGAAATGTGATGTTACTTCATCATATGCATAGTAAGTACCTCCATCAGGCTGTTCTACGGACGTCTGAATATATTTATATGAGACAGATGCATAAGTGGGTAAGGTGCCATGTGCTACAGCGACACGTCCGGCGCTCGTAACAGAATTAATAGTTGGTGTAAGTGCAGTACCTGCAGCGTCATAAAATGTAACCATTGTGACATCCGTCACAACATCATGAGTTTTACTTAACTGTACTAAATCATCATTTGGTGACCCAGTGGCTGTGTATACGGTGCTAGCAAATAGGTCTGTGTACGGAGTGTTCCACGCATACGTTGTTACTACACTATCTATAGGCTCATCAGCCGGAAGAACTCCAGTTAATTCTCTATAGAAAATAACATATGAGTTAATAGTTGCATCATATGCAACATGAATCATATCCTTTGTTATCTCTTGCCATCCCTTAAAGTCAGATGATTCTAGTGATGTTAGTATAGGAGCTCCTATAGATACAGGTTTAGAACCGTCATGTAAGTATATATTGTTATGGTCTGCAAAGCACATTCCATATTCAGTTACTACAAATGCATTTCTGCCAAAGCAGCCAACACCTTCATAAGTATCTTCTATAAACAGTGTATCTGGATTAATTCTATATGTATTAACATCATCCCATACATATATGCGTCCATTAAATGCTGCTATTGCAGTAGGAATATTAGGTAATACTGCAATATCATTCGCCCAGTCAAAAATATGAAAATTGTTTGGTTTAGATGCACATATTAAATGCGACATATCTTCATGAGGATTACCAGGACTTGCCAAGTTTACAGCGAATAGCCTGCCTCCAAGAACCGCAGACTGTTCAAAATATACAATAGGCCTTTTAGTTACTTCACTTAGACCGGTATCTCCTGAAAAAGTACCTAATACATCCCCATCATCTAATACTGAGCACTTAATCTGCAACTCTGATGTATCTACTGGCATAAACCGCCCTAACTTAATAGAGAGAGCTTCTGCATAATATTGAGCATTAGGGTCCTTACGATATACTAATACATGTGTAACACGTGAGTCGGGCTTACTTATTACTAAATTAACCATCAGTGAATCAACTGCACCATCAGTAGGCTCGGTAACTTCATGGGTCCAGGCTCCTTTTCCCAGAGGGCTAATATAACTACCTTCATATAGATAAGCTATCTTATATTTATATTCTTCGCCGTGTTTAAAGTGCCCACCCGTTGCTCCAGTTCCGTCTCCTATTTCAGTATACATGCTTTGACCCCAAACGCCACCCCAAGCTGGGGTAGTATCAGATGTATCATATTCATGATAGCCCAATGACTCTGATGAAAAGCAGCCTAATGAGCCATCAGCTATAGCAGTTGTTCCATTAGACGCCAAGCTAATAGGGAATAGTATAGGCCTTGTAATTGCCCTTGTTGTACCACTACCAAAGTTACTACTCATATTATCTATACTTTGGAATCCAGTACTACCTGTACCTAATTTAGTAAAGTATGTAATACTTTTACTTCTTATATTTGTTACATTTCCATCGTGCTCAAGTTTTAATACATAAAATTCACTACCGCGCCCATTATCATCCTCTGTAATTAGTGCAATATGAAGAGGATTGGCTGTATCAACACTGGCCTCATGAATGAGAACAGGGTCAGTTGTAGTGGCTATCTCTGTACCTGCATTTTGTATCTGAGCAGATACTGTGCCAGCTAGATTTGTCATTTCACATTGAACAGGAGCCCATTGAACTATCTCTTCATTAGATACATCTATTGGTATAGGTAGCATAGCCTTTGTAAGACTCATATAAGCAGTACCATCTTGTGTGTCATATTGGGGCGAGAGTTTAGATAATGACCATAATGTTGACCAATAAGGTTTATATGTTCCACTCCAAGCAGAGCCTGACCAAGTAGCACTAGGGTGCACATACTGAGTAAGATGTGGTAAGGTGTATGTTCCTTGCAGTGTTCCAGAACCCTGAACAAAATCTTCGCTCCATTCGCTATTATTAAAGGTGTATAAGAATGAGTCAACTGCTTCTGTTGAACCAGCAGCCTTACTCCCTATTGCAGGTAGGTCTACTACCCCAGAATAATCATCTTGCCACTGAGCAATTCCACCAAATTTAACCCATGCATTATCTGAGTGTGCTACTACTCCTATAATAGGTTCAAATGTCTCATTATCTTTATAGTTATTAATTATGCCTATGCCGAGTCTGGGGAGATATATAGATACTCCGCTATACCATCCTGTATCAAACCCTAATGCATAATATTTATCACTACCTGATGGAGCTATCTGTGCATGTATATAGTTATTAATTGCAGACCCTAGTGAAGATATTCCAAATGCAGAGCCTGATGTAAATAATATAGATGCAAATATCCTCCCTATAGTGGGAAGGGTACCCATAAGAGAAAATGCCGCAGGGGCTAGTGTACAAATTGCAAAGGTTCCTGCCATAAGCCATGCATAGGCAACTGAGTCAATAAGCACTTCAAGTAACCCTGCAAAGGCACTGGCCCACCAATCACCTGTACTTGTATAAGCTGACTCATCATAATCGGTAGTTTCGGTTGTATAGCTGCCATCAGTAGTTTTTATTTTTGTTATAACTGTTAAATAGTTATAAAAAGCACTATCCCAATCTTTAGGGTCTTTAAATTTTATTCTATCCTTATCATGATATATTGCATGCCTACTATTACTCTTAACTTCACCCCACCAATGGTAAGATTTAAAGTGTCCAGGTGAAGTTTTAGAGCAGATATTATTAGGTATGCTCCTATTAGAAAGCTGTAATGTATGAAAAATAGACACACCTGTCTGATAATTTTCTTCCATCTCTCCGATGCTACCTGTAAATATTTGAGCCTCACCCTCACCGAAACCAGTATTCTTGTAGGCAGATACAACCATTGTGACATCTTCTCTAAAGCAAGGAGTCACAGAAGCCCAGTTCCCGTCCATTGAAGTATTATTTCTATAAGTAGCAATATCCCCTATTGTTGAACCTTCAGGGAATGATACCAGGGGATTCTTAAAGTCAAATGTAATATCTTGTATCATATTAATTGTAAGTTCATCACCAACTATAGTGAGCTCAGCTTTGGCAACTCGAAGGACTTCATAGCCGGAAATATATATACTTGGACTTGCATTTACGTCCATCACTCCAGTTTCCCAATTATATTTATAAGCAAGGGCTATAGATGAAACTGGAAAACCTAAGTCATCTGATATAATAATTTTAGTTGTAGATTTGCTAATTGCATATAACTTTTTGTGGGATACAGAAATGCCTATATTATAATATTCAGTGCCATCAGTAAGCCCGGGCACCTCAATAACCTTATCAATACTTTCCTCAGGAGAGTTAGCTGTCTTAGGCGCTCTTATTTCTAATGCAGCCATAGAATAGCTCCCTTTGCCAGCAACATCCCTTTTATAAGAAACAATCATTGGTTCTGATTCAGGTCCATATCCTACAAATACATTTTTATCATAGACATCCATATCAGTAGGCTTACTTTTAGCAACGCCATCTGTACCAGCACCTTCTAATGTAATACCCGCCTGGTCTATACTGACTTCTGTATATTGCCCATTTTCATTAGGCTCTGTATCAAGGTTAAAAAACTTTATAATACCAGTATCTGCGTCTGTATAAATAAGGTCTGTAGTTCTTTCGTGATGAATTGGAGCAATCATATAAGCATCAAACTCATCTAGTGAATAGACGGCCTGCCATATATCTCCAGCAGCATAATCTGTAACTGCCATATCCCAATGGGCACTAATTGTGGCTTCAAGTCCATTACCTATATCTTCGGTAACTATACCTTGCCAACTAGCACTAATTGCTCGTGGCGAACTATAAATAGCATTAGTAGCAGGGTCAACTGTCTCAATCCACTCAGACCACGCCTCATTTGCTCCTTGTGTTATAGAATAAAAGCTCCTAAAGTGTGTGGCGGAAGTCATTATTACAAATACTTTAAACCTAGTGAAATTTCCACCATACTCTCTTGACATATATATATCTGTATTTGCGGCCATTATACAAGTCCCCCAATATCATCTAGTGTATAATGCCAGAATGATGCTGTCATCTCTGTCTCCCAGCTTGCTATAGCTCCATTCAGAGGATTGGCAGCACCCAAGGTTGATGAGCCTTCCTGCCTGTGAATATGAAAGTATAATCCCTTATGAGTACCTTCATTGTCTGAAGCTGTCCAGTTTGTATTGTTCGGGAATTGAGCAGCTAACATAGTTTGTAATTCCGCTTGAGTGTAATTTAATGTGAGTGTAATTTTTGCTTTGCCAGTGGTCGTGGCCGAAACATCGAGAATAGGGTTTATTGCAGAGTCATTGCCAAGGTCGTAGTTTAGGGTCTGCATAGTATTTACGCCAACTCCACCAATAGATGTGAAAAACTCAGTTTCAAATCTGTAATTATTATTAAACCAAACTAAATCTTCTGTGCCAGACACTCCGGGGGTGTGAAACGAATCAGTAAATGTAATTAGTAGACGCCCTGTCAAAATATCAGACACTGTAAAGGCTAACGATAGAGGGCTACCAGTAGCTATATTATTTTGAACTCTAGGTAGAGGTATTAGATTTCCGTTTGCATCATCAATAGCAGCTGAAAGAGGGCTGAGTGCAGTCATTTGAACAGACTTTGGTGATGGCATATACTGGGCAAAGTCATCTGTCCCATACTGATTCATCTGATAGGTATGTCCTATACTCATAACAGTAGCAGTTTCATATAGTGTAAAATGTTGACCCAAATTCCAGCTTTCATTACGGACCTGCTTATAGGCCTCCCTATAATCGCTAGCTTGAGATATTCCATACCCAGCCCCAGTATCTTTCGTAGCATACCACTGACTTAACTGATAGGCGCCCTCATAGTTATTACCATGGCGTGTCAATAGGTTCCCCCACTCCGCCGAGAGGCCACCACTCTGATACTTCTCTAAATCAAGAACAGCCACCGCAACTAGTTTATAAGCATGCCATTTTTCTCTTGTCTTCATTGAGTCCGTAACCATTGCAGGAAATTCTACTGTTCTATCATGGTCTTCCCAATAATCAGTGCTATCTGGGTATACAGTAGGATAATTAAGCCAGTCATTAGTTGGTATATGAGTATCACTATAATATTGAGAATAGACTAATTGTGCGAATTTGTCACCCTCTGGTGGGACAACCTCGTTTGTAAGCCAGATATCTATATGATGCACCTTACCCTGACTCACTATTCGCCAGTCATTTGTAGATTGGTGCCAGTCATTAATTACTTGGTCCGAACCGTCGCCCCCAGTAGCAAAATACGAATGATAATGAGGGGCATCAAAAGCCTGGCCCATGTCTAATCGCAGTCTGAATAGGCGATTTATACCCGCATAATGAGCGGTAGAGTACTTAGCTGTACTATTAGGCTGGACTACGTCTTGTTGTCCTCCAGTAAAATCAGGAGGCATATTGTCTGCCCAGAAAGGTCTACAAAAGTCGTCCCCGTTTGTCGGGAAGTACACATCAGTATCCTCTTCAACTCCACCAGTAGTATCTTCTAAGTGTACATTAAAATCAACCATGCCTAAAAAATCCCAATCAGCCGATGACTGCGCTTTTGCCCTAGCCCTTATCTGGAATTTTGTATAAACATTAGGGGCTATTACTGTTCCTTCAAATGATGTAGCCGCAGTTTGGTTAAATAAGCAAAGTACAGATGAAACCAGGGGGGTACCCCCTACTGCAAGGACGGCCACTTTTTCCGTTATATAAGTCCATACTCCCTCCACCTTATAATACAGCTCCGCTTTAACATCAACATCCTCGCCAAAATTATCGTGACCTGCAAAAAAGACACCTCTATTTCCCCAAGTTGGGGTAGGAGGAAGGGCTAAGTCGGCAGTGCCTTGGGTTCCTCCAGTCCATACATGCATAAGTTTCTGAATATAGCTTATATAGAAAGGTATGGTTGTAGATGTGCCCCATGTCCCACCATCGATTTTCAATTCATGCTCACCCCAAGGCACCAACTTAGCAATTCCATCTGGCACATCAACAAGGCTATTCCATTGTACGGTTGGATTTACAGGTATGCTTGGTGTAGCTATATTGATATTAGTAATACCAGCAACCACTACATTAAATGCTAGAGGTGTAGACGAATCTAGTATATGGTCTTTCCCAGTGTATGAAAATCTAACCGAGTCGGTGGATACATCATAATTGGCCTCTAGAATGCTGGCTCCATCGGATATATACCCAGTAGAACCTTTAGAAAAATTAGCGCCTGCAATTAAGACGTGGTCTTCATTTATAGCTTTTAATATACCATGAGCTGAATGGGGATGTACATTCTTTGAATAAGGAGATGCACTATCTGGCATGTCCTCTGAGGATACTGAATTAGCTATCCCTTTCCCAAATCCTCTTATCTCTTTCAGCTGTTTTGCCATATTAACCCTTTATATATTCGCCCCATAAGTGCGCTCTGCCATTTATAATTTTAACAAGTTGCACTGAAAACTCACCACCTCTATGAAAATCTACTATGGCAAAGCAATGCGCCCAATCGATAGGACGCCCTTTAAGCCACTGATTCTTCTCTTTGGACATATCCTTCAAGCAACCTATAGACCAGGCCTCTAAGGGCCCTTGTAAGCTCGTAGCAGACATCATCTGTATTCCATGCCAGTGCCCATACATAACTGAGGTGCCTAGCTTTCTTAAATGGTTTGCAGTATGATACTGCCCGCCATAATGATGTCCATGGTAAAAATGTAATTTACCTACATGCATATAATCACCAGCTTTATGGTATTTATATCCCCTAGCTTTTAAGTCTAAAACCTTGTCAAACTTATAGTCAAGGTAAGGGTGTTCTTCAACAAACATGTCAAGCCATTCATCATGGTTCCCTTGAATCATATGCTTAATCTTTACATTAGCCTTGTCAAGGGATTCATCAATATCATCCATAAGAGATATTGCTGAGGTTACATCCTTATCCACTCTAGGAATTATATATTCCAATGGTGGTTTCTTTTTTCGCTTCCACTGCCAGTGAGAGCATGAACTCCATTCTCCAAAATCACCTAAATCTATATAGCCATCTGGCTTGACCATTTCTATTGCTTTCTTTAAGACATTTATAGCCTTCTGGTCGTGTAATGGTGCATGTTTGTCTGGAGTAACAATATAGCGCTTAGTAACGCCTTTATCATTTTTCATATATCAAAAAACCTTAATTAAATTGACTACGCGGAGGGACCTCCCAGCTTAGCTCGTCCGTCCACAGATGTTTAACTTGGCTAAACTTGCCAGTAATATACGACAGACTGTACCTTAAATACAATGATAAACATTCAGTACATTCCCATAATATGGGTTTATCGTGTATAGCTAAGAGCTCCACCTTATCAAACTCTGTAGAGTGGCAGTGTCTGCAAGCCTTTGGCTTATTTTTATAGACCTTCTGCCCCCTCAAACCCATCTCCTGTAGTAAGTCAACGGGGTCAGTAAAAGTATCTCGTAATCCTAAGATATTTGCAACCTTAGTCTCAAACATACTATACTCCTAAAGCTTTTTTAACCTTTGCCCACATTAAATCATCAAGCTTATTCTTGCTGCTCTTAACTAAATAGTCACCTAAAACACTTAATAGTTGCTTTAATACTTTCTCAGTTAAAACAGTTTTTAATAGCATAGAAATTATACTTGTCATTTACTACTCCTTATCTATCTCGATTGTTATTTAATCCATTCCCTGTCAGTTTAGACAAGATATGTTCAATTCCTTCTATATATCCCTTAACCTGCTTTACATCAAGCTGGGTTATCTTCTGCTGGTCTATCAACTTAACAATAATGCCCTCAAGCCTTCTGAAGTTATCGTCAAGGTCTTCAACTAATTCTTTTTGAATCCAATGCTGTTGTTTCCATATAAAGTATCCAAATGCAATACATATTGCTATAGGCAACCCATATTGGTCTATAATAGTTAAATCCATTAACTAATATTTACCCATCCCATTCTAATCATAAATGCAAATAGACCTATAACAAGTAGCACTACTTTTAATCCACCTGTAAGTTGAGACTTCCAATCCTCTAGCCTGCCGACTCTACCATTAGTCTTCTTCACCTGTTCTAGTATTTCGTCAGAACGCTTGTGGATAGCTTTTAATCTATCATGCATATCATCTCCTGCTTGGTCTATAATTAGCTTATTCATTTACCCAGCACCACCACCACCTCCACCAGAATAGGTAGATGTTATTGCTATCGTCGGCGAAGAAGCCGAAGAGCCTCCAGTTGAGAAGTGCGGCACACATTTATAGTTCCATGTTCCAAAACCTAAAGGAAGAGTGCCCGTAAATGAATACGAGCCTCCTCCATTGTCAATAATTGCAGCAGATGGTATAGTTAAAACCTTAGTCCAAATATAAGGATTGACTGGCCCAGAACGATATACTTCTACTTTATCAAACATTATAAGGTGATTGTTCCACTTAATGACATGCTTGATGATGCATATATATGGTTGGTATTTTGCCCTGTGAATGTACATGCTCCAGGAGCACCTAAATCTACATTGACTATCCCTAAAGGTATTGAATCAGATATCCCACCATTTGCATCTACCAGGTCAAGAGTAAGTGTCACATCTTGTTGAGTTCCTCCAGCAACTACTGCTGCAGGTATATCAAAATCGTGTGTATTACTACTAGATGTCCACATAAGATGCTGTTCATTAACCAAGAAATTCGCGGTTGTAGTTGCGTCAGCGTCATAATATTGCTGTAGTACATAAGCCCAGTCTGTATTAGCGCCACCATTTGATAAAGCTTCTTCCCCATTTATTATATATGCATTCATGGTTTCAGTGCTAGTTCCTGCGGCACTTGTCATTTTAACTCTAAATCGCGTTAGCGCTCCAGTTGTAATGCCAGTATTAAGTAAGCTTTGTGAATGCCAACCTAATGGTATAGCTGTTCTTACCTCTAAGGCCCGCTCAGTTATCTTATTCCCAGCGGCTATAAAATTTTCAATAGACTGGTTTGCCTCATTCAAATTCACCTTATGTAAACAAAATATTGGATTCCCCTTCTTAGTGTTAACGTCATAGGTTGGAATCTCTTGAGCAGCACCGTAGTAATCTGTGCCACCAGAACTAGATTTTGTGAATATCGTCACATATTCAGCTCCTGCTAGTGGGATACCTCCCGTAAACTCATAGTTTTCTCCCGCTCCATCAACAGTTCCAGTCGCTAACGGGAGGATAGCAGCGTTTGCGTCCACTGTTGCTGGGACCACTTGTCCTGAATATGCATATACTGCACTTGGTTGTCTTGCCATTTTATACTCCTTCTTCCCATAATGCTGGGATGTTAGTTTCTTTAGTGTAGATTTCACCAGAACATTCTATATTAGAAGCTGCTGTAATCTGTGTGTATTCTCTTATTATTAAAAATTGTTCGAGGATATAGCCACCACCCTCGTGGTTCTCCCATACGTCCTGTATATCAGCTGTCTGAGTCCAATTAGTTGTATCTGGTGTTGCTAGTTCAGCCCATCCTGTCATAATATCTCCTTAAAAATCCTGGGGCTTAATAAAGCCCGTTGATACTTTTTGTGACTTAACATACGTTTTTGCACGCTTAATAGCGTCTAAATATTGTGCTGTAAAAAACTCACTTAATTGTGGGTTTATAGCAGGCGGTTTCTGGTATCCCATGGCTATAGCCTTTAAAACTAATGCCTCATGAAATTGTTTAGGAATCTCAAGTAAGGCCTCTACTTGCCATAATGGGTCGCCTGTAAAATAAGACTCATTGCTCCCAGATTTAGGTATAGCCGTAGCATGTACTTGCATCTTTTTATCTGAAGTCTTAACGCTAATCCACTTACCATTCTCTTTTTCAACAAGGGCTAGTTGGTTTCTATCTATATACCATGCGTACTTAGTCATTATACCAAATCCGCATCTTCATCAGGAATCCCTAATAACCTAGGTATTTCCACACTATCGAGCATAAGTCGTTTTATTCTTAACACATTGTCAGACAAAGGGTAATAGCGTTGGTCTGCCGTAGTATCTTGTGTATATACGGTCTCGTGTATCTCTGTTTCAGCTGCAAAATTGTCAAGTGACCTATTGAGTAGCTTTCTAGCCTCAGTATCACCCATAGTAGGATGATGCTGTTTTATTAGTTCAATCATTTCTAATTGCTTCACTCGGTAGCTCCCTCCATATATCGTTTCATTTCAGCTTGATAAGCTGCCTGATAGGCTTGTATCTGAGCTGATACTAGTGCGACTATTTCATTGTCCTCTTCTTCATGCACAGCCCATGCTAGATAGGCATTTAATACATGTGTCGCTGTACGCAATAAAATTGCCATTGTTAGTTGATTGGGCATACCCGCAATAGTAGATGCAGCAGATACCGGCATTGCTGAAGGATATTCAAATAGATATACCTCTGCAGTCGATGGGTCTGAATCTCCTGCGGAGGGAAGAGGTAATATTTGTAATGTAGGCTCTCCGTTATAAGGAGCAACTACATATACAGGACTTTGAACTGTAGCAGCATATATACTATCTGCTATATTAGCATGCTGGAATTGTGATATAGTAACCTCTGTGCACTCATAAAATGGTCCACCTGTCGCTACTAGATTATCTTGCCTCCGAACATACAGCACCTTTGCCCCAGTTACTGGAATAGAATCAGCAGCAACGGTTAATATTACTGGTGCAGCACAATAGCTTACTAGAGTTTCAGGGGCAAGTAAATCAGCCACCTCTGCAACAGCAGCAGAATACATACCATCTAGGTCTACTTCCCATTCTCCGTCAGTTAAATGGATGTCACCTAATAGCTCATCTAACCTATCTGAAATAGGAGTTGAATAGAGAATAGGGGGCGCCCAATTACCTGGAACATTAGGTATATTATTACTCATTTACCCTTATCTCCCTGATTATGTTTTCGTCTATCATTAGGTTGGACCCCTTTGACAGGTTTCCCAATGTTAGTAGATTTTACGGTTGCCATCTATCTCTTTGGTGGGACTGCTTTTTTCGCTGGTACTTTGCCTTTGCTAGGTTTTACACCCTCGGACCGCTTGGAATTTGAATCTCTATCAAACCCACCACTTCTACCACCACTTCTCCAGCCCATACCTTTTTTATCTATTCTTTTCATAATATCTCCTAATCTTCAATAATTTTTGAACGCTCATGCGTAATAATTTCCATACTAGTAGCAGAAGTCTTATATACCACCTTTGAAAAAGGTCCGTATAAACTCTCACCGCCTTTGATTGCTATGGTGTCACTTCCTTGTCCAGGTATTGTAACTACTATAACGCCAGATGCAGTACCACCCATAGCCTTTACATAGTCAATCACGCCCTCTGAATACTCATTTATAGTACTTAGCACGTTGACATATGGTGAATAAAAACTTTTTGACATAT